>OQVT01000525.1_pt1 | contig 21656 bp, 15 predicted proteins | sample 1691561 | NCBI WGS metagenome assembly OQVT01 (sample SAMN03418260, study PRJEB22391) | human gut metagenome | biome: human-gut; feature: organic feature; material: feces | host: Homo sapiens | place: Tanzania | collected 2013-01 | reverse complement strand
CAGATAATATAGAACATCAAGATAAAGGAGAACTGGTCGCAAATTGCGACCGGTTCAATAGTTTGAAGCACTCAACAGTTCGCTCATATGCTTTTACAGAACAGGGAGTAGCAATGCTCTCTACCGTTCTCAGAAGTGAAACGGCTATTCGTGTAAGCATACGTATTATGGATGCATTTGTTGCCATGAGACGTTTTCTCACGATAAATGCAGATGTATTTCAGCGCCTTTCGACAATGGAATACCATCAACTGGAGATGCAACGACACTTGCAGGAGTCCGACAAACGCATTGATGAAGTGTTCCGCAGATTGGATGAGGGTAATGCAAAACCAAACCAAGGTGTGTTTTACAATGGGCAGATTTATGATGCTTATACCTTCGTGGCCGACTTGATTAAGAGTGCCAAGAAGCGCATTGTCCTTATCGACAACTATGTTGACGAAACTGTGTTGACATTGCTTGACAAGAGAGAAAGCGATGTGTCTGCCGTCGTCTATACCCAGCAGATAAGTCGTCAGCTCCAGCTTGATATTGACCGACATAATGCCCAATATGCACCGATTGCTGTTGCGACATTCCGCTTGTCTCATGACCGCTTCCTTTGCATTGATGACGATGTCTATCATATAGGGGCATCTATCAAGGACTTGGGAAAGAAGTGGTTTGGTTTCTCAAAGATGGATATACTGACGCCAGATGAACTTGTGGGAAGAATCAATAGGTAATACCATTCTTCCAGTATTTCGGGGAAAATGGGCAGTTGGCACTGACCATAAAAAACAGCCATCAGAACGCAAACTTTAAGGTTTGTTCTGATGGCAGATTCTCGCTTGGTATCAATTTATTTCATGGTATTAGTAGCGTAGATGACCTGGCTATCGCTTGTCAGGGATGCCATAGTCGAGCCAACGCTCTTGGGGATAATAGCCTTTAATCACCTTCTTGGTTTCATTGTAAGTTTCTTTGACCATCATCAACGTTTCGTTCATGACCTTTACCTTTGCATTGAGTTCTGCACGTATCTTGTCAACTTCTGCATTCTGCTGCTCCAGTGTAGTCAAGTCTTGCTCATATTGGGCTATTGTTCTGTTTGACACTCCACGTTCTCCCATCTCACTGATATGGCGTTTCATACCTTTGAGGAACATGCGATAGTTGTTACCATCCTTGCGTTGAGGCGCGGAGCGGTTATGGCGTGAGGATGGTGACGCCGGCTGGGGCTGCGCCTTGCCCCTTACTTCTCATAGAGCTCTATGGGCAGACCGTCGGGGTCGCTGAAGAAGAAGAAAGGCTTGTGGGTGTACTCGTCGGTACGGACGGGCTCGTGGGCGATATGGCGGGCGTCCAGCTCTGCTGCCGCCGCGGCTATGTCGTCGACCTCGAAGGCGAGGTGGCGCAGCCCCGCAGCCTCGGGATAGGAGAGGCGCGCGGGTGGAGTGGGGAAGGAGAAGAGCTCTACGACATAGGTGTCGCCGAGGTAGCAGTCGGCCTTCCACGAGTCGCGCTCGCTGCGATACTGTTCGCTACGGATTTCGAGCCCGAGCACTTCGGTGTAGAAGCGCTTGGACCGACAGTAGTCGCTACAGATTACGGCTACATGGTGTATATGGTTGAGTTTCATCTCTTATGAGTTTGTATGTTTGCTGACTATGTTGCCCCCGGCCTGTTGTTCCTCTGGGCTGTATCGGTACACCCTGACCATCTGGCTGTCGCCGCCCAGTAGTTGGCTGCATCGGTTGAGGCGGCCCGTGTCTACAAATCCGCACTTCTCCATGACCCTCCCCGACGCCGGATTGCCCGTGAAGTGGTCGGCGTAGATGTTGTCGAAGTGCATCACGTTGACGCAGTAGTCGACCATGAGCTGCAGCGCCTCGGTGCAGATGCCCCTGTTCCAGTAGGGGCGCCCCAGCCAGTAGCCCACTTCGCAGTCGTGGGTGCCGATGTCGATGTTGCTCATCGCGTGGGTGTAGTAGCCTATGCAGCCGATGGCTTCGCCCGTCTCGCGGACCCACAGTCGCCATGACAGTGAGGCAAGGGCTTGGGATGATGAGAAAATCGGCAAATAGTTTGGCGGTGTTAATCTTCCTATGTAACTTTACAGCCACAATGACCGAGGGCGCCGCCAGAGCCCCCTCACCCACACCACACATCAACGACAATATGGAAACAGCGACAATACTACTCCGCCAATGGCGGGAGACTGATGCCGAGGCGCTCTACAAGTACGCCTCAGACCCCGACGTTGGACCACGTGCCGGACTTCAAAACACTTGAGGAAGCGGAAGCTTTCGTGGGCGCAGAAGGCACATCCAGAAAGCGGAGCGAAAAAGCAGAAAAACCAGATACAGGGAAGCAGGAGCAAAATCCCACAGTCTACGCCTTTGTTGACGGTTCTTACAACATTGCCACAAAAGTCTACGGCTACGGCGGCTTTCTCATTCATAATGGTGAGAAAGAAGTGCTGCAGGGAAGCGGAAACGATGCGGAGATGGCATCTATGCGCAATGTTTCAGGAGAAATATTAGGAGCGATGGCTGCAGTAGAACGTGCGATCGAGTTAAAACTTCCGGAAGTGACGATTTATTACGATTACATGGGAATCGAGATGTGGGCAGAGGGAGCCTGGAAACGGAACAGGCAGGGCACGATTGCCTACTATGATTATATGCAGTCTGCAAAAAATAAAATCAGGATTAAATTTGTGAAAGTTAAGGGCCATTCCGGTGTGGATGGTAATGAAGAAGCAGACCGCCTCGCAAAGGAAGCGGTCGGAAACACAATTTAGAAACGTTTTCAAACAAATAATTGATAAAAAAATTGTTAAAAGTTTGACAAGCGCAAAATAAGAGACTATAATGTGAGAAATTAAAAAGAAAATTGTCAGATTTTTCAGGTGGGAGGGTAAAAGAAAAGACAGATAAAAGACAAAGAAATGAGGCAATTAATACATTGTCAGACTGGAAAAATTAATATATCAGAGAAAGAAAAAAAGTATATTAGGATGGAAAGGAAAATACAATTTATGTTGTCACAAAAGAGTACAATGAAAACAAAACTTGAAAATATGTATCTGAAGGAAAGAATCAGTTACGGTTATAGAAAAGTCATTACCATGATGCTGCTGTCAGGGCTGATTTCTATTATTGCAATAGGCATTCTGTTTGCCAATATGATGAATTATGTCAATAATGTCAACGCAGCAGATCAGGCAGTAAAAACATGCAGAATTAATATAAATGCAGCAGCAAGAAATATCCGTGAAATGGCGCTGAATGATGACGAATCCACTTACGACGGCTATGAGGAAAAGGTGAAGGAGCTTCTCGGGACCGTAGATACACAGATGAATGTTTTACACGGCACAGGTGTTATTACAGAGGATCTCTATACAGAATATAAAGGTGCGCTTACGGACTGGGGAACGATCGGATATGAGATCATGGAAGAAATCAAAGCCGGAAAGGGAGATCAGGCTGTCGATGGTATCTTAAATAAGTGTACCCCTGCATTAAACAGCTTAGTAGAAATTTCAAAGAAATTAGATGCATTGACTGATAAACAGAGAAGTAAGGCTGTCCAGAGCACGATCTTCTGTGCAGTTGCCGGTATTGCAGTGATCATTATCTTCCTGCTCCTTGCATGGGCAATCGCAAAGAAAGTGAGCAGGATGGTACTTGAAACCATTCTGGAACCATTACATGCGATCGAGGACGTGGCGAAGGAACTCACGGAAGGAAATCTGCACAGCCAGCTGGAATACCACTCCGAGGACGAGATCGGAAGACTTGCACACAACATGCGTAAGTCCATCCGTATCCTTGGAACGTATGTCGATGATATTGACCGCTCCATGAAACAGTTCTCAGAGGGCAATTTTGATGTACAGCCAGAGGTAGAGTGGAGAGGGGACTTTGTTGGTATTTTACAATCCTTTATGGAGTTCCAGAACAGCATGTCTGATACGGTAAGAGGAATCCAGAGGGTTTCCGATGAGGTATCCAACGGAGCAGAACAGGTGGCATCCAGCTCGAACGAGCTTGCAGACGGCGCAACGAATCAGGCAGCAGTTGTCGAGGAACTGACCGCTACCGTTACCGGTGTTTCCGAACAGGTGGCAAACAATTCACAGGCAGCAAAGGAGATCAGCGGAAAAGTGGAACAGCTTGGACAGGCACTGATCGAGAGCAACGGAAAGATGCAGGAGATGGTCGGTTCCATGAACGAGATCAATGATGCATCGCAGGAGATCGACAAGATCATTGCGACGATCAATGAGATCGCATCCCAGACCAACCTGCTTGCCTTAAACGCATCGATTGAGGCTGCAAGAGCCGGTGAGGCAGGAAAAGGTTTCGCAGTAGTTGCAAATCAGGTAAATGTCCTGGCAGACCAGAGTGCAGAGGCGGCAAAGGAATCTGCGGCACTGATCGAGCGCTCTGTGAATGCTGTAGAAAAAGGTATGATAGTGGCAAAGGAAACAGCAGCACAGTTAGAGGAAGTGGCAGAGAATTCAAAAACGATCACAAGTGAAGTGACAAATATCGCAGACACCTTAGAGACACAGACAGCAGAGATCCGCCAGATCAATGAAGGAATCGAGCAGATCAATGATGTGGTACAGACGAATTCAGCTACTTCAGAGGAATGTGCGGCTGCAAGTGAAGAGATGAGCAGCGAAGCAGATAATTTACGTGCAATGATCCGCAGATTTAAAGTTGCAAAGAATAAAAAATAATATCGGACCAGATAAATTCAACTGGATGCGCAGGAGTATAAGCACAAAAGACAAGGGAAGGTTCTCTGGTTATGAATAAGGATGTATATGGAATATTAGGAGATCTGACAGCAGAGATCTTATTGGAGATCATAGCGGAATGCATGGATGATTACCTGTATGTGTTCGATCTCCAGAACAATAAGATGGAAATTTCCCAGTCTGCCCTGGATCGGTTTATGATCTCTGAGACACATATGCGCAATGCAATGCAGGAGATCATGTCGGCTGTCTACGAAGAAGACCGTGTTATGCTTGCAAAGCATATGCAGGCCGTGATGGACGGAAAGGAAAAGGTGCATGATATCCATTATCGGTGGCTCGACAAAAACGGGCTTCCGGTATGGGTCAACTGCCGCGGAGTGGTGATCAATGATGAAGATGGAAAGCCAGGGTATCTGGTGGGATGTCTGAATGAGACCGGAAACCAGCGGCGGGCTGATAATGTGACAGGGCTTTTAGGCGGAATGGAATTTTGTGATTACCTTCGGTCACAGAAGAAACCTGTGACGACCGGATTTCTTATGCATATTGGAATTGATGATTTTGCGGCGGTGAATGGAACACATGGCAGCACTTATGGCGACTATGTGTTAAAAAGTGTTGCAGACTGCATGAAAGAGTGTCTGTCCGGAAATCAGCGACTCTATCATCTGATCGCAGATCAGTATGTGATCGTGGATCTTGACAGCACTTCCAGAGATGATGCCATGCAGCTCAAAAAAAGGATCAGTGAGAAAATAGATGAATTCATCATCTCCGAAAAATATGAAGTTGTATTTTCAGTTTCCGCAGGAGTGATCGATGCCTCGACTGTGGCAGAAGGCTATGAGGAGTGCCGCAAAAAGTTTGAATTTTCCCTGAAAAAGGCAAAACAGATAGGAAAAAATAACATCTATTTTTACAGGCAGGATGATTATGAGAGATTCCAGCGGAATGGAAGGATCATAAGTGCACTGAGAAATTCCATCGCCAATGAGTGTGAAGGCTTTGAAGTATACTATCAGCCAATCGTGGATTGTGCTTCCGGGCGTGTGATCGGTGCAGAAGCACTGATGCGGTATACCATGGTGACCGAGGAAGGTAAGGAGTGGCTGTCTCCGGTCGAGTTTATACCGCTTCTGGAAAAAACGGGACTGATCATTCCGATGGGAAGGTTTCTGCTGAATGAGGCGGCAAAAATGTGCCGTGAGATACAGCAATATATACCGGAATTCAGGGTGAACGTGAATATTTCCTATTATCAGATCGAGCATGGAAAGATTGCAGACAAGATACTCACTGCAGTCAGGGACAACGGACTGACACCGGACCGCATCTGCATAGAAATGACAGAAAGCGGCTTTATGGATATGACACCGGCCTTTTGTAAATTCAGGAAAGTGCTTGAGGAAAATGGGATTCAGTTCGTGATCGACGATTTTGGAACCGGATATTCCAATCTCCACTGTATCAGTGACATGAATCCGGGCTATGTGAAAATGGACAAGGATTTCACAGCAAAGGCAATGAGCAGCGAACGGGATTACGAGCTGTTTAAAAAGATCATTGAGATGGTCCACAGCATCGGCGTCCGTATCTGTGTGGAAGGAATTGAAAAAGAAGACTGGCATCTTAAGATGAAAGAACTGCAGGCAGATTATCTTCAGGGGTATTTTTTTGGAAAACCCTGTGAAAAAAAGAAGTTTATGGAAGAGTTTGTTTGCAATCCGCATAACAATGGCGTATAGTGAGATAGTACCTCGCAGGAGGTGCTATTTTACTATACAGTTTTTTATAAAAAATTTCATATCTGCATGAAACGGAGTATAAAGAATGAACGAAATAGAAGTTATCTGGAAGTTTTTAGATAATCTGGATGAGTACGTGTACGCAACAGACATAGAGACAGATGAGCTTGTTTATATGAACCGCAAATTGTTAGAGGTGTATGGCTTACAGTCCATGGATGATGTGAAAGGGAGGAAGTGCTACGAGGTGCTGCAGAAATCTTCTGTTCCCTGTGGCATGTGCAATAATGACAGGCTTTGTGCCGGAAAGTTTGTCGAGTGGCGTTATTATAATCCGGTGATCGATAAATACATGATGTTGAAAGATACCCTGGTGGAAGATCCTGTCACAAATAAAAAGTACCGGATCGAGATCAGTATAGATATCAGCGAGGAGCGTTCACAGGACAAGATGATCCAGAAGTACAGGGATATGGAGTCCTTTGTCAACGAGGCATTGAAGGATGCGCTTTCTGTCGAGTCGCCGGACGAGACGATACGTATTATTCTGGAATATCTCGGAAAAGTGCTGAACGGAGAGAGAACGTATATTTTTGAGAAGAACAGAGATGGCAGGGATGATAATACATATGAATGGACAGCGCCGGGCGTGATGCCGGAGATCGACAATCTCCAGAATCTTCCGCCGGAGATCTGTGAGAACTGGTATCACATTTTTGAGGAGGGAGAATATATCCAGATACCGGATATTGAGGAGATGCGCCTGAGCGACCCGTTACAATATGAGAATCTGAAGCGGCAGAAGATCCATTCCATTGTTGCCATGCCAATTTACGATGCAGGAAAGATCATTGCTTTTTATGGAGTTGACAATCCTCCGGCATTTTCGTTGGAATATACATCGGATATGCTTCAGATCATGGGTTCTTTTCTCAAGTCCTGTATCAGACGCAGGAATCTGATGAGGCGTCTGGAAGATCTAAGCTATAAGGATGCGCTGACCCAGCTTGGAAACCGCTTTGCGATGGACAAGTATGTGAGACAGATCACCCCGGAACAGAGTGTTGGTGTAGTTTATTGTGACGTTACCGGTTTGAAGGGTGTCAATGACACGATGGGGCATAAGGCTGGGGATGACCTGATCCTTAGAGCCAGCGCATGTCTGGAACAGGTGTTTGGCGATTACGGCGTATTCCGTATCGGGGGAGATGAGCTGGTTGTGTTGTGTGCGCAGATCGATCCAGACACGCTGGCGGAACGCATGAGGCAGTTAGAGTATCTGGAAGCTGAGAATGACGTAAATATCGCAGTGGGAGTGACCTGGCAGGACAGGGCAGACACGCAGCTGGAGGAACTTCTGCAGGAAGCTGAGAAGCGCATGTATGAGGATAAGGCAGAATACTATAAGAAAACCGGGATTGAGCGGAGAGGTGCAGATAAAAGAGGCTGAATCTGCTCGCCCCAAATGAGAACCGGCGGAAATGTAATTTAAAGGATAATGTCAGGTATATGTAAAAGGGATTCTCCGACATGAGGGAATCCCTTTTTGCATATAATAAAACAAAAAAGGATCCAAATGCCTGAATTAAAAGATTATTTTTCCATTGTGCCGGAGAATGTGGCGTATTCCTCCGCCTTAAACCGCAGCATTGTGGAAGAACTGAAAAGAAGATATCCGTTTCTTGTGACCGGGACGATTGGAAATAGTGTTATGGGAAGGGAGATTCCCTATATTTCTATCGGAACAGGGAAAAAACAGCTTTTTTACAGTGCTGCATATCACGCAAATGAGTGGATTACTACACCTGTTTTGCTGAAATTTGTGGAAGATTACGCGAGAGCCTATGCAAATGATTTATCGCTTGGAGAAGCGCGGGCGGAGCGGTTATTTGAGGAGTACCAGTTGTTTGTTGTTCCGATGGTGAACCCGGATGGCGTTGATCTTGTGAATGGGATGCTTGAGGTGGAAGGTTATCTTAAGCAGGCGAGACAGATCGCGGCAGATTATCCGCAGATTCCATTTCCGCAGGGTTGGAAAGCCAATATCAACGGCGTTGATTTGAATTTACAGTTCCCGGCGGGCTGGGAGAAGGCGCGCGAGATAAAATTTGCACAGGGTTACACGACGCCTGCACCACGGGATTATGTGGGAAGTGCGCCACTTACAGAACCGGAGAGCATTGCGGTCTACGAGTTTACGAGAGTACATGATTTTTTACTGATTCTCGCGTATCACACACAGGGGGAGACAATTTACTGGAAATATGCCGATTATAACCCGGAAAAATCCTATGAGATCGCACAGTATTTCGGCAGAGTAAGTGGTTATACGGTCGAGGAGACTCCGGCGGAATCTGGTAATGCGGGGTACAAAGACTGGTTCATTCAGGAATACAACCGGCCGGGCTATACGATCGAGGTCGGAAAAGGTGTAAATCCGCTGCCGTTGTCACAGTTCCCACAGATTTACCGGGACAATTTCGGAATCCTGTTAGGTGGAATGTTAAATATCTGACCGGACAGAACCATTTTTTACAAAAAAGAATAGATAAAAAAGTGATAATAATTTTGTCTGAAAACCATGTTTTCATAGGCGAAATGTAAAAATTTTCAAAATAGAAATAAAATGATTGTGATTTTACCATGAGGTACAGTATAATAAGAAATGTCGGTTAAATGTAAAAATCATGTAAAAAGTTTGTAAATAAAATTGCAGACAGGGATACGTTAGGATGTATAACGTAGTTAGGAGTACAAATGACAACATTTACTATTATTTTATCGCTGCTCAGCGGAGTGGCACTGTTCCTTTTTGGTATGTCCCTGATGGGAGACGGACTAAAGAAAGTAGCGGGCAATAAGCTGGAGCTGGTTCTTTATAAGCTGACGAACACACCGTTGAAAGGAGTGCTGCTTGGAACTGCTGTGACAGCAATCATCCAGTCCTCCTCCGCAACGACTGTTATGGTTGTCGGCTTCGTAAACTCCGGAATGATGAAAGTTGCGCAGGCAATCGGAATCATCATGGGAGCCAATATCGGAACGAGTGTGACAGGCTGGATTTTGTGTTTATCGTACATTGACGGCTCTAATGGAATTGCGCAGTTACTGTCCACCGCGACTATCTCAGCGATCGTGGCGATCATTGGTATTATTTTTAAAATGTTTGTAAAAAAATCCGGCTTTAAAAATGTTGGTGACATTATGCTTGGTTTTTCCATCTTAATGGTTGGTATGCAGACCATGAGCGGGGCGGTAGCACCATTAAAAGATAATGAGCATTTTGTGAATGTATTAACAATGTTTAAGAATCCGGCAGCAGGTATTTTAGCAGGTGTTTTATTTACGGCGGTATTGCAGAGTGCATCCGCCTCAGTCGGTATCCTTCAGGCGTTGTCCATGAGCGGAACGATCACATTTGCAGCGGCGCTTCCTATTACCATGGGTATCGGTGTCGGCGCAGCCTGTCCGGTTCTGCTCTCCTCAATCGGAACGAACAAAAATGGTAAAAGAACAGCCTTGATTTATCTGTTTAACGATTTATTTGGCATGTTGTTCTGGTCAATTGTATTCTATTCTGTCAATGCAGTGGTGCATTTCCCATTTATGAATGCCACCATGAGCCCGGTACTGATCGCACTGTTAAATACGGTTTTCCGTGCGGCAACGATTTTAGTACTTCTTCCATTTATCAAATGGATTGAAAAAATTGTTTATCTTGTTGTAAAAGATTCGCCGGAGGACGAGGAGGATCAGGCAGACTTCGATCTGCTTGAGGAGCGTTTCCTTGCTTACCCGGATCTTGCAATCACGCAGAGCCATCTGGCGATGAACGGCATGGCAAAGAAGGCAAGAAAGAATATTTTGCGTGCGTTAAGCCTGTTCCTTGTGTATTCGACAGACAAATTCAATAAGGTACAGGAAAAGGAAACGCTGATCGATAAATATGAGGATAAGCTGGGAACCTATCTGATGCAGATGTCCACGCATGAGATGAATGGAAGCCAGGCGAAGCAGGTATCCAAGTTTTTGCATACAGTGAGTGATTTCGAACGTCTAGGCGACCATGCGGTGAATATCTCCGAGGTTGCGGCGGAGCTGAACGAGAAGAAAATTGCATTTTCGGACGAGGCACAGTATGAGCTGGATGTGCTGGAGAATGCAGTAAAAGAGTGTGTCAGTCTTGCGGTGGATGCATTCTGTGCGGACGACCTTGAGATGGCGGCAAAAGTAGAACCACTCCGCGAACTGATCGGTATCCTCTGTGATGAACTGAAGCTGCGTCATATCGCAAGACTCCGCACCGGAAAATGTGAGATGAAGCAGGGATTTGCGTTTAATGATCTGCTGACCAACCTTGAGCGAATCGCAGCGCACTGCTCGAACATCGCAGTTGCCATGATCGAGCTTGAGGCGGCAGACTTTGATACCCACGAGTATTTGAAGAGTGTCCGCGAGTTAAAGAATGACACTTACATGGCATACTTTGATGAGTATGAAAGAAAATATGACATCAATGGTTATCGGAAGAAAAAGACAAAAGCACAGAAATAGAGATCAGTGATTATGGCTGTCGTACTTAAGGGAGAATCCACAGATTGTACGGCAGCTTTTTTGTTCCATTCTTTTGGAGAAATTTTCTGATGGAAAACATCATAAGCCGGGAACTTTATTCTAGTCAAAAAAGACAGAATGATGTACTATGAAAAGGAATGAAAAACGAAAATTTAAACTTGAAAAAAGTAAGGGGAATTCATGTCACTGCAATTTATTTTCGGAAACTCAGGAAGTGGAAAATCAACCTATCTATACGAGAACATACTAAAAGAGGCGGCAGAACACCCGGAGAAAAATTATCTGGTGCTCGTGCCGGAGCAGTTTACCATGCAGACACAGCGTGAGCTTGTGCGGCTTGAAAAGTCACATGCTATCATGAACGTGGATGTGTTAAGTTTTGCGCGCCTTGCATACCGTGTGTTTGACGAGCTTGGGAAACAGAACCTGCGCGTGTTGGAGGAGACCGGAAAGAATCTGGTGCTCCGCAAGCTTGCAGGGGAGCAGAAGAAAAACTTAAGTGTGCTGGGCGGTAACTTAAACCGGATGGGATACATCAGTGAGGTGAAATCCCTCATTTCCGAGCTGACGCAGTATAACGTGTCACCGGAAAAATTGGATACATTTTTGGAGACAGAGGATGTCGGAGAGACATTGCGCCTGAAAATGCAGGATATCTCCGTCATGTATCACAGTTTTTCTGAATATCTGCAAGGGCAGTATATCACCTCTGAGGAAGTGTTATCGCTATTGTGCGATGTTGCAGAGGATTCCAATATCATAAAAAACAGCGTGATCGTGTTTGACGAATTTACCGGTTTTACACCGATACAGAATCAGCTTCTCAGAAAACTTTTAGTGTTATCAGAGCGTATCAGTGTCTCCGTGACGATGGATGCAGGCGAGGATTTTTACCATTGCAGGGGCGAGCAGGAACTTTTTTCCATGAGTAAAAAAACGGTTTCGGTTCTGATGAAAATGGCAGAGGAACTTCATGTCACGGTGGAGGAGCCGGTTGTGTTATCCGATGGAAAAAACCACAGATATAAAAATGCGCCCTCCCTGTACTTCATGGAGCAGAATCTGTTTCGACCGTATTATCATAAATGGCGGCAGAAGGAGGATGAACTGCGGATCGTGAGCCTTAAAAATCCGAGGGAAGAGCTTCACTTTGTGGCGCGTGAGATCACGAAATTTGTGCGTGAGAAACAGTACTGTTATAAGGATATCGCAGTGGTGACCGGGGATGTGAGTCTTTACGACAACTATGTGGATGAAATTTTTGCAGCGTATGACATTCCGTACTTTCTCGACCAGACGAGAACCATTCTGTTTCATCCGTTTATCGAGTTTATCCGCGCGGTGCTTGAGGTGGTGGAACTTGATTTCTCTTATGAGAGTGTGTTCCGTTTTCTGCGCTGCGGTCTGACCGATATCACAGAGCGGCAGATCGATCTGCTGGAAAACTATGTGCTTGCCAAAGGGATACGTGGCAGAAAAAAATGGGAAAAACAGTGGACGTTTGTGTTCGATGATACCGAAAAAGAGAACCTCACAGAAATGAATGAAGTGCGGGCAAAGATTTATGATCTCTTTGCACCGCTTTCGGAAGCGTTTGCACAGGGAAAGACCGTGCGGGACGAGACCACTGTGTTGTATGAATTAATTGAAAAATTAGAAATAGAACAAAAATTAAAACAAAAAGAACTGGAATTTGAACGGCAGGGCAATCAGGTCAAGGCGAAAGAGTACGCCCAGATTTACAAAATGGTCATGGATCTGTTTGATAAGGTTGTGGATTTTCTGGGAGACGAGGTACTTCCGGTCAAAGAGTATGCGGATATTTTAGACGCCGGATTTGAGGCTGCAAGAGTCGGCGTGATCCCGCCGGGAAATGATAAAGTGACGATCGGAGACATCGAGCGAACCAGATTGAACCATATCAAAATCTTATTTTTCATCGGTGTCAATGACGGTGTTGTGCCGAAAGCGGGCAATGCCGGAGGTATCATCTCGCAGTTTGAACGTGAGAAAATGGTGGCATGTCATCTGGAACTTGCACCGGGTGCGCGTGAAAAAGTGTTCATCCAACGCTTTTATCTATATCTGAATGTGACGAAGCCATCTGATTTTTTGTATGTGACTTTTTCAAAAGTGAATGCGGACGGAAAAGCACTTAGAAGGTCGTATTTTGTTGGAACGCTCTTAAAAATGTTCCCGGAGAAAACGGTGGAGGAAATCGAGGAGACAACTTCTGCGGACTGCATCATGACGCCGAAGAGCAGCATGGCGTTTTTCCTGGAGGGACTGCAGGATGATGACAGGGCATCTGATTTTTCACAGGTAGAAAAAAGAAAATTATGGAATGCTCTCTCAAAATTCTACCTCACAGATTCCGAGTGGAAGCCGGAAACGGAAAAACTTTTAAAAACTGCCTACGAAGTGCACAGCGATGAGCCAATCAGCCACGCAGTGACGCAGGCACTTTATGGAACCGTGTTGGAGAACAGCGTCACAAGACTGGAGCGTTTTGCGGCGTGTGCCTACGCGCATTACCTGAATTACGGTTTACGCCTAAAGGAGCGTCAACTTTTAGAGTTCGCAAGCGTGGACATGGGAAATATTTACCATGATGCGCTTGAGCATTTTTCCAGACGTGTGGAAAAATCAGAGTACACCTGGTTTAACATCCCGGAGGATGTGCAGGAGACATTTATAGAGGAGAGCATGAATGACGCGATTGCCGGGTGCAAAAATGCTGGGGCGTTTGAGAACGTGAGAAACCGTTACCTGACCGGTCGGATGCGCCAGACCATCAAGCGCACGGTGTGGGCACTTACCACCCAGATTCAGAAGGGAAAATTTGTGCCGAGTGATTTTGAGGTGTCCTTTTCGCGGGCAGATAAATTGGACGCCATCCGTTTTCAGCTGAGTGATGAGGAAAAAATGAACCTGCTCGGCAGGATTGACCGTGTGGACACTTACGAGACGTCGGATAAAGTTTATGTGAAGATTATTGATTATAAATCGGGAAACACGAGTTTTTCACTCGTCAATCTGTATCACGGACTGCAATTACAGCTTGTGGTCTATATGAATGCGGCATTGGAATTAGAGGAAAAACGCCATCCGGGCAAAAAAGCGGAACCGGCGGGTATTTTCTACTATCACATTCAAAATCCGATAGTAGACGGACTTGGAAATGAGACAGAGGCAGAAATACGAAACAGTGTTTTGGAGCAGTTAAAATTAAATGGTCTGGTGAACGATGATCCGGAAATCTATGAGGCGATGGATTCAGATTTTGCCGGAAATTCTTCGGTCATCCCGATCGGAAAAAAAACGGACGGAAGCTTAAAAGCAACTTCCAAGGTTGCCAGTACTTACGATTTTTCTGTGATGTCTGATTATGTACAGGAGAAAATCAAAGAGACCGGGAAAAAAATCTTTGCCGGAGATATTTCGATTCATCCATACTCGCTGGACGGAAAAAGTGGCTGTGATTACTGTCCATACCATACCGTCTGCGGTTTTGACACCCGGATGCCGGGTTATTCCTATCATAAACTGGAAAAATTTGACAGCGCGGACGAGATATTAAAGCGTATGGAAAACGAAAAACAGGAACAGTAAATAACAGGAGTGAGAAATATGGGAGTTTCATGGACCACAGAGCAGCAGCAGGTCATTGACTTAAGAAATCGAAATATATTGGTATCTGCGGCAGCAGGTTCTGGAAAGACCGCTGTTTTAGTAGAACGGATCGTGAAAATCATCACAGACAAAAATCATCCGGTGGATATTGACCATCTGCTGATCGTGACATTTACCAATGCGGCTGCGGCAGAGATGCGGGAGCGGATCGGAAATGCGATCGAGAAAGCGTTAGATGAACAGCCGGGGGATGAGCATCTGTTAAGGCAACTGACACTGATCCACAATGCACAGATCACGACCATCGACAGCTTCTGTCTGTATGTGGTGCGCAATCATTTTCATGAGATCGATCTGGAACCGAATTTCCGTATCGGGGATGAGGGTGAGTTAAAATTACTGCGCGAGGATGTTCTTGGCAGAGTTTTAGAGCAAAACTATGAAGAGCCTTCGGAAGCATTTTTCGATTTTGTGGAGGGCTATGCTTCGGGAAGAACCGATGCTGCATTAAATGAGATGATCCTTCAGTTATATGAGTTTTCCAGAAGTTATCCGTGGCCGGAAAAATGGCTGGATTCGTTTGTGGGAGCCTACCGCATCGAAACCAGGGAGGAGTTAGACCGCGCAGAATGGCTTGCTCCGCTCACGGAAAATATCTGTTTTGTCTTAAAAGACTGTGAACAGCTCTTAAAGCAGGCGCTTGCAATCACACAGCAGGATGACGGACCGGGTATGTACGAGAAAGCAGTGCAGAGTGATCTGGAAAAATATGAGGGGTTGGCAGGACTAACATCTTTCTGCGAACTGTCCGAGGCTCTTTCGGATATCAAATATGACAGACTTGCGAGCAGCAGAGGGTTTGAGGGAGATCCCGATAAATTAGAACTGGTGAAAAGTCTCAGGGAGCAGGCGAAGGATGTGGTGAAAAAGCTCTGCAAACAATATTTTTTCTGTTCGCCGGAGATGATGATCGAGCAGTTAGAGCGCACGGAGCCGATGTTAGAGGAGGTTGTCCGTCTCACAAAGCAGTTTGCAGATGAGTTTGCAGCTGCAAAACGCCGGAAAAATCTGGTGGATTTTCATGACGTGGAACACTTTGCACTGCAGATCCTTGTGGATGAGGAGACAGAAAAAGCGAAAAAGACTGCGGAAGAGTTCCGGGATACCTTTGAGGAGATCATGATCGACGAGTATCAGGACAGCAACGAAGTGCAGGAGACACTGCTCCGCTCCATTTCCAGAGAGGAGCGTGGGGAAAATAATATTTTCATGGTCGGGGATGTAAAGCAGAGTATTTACCGGTTCCGTCTCGCAAGACCGGAACTTTTCATGAAAAAATACGATTCCTATTCGCTGGAAGAGAGCACCACGCAGCGTATCGACCTGCACAAAAACTTCCGAAGCAGAGAGGAAGTCTTGACCTGCACAAACGATATTTTTTATAAAATTATGGCGCGGAGTCTTGGAAATGTGGAGTATGACGCGGAGGCTGCACTGTATCCGGGGGCAAGCTATCCTGTCAGCGCGGACTTCATCCCGGAGATCCTGCTTGCAGACAGCAACGACGAATTATTGGAGGACACCGAACTTACGGATAAAAAGACACTGGAAGCGAAAATTGTGGCAGAAGAGATCAAGCATCTGATGAAAACGCAGCCGGTCACGGACAAGGCAGCCGGAACACTTCGGGCGGCGCATTACTCCGATATTGTAATTTTGCTCCGCAGTCTGTCCGGCTGGGCGGATTCCCTTGTGGAAGTGTTGAACGAGAATGGAATCCCGGCGCACACGGTTTCTTCGACCGGATATTTTTCCACGGTGGAAGTGCAGACAGTACTGTCCATGCTGAGGCTTTTAGATAACCCAAGACAGGATATTCCGATGGCGGCAGTGCTCCGCTCTCCGATGGCTGGGCTTACCGATGAGGAACTTGCGGTGTTAAGGCTTGAAGATGGCAGTGTGCCTTTTCATGAAGCGGTGCTCGAACTGGCAGAAGGACTTTATGAAGAGGGCGGACAAATAGAAATTTCAAATTCAGAGGAAGATCAGAAGCAGGGAAGAAACGCGGATGAGAAAACAGAAAATCATATAGAGATAACCGCTCACCGGAAATTACTCAAATTTTATAAAAAATACAAGCAATTACGGCAGCTCGTCCCGGACACTCCAATCCATGAGCTGATCGAGATCATCCTGCGCGAGACCGGATACGGTCATTATGTGGCGGCAATGCCGGCAGGAAACAGAAGAACGGCGAATTTAAACATGCTTTTGGAAAAAGCCGCAGCCTACGAGAAAACGAGTTACAAGGGACTATTTCACTTTGTGCGTTACATTGATGAGCTGCAGAAATATGATGTGGATTTCGGTGAGGCAGACATGGTCGGGGAAAACGAGGACGTTGTCCGGATCATGAGTATCCATAAGAGCAAAGGTCTTGAGTTCCCAATTGTGATCGTGAGCGGTATGGGCAAAAATTTCAATAAACAGGACACACGGAGCAAAATGGTGCTTCACCCGGAACTTGGTATTGGCCTTGACTACATGGACGGAAAATTGCGTATCAAATCACCGACTATCGCAAAGAAGGCGATCGCAAAGCAGATCGATCTGGAAAATCTCGGAGAGGAACTTCGTGTGTTATACGTTGCCTTAACCCGTGCAAAAGAAAAGCTCATTCTCACCGGAACCTTAAAAGATGCAGCCGAAAAACTGGAATTTTACAGACAGCAGGCGAATCTTTCGAAAGCAGCAGCCAGACCGCTTTCCTACCTTACAAGAGAAGGGGCTTCCGGTTATCTGGACTGGATACTTCCGGCGGTGCTTTCCTATGGGGACAAATACCCGGTCCGGATCGTGGAAGCGGCAGAACTAGTCTTAAATGAAGTGGAAAACCAGTTAGAGCAAAATGAAAACCTGACAGAGCGGATCGAAGAGATCGAAGCGGTGGACACACAGCTGGTTGGACAGTTAAAACAGCGGTTTTCACAGCGTTATCCATATCAGGTTGACGTTTTGAGGAAAAACAAATATTCCGTGTCTGAATTAAAGCACCGTGCAATGCGTGAAAAATTTGAGGCAGAGCAGGAGGAGACCATCCCGGCATTTTTGGAAGAACCTGTGACGCCAACGATCCCTCTTTTTATCCAGAGAGAGGAGAGTGTGGAACAGGAAACAGCAAACCGTGGTGCATTAAGGGGAACCGCAGTGCACCGCGTCATGGAGTGCTACGATTTTGCCTCAGAAAAAAGTGTCCATGAACAGATGGAAGCTATGGAAAAAGAGGAGAAAATCACTGCGGATATGCGTGCACTCGTGAAAGAGCAGAGTGTGGCAGATTTTGTTTCCTCGGAAACAGGAAGGCGGATGGCTCTCGCACAGCACGGGGGAGCACTTTACCGTGAGAAACCATTTGTCATGGGATTTACGGAAGAAGAGCTGGAAAACTATGGTTTCGGAGTAGGCAGTAACACAGATTCCTGTGAGAACATCTACGAAAAAACAGACAGCGATCAGGAAAAGGAAGAACAGAAAAAAGTCCGTCATGAGGAGGACTTAACCTTAATTCAGGGAATCATTGATGTATTCTGGATCGAGAAAGACGGAATCGTCCTGCTTGATTATAAGACCGACCGTGTGCAGCAGGCAAAGGAACTCATTGACCGCTATGAGACACAGTTAAAACTCTATGCGGATGCATTGGAGCGTGTCTTTGCCGCACGAAAGCTCAAAGTGAAGGAAATTTTGATTTATTCCTTCTCTTTGGAACAATTGATTACTTTATAACAGGAGAACAAAATGGGACAGATCATACTTGCCTCGGCATCGCCGAGAAGAAAAGAATTGTTAGAACAGATCGGACTGGAATTTGAAATCTGCCCGGCAAAAGGAGAGGAGGTTATCTCCAAAAGTGTGCCGGAGGAGGTTGTGATGGAACTTTCCGAGCAGAAAGCAAAAGAGGTCGCAGGCATGGTAAAAGCTTACGAGAGCGGACACGAGGAACTGATGACACCGCAGGACATCTTAGTGATCGGGGCGGATACCATCGTCGCATGCGATGATACCATCCTTGGCAAGCCGAAGGATGAAGCCGATGCAAAACGGATGCTCACGCTTCTGTCGGGAAGAAAACATGCCGTGTATACAGGCGTTACATTTGTGTTTCTGGACAAAAACGGACGAGCGGGCGCACATACCTTTTACGAGAAAACAGAAGTTACCATGAAGTCGTTGTCAGAACTTGAGATCGACCGCTATGTGGCGACCGGAGAGCCGATGGACAAGGCTGGAGCATACGGAATCCAGGGAAAATGTGCAATCTATATCGAGGGAATCGAAGGTGACTACAATAATGTGGTCGGACTTCCTGTTGCACGTATTTATAAGGAACTGCAGACACTTGGAATCGATCCCTATCTATGGTAAACTGCATATACATCGGGGTTAATGATACACATAATTACAAAGGAGAACAGCGTATGAACGAATTTGATGAAGCATGTCTGGAATATTTTCTGGCACATCAGGAACAGTTACTGCCGGAGCCAGTGGCAGAGACAATAGAAGAGGCAGAGGAATTTTTAGAGGACTGCATGGCGGTTGTCTGTAAGAATCTGAAAGAGGTAAAAGCATATTTTGAAGATCAGGGAGCTGATATTGAGGGAATGTCACTGCATGATTTAGAGGAGGCAAGCGAAGTATTTGCGCTCCCGGACGGCAGATATCTGATCGTGGAAGCTTAAATTTTTATAAATTTCCCGAAATAGGATTGACAAAAGAAAAATTGTTTATTATACTCAAAAAGTTTGCAAAGCAAGCAGAGTGAGAACGCCATTTTACAGCAGAGAAAGACTGTAAAAAAGCATTTTAATAAGGAGAAAAACTACATGAAAAATTATGATGTGATTATTATTGGGGCAGGTCCTTCTGGTATTTTCTGTGCATATGAACTGATCCATGCCAACAAAGACCTGAAAATTTTAATGATTGAAAAAGGACGCCGTATCGAGAACAGACAGTGTCCAAAGAGAAAGACAAAAGTATGTGTAGGCTGTCAGCCATGTTCCATCACGACCGGATTTGCCGGAGCAGGAGCATTCTCCGATGGAAAATTATCTTTATCCCCTGACGTAGGTGGAAATCTTCCGGAGATTTTAGGATATGATGAGACTGTTACATTATTAAAAGAATCCGATGATATTTATTTAAAATTCGGAGCAGATACAAAAGTTTACGGTGTGGATAAAGAAAAAGAAATACGCGAGATCCGTAGAAAAGCGATCACAGCAAACTTAAAACTGATCGAATGTCCAATCCGTCATCTTGGAACAGAGGAAGGATACAAGATTTATTCCAGATTGCAGGAGCATCTGTTAGAGCAGGGTGTTGAGATGGAATTCAATACCATGGTCAAAGATATTATTATTGAGGATAATCAGGTGAAAGGTCTTGTGACAGACAAAGATGAGACTTACTATGCAAAAGAGATCGTTTCCGCAGTCGGACGTGAGGGAGCAGACTGGTTCTCACATATCTGTAACGGTCATGGAATCGAGACGCAGGTTGGTACGGTAGATATCGGTGTCCGTGTGGAAGTGCGTGATGAGGTTATGGAATTCTTAAACGATAACCTTTACGAAGCAAAATTAGTTTACCACACACCTACATTTGACGATAAAGTGCGTACATTCTGTACGAATCCATCCGGTGAAGTAGCAACTGAGTACTATGACAATGGACTTGCAGTTGTAAACGGACACGCTTATAAATCCAAAGATTTAAAGACAAACAACACCAACTTTGCAATTCTTGTATCCAAGAATTTCACAAAGCCATTTAAAACACCAATCGAGTACGGAAAACAGATTGCACAGCTTTCCAACATGCTCTGCGACGGAAAAATTTTAGTACAGACCTTCGGTGATTTCAGAAGAGGAAGAAGAACGACAGAGGAGCGTCTCTGCAGAAATAACCTGATCCCTACGTTAAAGGATGCAGTACCTGGAGATCTTTCCCTTGTATTCCCACATCGTATTATGGTGGATATCGAGGAGATGATCCTTGCACTTGATAAGGTAACACCGGGTATTGCAAGTGATGAGACTTTATTTCGTATGATGCTCGATGAAGCGATTAATCATTTTTGCAACAGTGACAGTTGACTGCCTGTAATGAGCAATCACCATAATATTAATGATTTCTCCATCCTCTTTGCTCCTTAATCTTTTCCATTGCCTGAGAATGAGAAAGACCTCTTCCCGAACGACTTTCCTTAATGGCGTACTCTGAAGCCATTTCTAAAACTTCATGAGGCATTTCATTATAATTGAACGTTCTCATAATTCTAATATTTAGTACCTTACATGGTGCAAATATAAGGGAAATATATGATATTGCCAAGGAATTTCTGGATTTTAACACATCGGAAAATCATCGAAGTCCCACAGATTTCATAGAGCATACTTCTTTTCCACCAAGGCATCCAAACCATTCGCATCGGCTGGTACTGGCTTACCACCTTTAGACACCATTGTCTTGACATACGCCAAAGCTTCTTTGAACTCGGTGGTTTCTGTGAATTTTGGAGTGGATGGCTTGGCAATCGATGCTGCCCCATCATGTATATTACTATTTATCAATACTTTGTTCATAATCCTATCTCCTATCATTAATAATTTGCCTGCAAATATACGACTTTCTTTCGTAACCGCCAAATATTTCACTATCCTAGGTCTTAACTCTTTCTCTCATAAATCAAGAACTTGTCGTTATTTACTGAGTCTAACGCAAAAGGTAAGAGACGACTGGCTTCTACCATATCTACCTTGCGATGAAGTAAATCTTCTAAATTGAGCATCATGGCTGCCATCTTCATCAATGATACTCTGGAGTTCTGACGATCATACTCTACAAGAATATCGACATCACTATCCATACTCTCT
>OQVT01000523.1_pt1 | contig 21693 bp, 18 predicted proteins | sample 1691561 | NCBI WGS metagenome assembly OQVT01 (sample SAMN03418260, study PRJEB22391) | human gut metagenome | biome: human-gut; feature: organic feature; material: feces | host: Homo sapiens | place: Tanzania | collected 2013-01 | reverse complement strand
ATAATAATTATTATAAACAAAATAAAAATTATAATTTTTCTATTCTTGATAATAAAGATGTGAAACTTTTAGAACATATTTATTCAATTTCATACAAAACTCTTGAAAAAAGTAAATGGGGTTTGGGTATTGTTACTGGTAATAATTCAAAGCATATAATAACAAATGCAATTAGTGGTGAAAAAATATATACAGGTAAAGATATTGCTCCATATATATTAAAAGATACGGATAAATATATTGTTTATGAACGTTCAAAATTTCAACAAACAGCACCTGATGAGATTTATAGAGCAGAAGAAAAACTTGTATATAAATTTATCTCTAAAAAACTTGTTTTTGCTTATGATAATAAACAACAATTATTTTTAAATAGTGCAAATATTCTTATTCCAAAAGTTGAAACACATTCTATAAAAACTGTTTTAGCATTTTTAAATTCAACTATTTTTCAATATATTTATAAGAAAAAATTTAATGAACTGAAAATATTAAAAGGAAATTTACTACAATTACCTTTTCCTGTTTTAGATAAAAATATAAAAAATAATTTAGAAAAACTTGTTGATAATTACATTAAAAATCAAAACATATCATTAAAACAAATTGATGAAATTATTTTTGATTGTTTTTACATAAATGATTTAGATAAAAATTATATTATAAGTTCTATAAAATAAATCTTATACTTCTATATATTCATTATTTTTTATATTTGTGTTTATTTTATTTTTATATTCAATATTCACAAATGCATTTAGATTTTTTAATGAACGTCTAACTTTATCTGTTGTTAAGCAATATGATATTCGGAAATGTCCGGCACAACCAAAACTATCTCCAGGAACAAATATTAAATCATATTTTTTTGCTTTTTCACAGAAAATATTTGCATCAGGTTCTAATGATTTAGGGAACATATAAAATGTTCCATCGGGTTTAACACATTCAAAACCTAATTTCATAAATTCGTTATACAAAATGTTCATATTTGTTTCGTAAACAGATAAATCTGATGTTTTATCTAATACATCTATAATTGCTCGTTGAATAATAGATGATGGGCAATTGTGACCAAGACCTCTAGAAATTTGTCCACACATTGGTGCTATTAATTCACTTTCAAAACAATCTGGATTTACTGCAACATAACCTATCCTTTCTCCAGGAACAGAAATAGATTTTGAGAATGAGTAACAAGAAATTGTATTGTTATAATATTTTGAGATATATGGAACTTTTACATCTTTAAATGAGATTTCTCTATAAGGTTCATCAGAAATGATAAAGATTTCATGTCCGTATTCTTTAGATTTTTTTTCTAAAATATTTGTTAACGTTTTTATTGTATCTTCTGAATAAACAACTCCTGTTGGATTGTTTGGTGAGTTGATTAGAATTGCTTTGACTTTTTCATTTAGCATACTTTCAAATGCTTCAAAATTGATTTGAAATGATGAAATATCAGGTTCAACAATTTTTAAAACAGCACCAGTTAGATTTACATAAGGAATATATTCTGGGAAATAAGGTGCAAATGTAATTACTTCATCATTAGGTTTAGTAACACATCTCAATGCGTGTGCAATGGAACTTGCTGCACCTGATGTCATAAAAATATGTTCCATTTTATAATTCATATCAAATCTTTCATTTAAAGATTGTGCAACTGCTTCACGAACTTCGGGAATACCTAAATTTGGACTATATTCGTGTAATTTGTGGCTATCTTTACCTTTTAATAATTTGATAATTGCATTGTCAAATTCTTTTGGAGCAGGTACCGATGGATTACCTAAACTGTAATCAAAAACATTATCATAACCTATTTCTTTACCTCTGTTTAATGCGTAATAAAACATTTTTCTAATAACAGATTTTTGATTTAACATACTTTTATATTTTTCGTTTAACAATGCTTTACTCCATATAATTTTCATACAACACAATAATATACATACTTTTTTATAGTATATAGTTATAAATACCTGTAAAAAATAAATTTGCTTATAAGATTAAGAATCTAATCCTAAGTCAAGAGTTGGTGCTTTTGCAACAATTGCACTTGATGAAATGATATCAACACCAGTTGCGGCAATTTCTTTTAATGTATCTAAATCAACATTACCACTTGCTTCAACAATTGCTTTATGGTCAATAATTTTTACTGCTTCTTTCATCATATCAATTGTCATGTTATCCAACATAATAATATCTGCTTCACAACTCAATGCTTCTTTTACTTGTTCAAGAGTATCGCATTCAACTTCAATTTTGTGTGCGTGAGATATATTTTGTTTTAATTTTTTAACAGCATTAGTGATTGAACCAGCAAATCTAACATGATTATCTTTAACCATTGCTAAATCGGAAAGGTTAAATCTATGAACATAACCGCTACCTACTTTTACTGCATATTTCTCAAAAATTCTGAAATTCGGTGTTGTTTTTCTAGTATCAACCATACGTACGCCATATTCTCTAATTGCATCTTGGAATTGTCTAGATTTTGTAGCAATGCCCGATAATCGTTGAACATAATTTAATGCAGTTCTTTCTGCTGTTAATATTGCTCTTGCAGAACCTGAAATTTCAGCAAGTTTATCACCTTTTTTGATGACATCTCCATCTTTGAAGAAGAATTTGATGCTAATGTTGTCAGTTAATACTTTAAATACTGTATCAAATACATCTTTACCGCAGAATACACCATCTTCACGAGTGTTTAAATAACATTTCATTGTATCTGTGTCATCAGTTAAGTTATCTGTTGTGATATCTTCAAAGTCGATATCTTCTTGTAGTGCTTTTTTTACGTGTTCTTCAATATAAAATCTATTTAACAAAACTTGGTTCTCCTTCTCCTTTAATTACACAATTGTGAATACTTTCTGATTTCGTTTCAGGAAAATCAACTCTGTAATGTGCTCCTCGTGACTCGTGACGTTTTAAGGCTGATTTTATAATCAATTGAGCAACACATAACATATTTCTGTATTCATATTCATCTTTATTCAAACATTTTGTATCACGTCTAAATTCAGACTTTAATTTATAAATTTCATCTAATCCTTTTAATAAAGAGTTTTCATCTCTTAATATGCCTGCATAATTCCACATAATATCTTTTAATCTGGATTTTAAATCATCTATATTAAAGTTTTCATCACTTAAAGGCTCAGTATATTTATCAATTGTAGCCATAATTGTTTCGTCTATTTTTTTAGGTGGAACAAGGTTCGTGAATGATAAATAATTTGCCAATTCGTGAGCACAAACTACACATTCTAATAGTGAATTACTTGCTAATCTATTTGCACCGTGAAGTCCAGTAGATGAACATTCCCCAATGGCATAAAGTCCTCTAATAGAAGTTCTACCATCAATACTTGCTTTGATGCCGCCCATATAATAATGTGCAGCAGGTGCTACAGGTATATAATCTTTTGAAATGTCTATACCTACACTTTTACAAACCTTAGAAATTGTTGGGAATCTTTTTGCTAACATTTCTTTTGGTATAATTGTTGCATTTAGATAAACATTATCTGAATGAGTTTTTTTCATTCTATCGCAAATTGCACGTGTAACAACATCACGTGGTGCAAGTTCTTTTAATTCGCTATATTCAGACATAAATTCTTCGTTGTTGCAATCCAATAGTTTAGCACCTTCGCCTCTAACAGATTCAGATATTAAAAATCTGTTTTTAACACCATCAATTGCTAATGCTGTTGGGTGGAATTGAACGAATTCTAAATCTTGAAGAATTGCACCTGCTTGGTATGCAAGTTCTATTCCGTCGCCAGTTGCAACTGTTGGGTTTGTTGTATATTTGTATAATTGCCCAATACCACCTGTTGCTAAAATCATTGCTGATGAATAAATAGTTTCATATTCTTTTGTATCATCATTATAAATGATTGCACCTTTACATTCACCGTCAGAATCAGTTAATAGTTCTGTGACGATAGTTTCTTCTAAAATATCAATGTTGGAATTTTCTCGAACTCTTTGACATAATGTTTTTTCGATAACACTACCTGTTGCATCGCCACCGGCATGTAAAATTCTATTTATACTGTGAGCACCTTCAAGAGTATATGTTATTTTACCATTTTCATCACGGTCAAATTGCACACCAAAATCAATTAAATCATTGATAACTTCATCAGAATTTTCAGAAATAAATTTTATTGTTTCGTATTCACTAAGTCCAGCACCTGCTTTTAGTGTATCTTTAATGTGTAATTCAACTGAATCTTCTGGATTGTCGTGCATAACACCAACAATACCACCTTGAGCATATCTTGAATTGCTTTCACCAAAATTTGATTTTGTAATGACAAGTAATCCATCAGGTAAATTAATTTGTTGAGCGATTTTTAACGCACAAAATAGACCTGAAATGCCACTACCTACTACAACTGCTGAATATTTTGAATATTTCATTTTTATACCTTTGCTATATAATATCCCTAGTGATATTTTCTCTTATTTATTTTACTTCGAAAATCTCTTTTTTACAAACTCTTGAGTCCAATCAACTAAATTGGGATAACGTTTATTATTATGTCCATACATAAACCATTCTTTTATGTTATTTATACTATTGTCGATATGATTTTTTGATTTATAGATAAAAGCATACATACCTGTTCTATCAGCACCTGCTTTGCAATGAATATGTGCTTTCCCACCATTTTGTTTAACTTTATCTATTTGTCTAAGGAATGAATCAATATTATTTTCGTTTGGTTTGTTTGTAATGCTTGGAATATTATGATATTTCATTCCGAGATTTTCTACTTCTTGTTTTTCATCAAAGTTTAATCCAGATACTGTCATTGTTCTAAAATTGAAAATATCGGTAACTCCTTGTTCTTTTAGCCAAGAAAAATCTTCTTTTTGTGGTTGAGCAGAACGTGAAACAACATCATCAATTTTAGAATAATTTTTTGGTTTACCTGTAAAATAAATTAGTTGAATCAAAATATACCTCTTAAATAAATTTTAACAAAAAATGGGAGAATAATTAATTCTCCCATAAAATCACTTATATTGTCGAGAAATTAGTACCTTGCTAAGTATTTATTTAATTCCCATTGGGTAACAGCAGTTCTGTATGAATCCCATTCTTTTTCTTTCGCAGTCACAAATTCACCCATAATATGTTGTCCGAGTGCAGCATTTGCAACAAGTGACTTACTAAACATATCAACGGCTTCTTTTAATGTTCCTGGTAAAGAATCGATTTTTTGTCTTTTTCTTTCTTTAGAAGTTAATTTATAAATATTGCTTTCAACAGGAGCAGGTGGATCAATTTTGTTTCTAATACCGTCAAGACATGCTTCAAGAATTGTAGCAAATGCTAGGTATGGGTTACAAGACGGATCTGGTGAACGTAATTCAACTCTTGTTGCAACTCCACGTTTTGCAGGAACCCTTAGTAAAGCACTTCTGTTTGCTAAAGACCATGCTAAATATACTGGTGCTTCATAACCTGGAACAAGTCTTTTGTAACTGTTAACTGTTGGGTTAAGAATTGCAGTAATACTTTTAATATGTTTTAACATACCACCGATAGCATATTTTGCAGTTTCAGATAGTTTGTATTCAGCATTTTCATCAAAGAATGCGTTTTGACCATCTTTGAATAATGAAACATTACAATGCATACCAGAACCATTGATACCGAAGATAGGTTTTGGCATAAATGTTGCGTGTAGATAATGAAGTGCAGCAATTGCTTTAACAACAACTTTAAATGTAACAACATTGTCTGCTGCAGTTAAAATATCTGCATATTTAAAGTCAACTTCGTGTTGTCCATCAGCAACTTCGTGGTGTGAGGCTTCGATATCAAATCCCATATCTTGTAGTGTTGTAACAATATCAGAACGAACATCTTCTCCCAAATCTTCTGGGCCTACATCGTAATAACCAGCATTGTCTTGTGTTGTTGTTGTAATGTTTCCATTTTCATCTTTTGAGAATAAGAAGAATTCTGCTTCTGGTCCAATGTTCATAGTGAAACCAAGTTTTTTAGCTTCATTCATAACTCTTTTTAGGTTGCAACGAGGACAACCTTCAAAAGGTGTTCCATCAGCATTGTAAATATCGCAAATAATTCTTGCTGATTGGTAACCCTCTTCGCTTCTCCAAGGTAATACTTCAAAAGTATTTTTATCAGGATAGAAAAACATATCAGATGTTTCAATGCTTCTGAACCCTTTGATAGAAGAACCATCAAGCATGATTTCGTTTGAAAGAACTTTATCAATATGTTGAGCAGGAACAGACATATTTTTAACTTGTCCATTAATATCAACGAATTGAAGTTTGATAAATCTTATATTATTTTCTTTGATGATTGTTTTTATGTCTTCATCAGTGTAGTTTTTACCGTCTAATCTTTTGTATGTAAATTCGGTCATACTTCCTCCTATATATATGTTACTGTTCGTGATTGAACAACTATAATTATAAAGTCTATTTTGTATTAACGTCAATATGTTTTCATATTAAGAATAGTTTAAGAATTGTATATTTTTTTTGATTTATAAAAAATTAAGAAAAAAATATAAAAAATGGTTATAAATACTATTCTCGAAATAAAAATGTTTATATTTTGAGAAAAATATTTAGACAATTAAATTATTTGTAGAAAAACAATCAGAGTTATATATTATTAAGTTTTGTTAAGGGGGCGTGATTATTGGCAATCATTTTTAGTCATGTCGATGAATGCCGAACCGATTACACCGATTAGTAATGCGTGTAAACCTACTCCCATAATTGCAGTAAAAGCACCAATAAATTTACCAATAGTTGTAATTGGATAAACATCACCATAACCTACACTTGTGAATGTTACGACAGCCCACCAAAAAGAACGAGGTATGCTAGAAAATGCAATGTTGCCGGTTTGATTTTCAGCAAAATAAATTGCAATTGAGGAAAAAGTTAGACCTATAACAAATATTATAGTGGCAACTATTATTTCATCTTTATGTTTTAAAAATGCTTTTGCCATTCTATTGAATGCGTTTGTATATCTAGCAAGTTTTGCTATTCGAAAGACTCTTAATAACCTTAGAATTCTTAAAAATACGGTATTAACTGTTATGAAAGATATATAATACGGAAATATTGCACAAAAATCTATTATCATCATTGGTTTGAAGATGTTTTTGAATTTGTTGAGTGAAATAACTCTTAAACAATATTCGATTGAAAAGATTAATACTGAAATGAATTCAAACTTGTTTATTATTGATTTGTATGAATTATAAAAGTTGATATCGGTTTGAAATATAAAGACTAAAAAATTTATAATAATTAATCCAATGAGAAAATTATCAACATAAGTATTTTCTAAAAATGCATTTATTTTCTTTTTCATAATAAAATTTCCTTGAAGATAAGGAAAACATAAATATATATTTTAATCTACTCGCCACATAACGGATATAGATGATTTTTAAATTACTAATTAATAATGTCGACGGGGGGACTTGAACCCCCACGGATTTCTCCACACGCCCCTCAAACGTGCACGTCTACCATTCCGCCACGCCGACATGGTGTAATTTGTTTTATTTAGTTTTCATTTGTTTGGTCTCCGTGTCGGAAGTTACCTCAAGGGTAACCCTCTCGAAAAACAATATTTAATTGTTTTTCTGCGGCAGAGTGCCACGTCGACATGTTTTTATTCTTTTGTATATAAAAACTACGGAACCTCTCTAATTATAGGTTAAATTGATGTTTTTGGCAAAATTATGTATATTATTTAATGCAAAGTTGAACATAATATGAATAAATCTGCAGAGTTAGTTCTTTAGAATTAGTTTCTTAACAAAACTTTATAATATGTAAACTTCCTAATAATGCTAACTTTTAATAAGTTTATATATTTTAAGTAGTTATTTTTTGTAAATAATATTGAAATTATGATATGTTGTTGGTATAAATGAGGTTATACTATTTATTTAAAAATAGTTCAAAAGTATTATATTAAAAAGTAAAGGATTTAAAATTATGTCATTACCAAACGTAGCATATTTCTCAATGGAAATAGCATTAGATCAATCTTTAAAAACTTACTCAGGTGGTTTAGGTTTCTTAGCAGGTTCACACATGTTATCTGCTGGTTATCTTCAAATGCCTATGGTAGGTGTTACTATGTTGTGGTCTTATGGTTATTACGATCAAAGAATTGACCATTCTGGTAACGTTGAAGTAGCATATATCAGAAAGTACTATGATTTCTTAACTGATGTTGATGTTACTGTTGAAGTTGAAACTTTTGGTGAAAAAGTTAAAGTTAAAGCATACAGAGTTGAACCTGAATTATTTGGTGCTTGTCCTGTTTACCTATTAACAACTGATATTGAAGGTAACAGTGAATGGGCTAGAAAAATCTCTCACAGATTATATGATGGAGATGAAAGAATCAGAATCGCTCAAGAAACAATTTTAGGTATAGGTGGTGTTAGAGTTCTTCAAGCAGTTGGTTATAATTTTGAAGTTGTTCACATGAACGAAGGTCATGCTCTTCCTGCTGCATTTGAATTGTTAAGACAACACAATGGTGATTTAGAAGAAGTTAAGAAAAGAACTGTATTCACAACTCACACTCCAGTTGCTGCTGGTAACGAAGTTCACTGGGTTGATACACTTCTTCAAGGTGGTTTCTTCTCTGGTTGTTCTAGAGAACGTGCAATTGAACTTGGTGGCGAAAACTTCTCACTTACAGTTGCTGCTCTTAAAATGTCTAGAATTGCTAACGCAGTTTCTCAACTTCATGGTCTTGTTGCTAACAAGATGTGGGAATGGGTTGATGGTAGATGCCCAATTAGAGCAATTACCAATGCTGTAAACTTACACTATTGGCAAGATAAGAGAATTTCTGGAGATGATTCTTCTGAAAAACTTCTTGCTACAAAACGTGAAATGAAGGAAGAATTATTCAAATATATCGCTAACGTTGCTGGTAAAAGATTCAACCCAGATGTATTAACAATTACTTGGGCTAGAAGATTTGCTGATTACAAACGTGCTTGGTTAATTCTTATGGATAAAGACAGAATCAACAAATTGTTAGATGCTGATAAATTACAAATCATCTTTGCTGGTAAATTCCACCCAGATGATGTTATGGGTAAAGAAATGTTTAACAAATTGTTAAATCGTTCACACTCATTAAAGAATGTTGTTGTTCTTCCTGGTTATGAACTTCAATTATCAGGCATGCTAAAACGTGGTACTGATGTATGGTTAAATACACCACTTAGACCATTTGAAGCATCTGGTACTTCTGGTATGTCAGCTAACGCTAACGGTGCATTACACTTATCAATCTATGATGGTTGGACTGTAGAAGGTACATTTAATGGTATTAACGGTTATGCTATTGAATACGAAGGACTTGATGATGAAATGCCATGGGAAGAAAGACATTGGAAAGATCATGAATGCATGATGGATATCATCGAAAATCAAATCATTCCTACTTACTACAATAATAAGGAAGAATGGGCTCGTATGATGAGACAAGCAATCAGAACTGCTGAAGCATACTTCAATTCTGATAGAATGGTTGTTGAATATTATAACAGATTGTATAAACCAATCGCTCATGATGATTCTTGCACAGGTGAAAAGAAAAAAGAAATGAATATTTCAGAAACACCTACATTCGATGCTTGGACTTATGCTAATATTAAGTAAGTAAAAGTTACTGAATATAAGAAAAAGAGAGGAATTTAATTTCCTCTCTTTTTTTATGAAAAATGTTTCAAAAAAGATTTACACTTAATTTTGTTTGTAATACAATCAAAGTGTTAAGAGAGATTTTACATAAAAAGGAGTGAAATTATGGTAAAAGTTGCAATTAACGGATTCGGTAGAATCGGACGTAACACTTTAAGAGCTGCAATCAAAGAAGGTATCTTTGACAAAATAGATTATGTAGCAATCAATGACCCTGGTCTAAAACCAGAAGATGCTGCTAGAATTTTTAAATATGATTCAGTTATGGGTAAATTTGACGGTACAGTTGAAGCTTATGAAGAAGGTATCGTTGTAAACGGTAAGAAAATTAAATTCTTCGCTGAAAAAGATCCTGCTCAATTACCTTGGAAAGATTTAGGTGTAGAAGTTGTTGTTGAATCAACTGGTTTCTTCACAGATGCTACTAAGGCTCATGCTCACATCGATGCTGGTGCTAAGAAAGTTATTATCTCAGCTCCTGCTTCTAATGAAGACAAAACTATTGTTTTGGGCGTTAACGAAAAAGAATATGATCCTGCAAAACATAATGTTATTTCTATGGCATCTTGTACAACAAACTGTTTAGCTCCAGTAGCTAAAGCAATTAACGAAAAATTCGGTATTGTTAAAGGTTTGATGACAACTGTTCACTCATACACTGGTGACCAAAGAATCTTAGATGCTGGTCACAAAGATCCTCGTAGAGCTAGAGCTGGTGCTTTAAACATTGTTCCTACAAAAACTGGTGCTGCTAAAGCAGTTGCATTAGTTTTACCTGAATTAAAAGGTAAATTGGACGGTTTCGCTATGCGTGTTCCTACTCCAGACGTATCTTTAGTTGACGTTGTTTTCGAAACAGAAAAGAAAGTTACTGTTGAAGATGTTAATGCTGCATTAAAAGAAGCTGCTGATGGACACGTATTATGCTACACTGAAGAACCACTTGTTTCTTCTGACTACATCGGTTCTTCTCAATCATCTACAGTTGATGCTTTATTAACAAGAGTTATGGGCGACAACATGGTTAAAGTTATTTCTTGGTATGATAACGAATGTGGTTATTCTACAAGATTAGCTGAAACTACATTGATGGTTGCTGAAAAATTATAGTTTATAATTTTATAAACAGTTCTAAAAGAGGTTAAGAGGTTTCTTTTAACCTCTTTTTAATTTAAAATTATACTTTTAGATAAGCATGCTAACTATTGAAAATCTCTAAAAAATTGTTATAATATACGAAAGATATTATTATGTTTCAATATATAAATTCACTGTTTGTAAGTGTTTATAATGAATGTTACTAAATGTAAAGTTATCTAAAATTTAAGGCAATTTAGAATATTCACTCATCTTTCAAAAAGTGTAAGTGTGTAACAAGGAGTAAAATATGAATCCCTTTGGAGTAAACAAAGTTAATAGTTCTGAGATTGACACTTTAAAATCACAAGTATCTGCCGGAAAACAATCTAACATTGAAAATGTTGAAAAGAAACAAGCACTTGGTAAAAATGGTGTTACAAAGCCAAACATAGAATTAGATGATTTCTTTAATTATTTAGATCCAAAAGTTGTGGATAAGATTATGTCAACTCCAGAAGAATCTCGTTCACGTATTGTCAAAGATATTCACCAATATGAATTTGATATTAATGGTGCTCAAAATATTTTAAATTCTTTAGGTTAGTTATTTGATTGAAAAATAGGCTGTCTTTATATATAATCGATGTATGAAATGGCAATATTTTAAAGAATCATATATCGTTACTGCGGCAGGTATTTTAGCAGCATATTTGTGGGGCGAACATGTCTTGCAAGGTAGCGGTGGCATTTGTGTATTTATTGCACTAGTGTTAGGTATTTTAGAGATAAGTTTATCTTTTGATAATGCTGTTGTTAATGCTACTAAATTAAAAACGATGACAGAAAAATGGCGACATCGTTTTATAACATGGGGTATTGCAATTGCTGTCTTTGGAATGAGATTTTTATTCCCTTTATTAGTTGTTTCAATTTTTGCAAAGTTAAATATTTTAAAAGTATTAGATATTGCATTGCATAATGCGAAATTGTATGCATTTTATTTACATCAAACGCATGCTCCAATTGTTACTTTTGGTGGTTCTTTCTTGTTGATGTTATTTTTAGGATTTTTCCTTAATCCTAAAAAAGATGTTGATTGGATAAAACCTATCGAAAAGTTATTAAAAAGAATTGCCGGTAATAAAATTATTGATACATTAATTACATTGGCTGTATTAGATGTTGTGCAAATGTTTCAACCAGCACCAATTAGGGTGAGTGTAATTATTTCTGGTGTTGCAGGGATTTTAACCTATGTTGCTATAGATAGTGTTTCCAGAAAATTGGAAGAATTAGATGAAAAATATGAAAAACAAAAAGAAAATAAATGTTCTTCTTATAAATTTGTTATTTCTTCTGGGTTAATTAGTTTCTTGTATCTTGAATTAATAGATGCTTCATTTTCTTTAGATGGTGTTTTAGGAGCATTTGCATTGAGTCATGATATTATAATAATAACAATAGGTTTGGCTATTGGGGCAATGTTTGTTAGGTCAATGACTATTATGTTTGTTGAAGAAGGTACATTAGATGAGTTTATATATTTAGAACATGGTGCTCATTGGGCAATAGGACTTTTGGCTATATTGATGTTTTTATCAACAGTTGTTGTAGTACCAGAAGTTGTTACAGGATTAACAGGGTTAGGTTTTATTATAGCCTCTGTTATTTCATCTAAATTAAATAAAGAAAGTATATAATGAAAATATTATCAGGATTATCTTTAAAAGAAATTACAGAAATTACAGAAGAATTGCATGCATCAAAATTTCGTGCTAAGCAGATACATAATTGGATTTATCATAAATCTGTTTCGTCTATTGATGAAATGACTGATTTGTCAAAATCTTTTAGAGAAGAATTTAAACAAGTTGCAGTTGTTACTAATACAAAAATAAAAGTTAAACAAACAAGTTCAGATGGAACTTTAAAATATTTAATAGAATATCCTGACGGACAATGTGTTGAAACAGTTTTGATGCGTTTTGATAATCGTGCCAATTTGACGGCATGCGTTAGTTCACAGGTTGGTTGTGCTGTAAATTGTTCATTCTGTGCTACAGGGAAAAGAGGGTTTATTAGAAATCTAACTTTTCAAGAAATTATTGAACAAGTTTTAACTATTCAACGTGATACAGGTTTGAAAGTAACAAATATTGTATTTATGGGGCAGGGTGAACCATTATTAAATTTGGATAATGTACTTAAAGCATTAGAAATATTTAATAATGATTTTCAAATAGGTGCAAGAAGAATTACACTTTCTACAAGTGGTATAGTTCCTCAGATTAATAAACTTGCTGAAAAAGAATTGCAATCAACATTGGCTATTTCGCTTCATGCTCCAACTCACGAAATTAGAAAAAGAATTATGCCGATAGAAGAAAAATATCCATTATCAAAACTTAAACCTGCATTGTTGAATTATGTAGAAAAAACAGGTCGCAGAATAACAATAGAGTATATTTTGATAAAAGATTTTAATTCTGATGTCGAAACAGCAAAAGAATTGGCATATTTCTTGAAAGATTTGAAATGTAATATAAACTTGATTCCATATAATGATGTTACTTCAACAGGTTATAAGAAACCTTCAAATAATGAAATAATGAAGTTTAAATATTTGTTGGAACATTCTGGTAAAAAAGTTACCGTAAGGCTTGAACGTGGTGCAGATATTGATGCTGCTTGTGGTCAACTTAGTGGTAAGGAGCAAAGATAATGAAAGGTTTAATACAAAGAGTTAAACGTGCGTCTGTGACTATTGATGGCAAGGTGTATTCTAAGATTAATCAAGGTATATTGATTTTGCTTGGTGTTGAAAAAGGTGATAATGAACAAAATGCTGATAAGTTAGCAGATAAACTTTGTAAATTAAGAATTTTTGAAGATGAAGATGGAAAAATGAATAAATCTATTCTTGATGTAAATGGTGAAATTCTTATTGTATCTCAATTTACATTGGCAGGAGATTGTAAAAAAGGTACTCGTCCTAGTTTTGATAAGGCTGAATTGCCACAACGTGCAAATGAATTGTATGAATATTTTGTTGATTTGATTAAACAAAAAAATATTTCAGTTGGTACAGGTGTATTCGGTGCTATGATGGACGTTGAACTTGTCAATGATGGACCAGTTACATTTATGTTGGAATTTTAAAAAATAATATTTATTAATGTATTTTTTTATTTTTATAAATATTGCTTAAAGTCAATGAAATTGATATTTTTAGGTTTTAAAATTCCGTGTACTTTTGTAAAATTTAAAAATAAAAATTTACATCTTGAAATATATCGTTTTAATTTAATCGTTTTATGATACATTAATATTGTCACAAATCAGTATATAGAAAAGGGATAGAGAATAGGAGATTCTGAATGGCTGAATATTTAAGCAAAGAAGAGATTAAACAGTGGAGAAGTTCCTTAGAAAAAATTACATTAGAAGAGTTTGCTGCTAGATTAGGTAAAGTTGTTGCTGATTCTAGACCTACTAATGATTTAATAGATATTGTTTTTAATGAAAATAGCAAGCCTGCTACTACAAAATCAACTCATGATACTAATAGTAAGCTTTCAAAAATTGCTGAACGTGCTTTCGAAAGAGAACGTCAATTATCACATACTCCATTCTCATTTAAAGCACCTGTTGAAAACAAAATAGAAAATGTTGATAAGGTTGTTAAAAAAGAAGAAATTAAACCTGTTAAAATTGAAAAGAAAATTGAATCAGCACCTCAAATTATTAAATCTGAACCAATTGTTCAAGATAGTTTGAGAGAAGAAGTTGATATTGTTCTTAAAAAGAATTTAACTGATAGAGAACAGGTTGTTTTTGATTATCTTCTTGAACATAAAAATACAACAGTTTATGCAAAAGATTTGGCAGTATTGTTGGATTTACCAAGAGATTATATCTATAAATATATCAAAAATCTTAGAGCAAAAATTGAAGGTGATAAATTGAAAAATGCTGAAAGAGGCGGTTTCGTTTTATCAGTATAGAAAAAGATTTAATATAAAAAAAAGACTGACAATTTGTCAGTCTTTTTTATTTTGAGAATTTATAATCAAATATTTAAAATTCTTTTTTGAAAATAGTTTGTTCTCTATCAGGTCCTACACTAACAATAGAAATAGGACAATCAATCAATTCTTCTAATCTAGTTAAGTACTTTTTAGCATTTTCTGGTAGTTTGTCGTATTCTCTAATACCTGTTATGGCTTCATTCCAACCTTGATGAGTTTCATAGATTGGTTCTAAGTATTTATGAATATAAACATCTGTTGGATAATAATCATAAATTTTACCATTACGAGTATCTTTATATGCTATGCAAACTTTTATTTCGTCAAATTGGTCAAATACATCAATTTTTGTTAAAGCAACAGAGGTTAATCCACCAACAAGAACAGCATATTTCATAATTACTGCATCAAACCAACCACATCTACGTGGACGTCCTGTTGTTACACCGAATTCGTGTCCGATTTCTCTAATTTTGTCACCTGTTTCATTAGACAATTCTGTTACAAAAGGACCTTCTCCAACACGTGTTACGTATGCTTTTGCTACACCAACAACTTCATCTATCATACAAGGTCCATATCCACTTCCTACGGCAGCACCACCACCGATTGGATTAGAACTTGTTACAAATGGGTATGTTCCATAGTCAACGTCCAACATAACACCTTGAGCACCCTCATATAAGATTATATCGTTTTTATGTTCATTCAAAAGTTTTTGCCATTCAAAACAAACAAATGGCTTGAATATTTTTGCGTATTCTTCACATAGGCTTAATAAACATTCTCTTGTAAATGGTTCTAATCCATATACTTTTTCTAGTTGTTTGTTTTTTAATGGAAGTATTACGTCTAATTTTTCATTTAATGTTTCTAAGTCATATAAATCTTGGATTTTTAAACCTATTCTTGCATATTTATCTGTATAAGTTGGTCCAATGCCTTTTTTTGTAGTACCGATTTTACCTTTGCCGGCTTTTGATTCGCTATATCCGTCAACTTCTGTGTGGTATGGCATTGTTATAGATGCTAAAGGTGAAATTTTTAAACGACTAACATCTACTTTTTGTGATTTAAGTTCTTCTAATTCGTGTTTAAAGGATTCGGGTAAAATAACTGTACCAGCACCAAGTAAACAAATATTGTCCTTGTATAAAATTCCTGATGGTATTAAGTGAAATTTGTAAGTCTGATTGTTTGCGACAACTGTGTGTCCAGCATTACATCCACCTTGGTATCTGATAATAAAGTTGGCTTTTTCTGCTAGTAAATCGGTAATTTTTGCCTTACCTTCATCACCCCATTGTGCACCAACAACAACAGTATTTTTCATCTCAATGCTCCTCTTTACCCTATTACTTTTTAATTATACATCAAATGACGAAAGCGAGAAATTTCATAATATAAATTATATAAATTGTTTGTTTGATGTAAAATAGACCTAAGCAAAACACTAATAAGGAATTGAATATGTTAAAAGGAAATGAAATAAGAAAATTATATTTAGATTTTTTCAAAGATAAACATCAACATACAATTGTTGAAAGTTCTAGTTTAGTACCAGATAACCCAACAGTATTGTTGACAACTGCTGGTATGTTACAGTTTTTGCCTATATTTTTAGGTGTTGTTAAATCACCTTATGAGCCAGCAAGGGCAACATCTTGTCAAAAATGTGCTAGAGCAGGTGGTAAAGATTCTGATATTGAAAATGTTGGTAGAACTCCACGTCACCATACATTCTTTGAAATGTTAGGTAACTTTTCATTTGGTGATTATTATAAAAAAGAAATTATTCCATGGGCTTGGGATTTTGTTACTAATGTTCTTAAATTAGATAAAGATAGATTGTGGATAACAATTTATGAAACTGATGACGAAGCTTATGACATTTGGAGAAGTGTTGGTGTTCCAGATGAAAGAATTAAAAGAAAAGGCAAAAAGGATAATTTCTGGGGACCTCCAGGGGCATCTGGTTCTTGTGGACCTTGTTCTGAGATTCATTATGATTTAGGCGAACAATACAAATGTGATGATCCTCGTGGTTGTGGTATTGATACTTGTGAATGTGACCGTTGGGTTGAAATTTGGAATCTTGTATTTACTGAATTATATCAAGATGAAGAAGGTAATCAATCTCCATTAGAAAAGAAAAATGTTGATACTGGTATGGGTTTGGAACGTATTGCAATGGTTTGTCAAGGTGTTGCATCTACGTTTGAAACAGATTTACTTAGACCTATATTAGATAAAGTTTGTGAAATGTCAGGTGTTAAATACAAAGAGTCTGATAAGACAGATGTTTCTTTACGTATTATCACTGACCATGCTAGATGTGTAACATTCCTAATTAATGACGGTGTTATTCCAGGAAATGAAGGTAGAAGTTATGTATTACGTATGATTTTACGTCGTGCATTACGTCATGGTAAGATTTTGGGTATGGAATTACCATTCTTATACAAACTAGTTGATGTTGTTGTAGAAAATTATGGTGAAGCATATCCTGATTTAATTAAAAATAAAGCAAAAATTATTGATACAATTAAAAAAGAAGAAGAACGTTTCAACAAAACTCTTGATAGAGGTTACAAATTAATTGATACGTTTATTGAAAAGAAACAAGATATTGATGGTGAAAATGCATTTAAACTTTATGATACTTTGGGATTCCCATTTGAATTAACAAAAGAAATTGCTGAAGAAAATGGACTTAAAGTTGATGAAGAAGGTTTTAAAAAAGCAATGCAAGAACAAAAAGACCGTGCAAAAGCAGCAACTCAAAAAATTAGTGTTACAGGTGATATTAAATATGCTAAGGTTGAAGAAAAGGTAGGTTCAACGGAATTTGTTGGATATTCTGAAAACGAATGTGATGCTGAAATTTTAGCAACGATTGATGGTGATGGTTTTGTTGATGTTGTATTAAACAAAACACCATTCTATGCTGAATGTGGTGGTCAAGTTGGCGACTCTGGTATTATTGAAAATGATACTTTGAAGTTAGAAGTTTTGACTACATTTAAGGTTAATGAATTGTACGTTCATCGTTCAAAAATTGTTAATGGTGAAATCGAAATTGGTGCAAAGGTTAAAGCAATTATTGATTTACCTAGACGTCAAGAAATTAGAGTTCATCACTCATCTGCTCACTTGTTGCAAGCGGCTTTAGTTAAAGTTCTTGGTGATGAAGTTAAACAAGCAGGTTCTCAAGTTGAAGAAAATAGAATGAGATTTGACTTTACTTTCTCAAGAGCAATGACTCCTGCTGAAATTCAAAAAGCAGAAGATATCGTTAATGGTTGGATAAAATCAAATATTAAAATTCATACAGATATAATGTCTATTGAAGAAGCAAAATTGACAGGTGCGACAGCATTATTTGGTGAAAAATATGGTGATACTGTTAGAGTTGTTTGTATAGGTGATGGTGAAAATTGTGTTTCAAAAGAATTCTGTGCTGGTACTCATGCATCATCAACAGCAGACTTGAGAGTATTTAAGATTGTTTCTGAAGGTGCTATTGCTGCTGGTACACGTAGAATTGAAGTTGTTGTATCAGATGCAGCACTTGAATATTTGAATAGGAAAAATGCTGAGATTGATAAACTTTCTACTAAGTTCAAAGTTCATTATGATGAAGTTGTTGAACGTGTTGATAAGTTATCAGAAGAAAATAAAGAGTTACAAAAACAAATTACTGAATTGAAAGCAGAAAATGCTAGAAGTAAATTTAATACTTTCTTATCAAAGGCTCAAGATGTTAACGGTGGAAAATTGTTTATCACAAAAATTGAAAACCTTGATAATGATGCTTTAAAAGCAGGTGTTGAATTTTTGGCTAATAAACTTGGTGAATGTATCATAATTTTAGTTTCTGAAAGAATGGTACTTGTCAAAGTTTCTGATGGATTTGTAAAATCAGGAGTTAATGCCGGTAAGTTAGTTGGTGAAATCGCTAGAGCAACTGGTGCAAATGGTGGTGGCAGACCAAACTTCGCACAAGGTGGTATTAAAGATTCTTCTAAGATTGATGATGTATTGATTAAAGTTGAATCTGATATTAAATCTGTTCTATAAGAATAATTTATAAATATAATAGAAAAGGATACGAAATTCTTCGTATCCTTTTTTTAATGTGAATACTTAAAATATTGTCATGTTGTGTTATCGAAATGGTGGATTTTATTTTTGATAAATCTTTTATTCTAAAAATGGAAGTTGATTTTTAGGAGATAATTATGTTGGAAGTGTTGAATGAAACTAACTTTAATACACATGTGAAAGATGGTTTGAAACTGGTTATGTTTGGTAGTGATATTTGTCATTATTGTGTTAAAGAACAACCTGTATTGGAAGAATTGGCTAATAACGATATAAATATAGGCAAGGTTGATGCATATAAAGTACCCGCTTTGGCTCAAAAATTCGGTATTACTGCATTCCCTACATTTGTACTTTTTAAGTTTGGTGATGTTGTTACTCAGTTCTCAGGGTTTAAAAATAAATCAGAACTTTTGGATATAGTTTTGCAACATGTATAGACTTAATCTCCTGTTTCAAAGTGGGATATTTCCTGCTTTGGAACAGTTTTATTAAATTAAAATCCCTACCTTATTTGATAGGGATTTTTAGTTATGCAACTTTGTTGTTTGGTTTAAAGAAGTTTTTAACGGAATTTATTGCACCTTTTATTGTCGGATTTTCAACAACTTTATTATATTTATCTTTAACCCAATCTATACCTTTTTTAATATAATTCTTTTCTGTGATTTTGTTAAATTTTTCTGTTGCGAATTCTTGAACACCTTTAACAAATTTGTTGTCTGTTATTTTTTGTTTAAAACCATCAATATATGGTTTTGCTATTTCTGTGAATGCATTCACTTTGCCAATTATCCATTTGCCAATTTTAGAGTTTTTAAAATCTTTCGCAGCATTGTGTAATGATTCATTAACTTCTTTTTTTGCTGCTCGTAAATTTTCTCTTGTGGCATATTGTTCAACTTTTCTAGCAGTTGTTCTACCTTTGTTGATGATAGTATCCATTGATGGAATTTTCATAGAATTTACCTTTCAAATTAACACACTCATTTATAATAAAACAAATGAGTTAAATAAATTGCTAGTTAAATTTGTTGTTTGTGTAAAGTTATGTAACATTATTACTTAAAATGCTAAAGATTTTCCTGAAATAGTCGTCATGCATGGCACAGGAACGGAAAAAAGGATTCAACAATGGGTTTATCATCATCACAAGCAAGATTGCTAAATTTAACTGCAAGAATGCACCAAATTGAATATAAAGCCGCTAAGCTTGAAGCAATGAAATTGCAAATGGCTAATGAATCTAGCCGTGTTTACGATGAGTATCAAGAAGCATTAGAAGCAACTAAAGTTCAAGTAAAGGCTATCACAAAAGATGGTGCTCTTACTTATAACAATATTAATAGTTATGATGATTTAACTAATGCAGGCTATAGATTGTATTATGTTACAGAAAATAATGGTAAAGCTACATATAACGAGTTTCAAGAAAATGCTGCAAACGCAACAGCAGATGGTGAAGTTAGGGTAACGAAATTAACCAGTGAAATTCTTACTAATTTGATTAATTCAGGTACATTTGTGCTTGCGAAAAGAGGTACTGCAGGAAATGTTTCTCCAACTGATGCAGATTACGTTGATTTTACAAATGAACAATTAACTAGTGTTGCTACTAATACTGGTTTAAGAGAAGTATCTGATGAAACAAATTTGAAAAAAGCAGAAGCAAAATATGAAGCTGATATGAAGAAAATCGACAATAAAGATAAAAAATATGATACTGATTTAGCAGCTTTAGAAACTGAAAGAAATGCCGTTAAGGAAGAGATGGAAACCCTTAAAACGGTAGCAAAAGAGAATGTTGAAAGAACTTTCAAATTGTTCTCATAGGTAATCAGGTGAAATAACCGATTAAAACAAAATTTTCCAAAATATAATTTCTGTTTTAAAACATTATTATTGTTTTTATTATACCACAAAACTTGATTTTTTCAAGTTTTATTTACTCATATAGAATCTGCATATTTACTCATATAGAATCCGCATCACAATGTCCTGTGGATAATCTCCAAATGAATTCCCAAACAAATTTACACCGCCCTGATGTTTTGCATCCTCTTTTACTCCAATCCGCACAGAGATAAACGGACCATCTGCCAGACAATAATCTGTTACTGAAACATCATTTACTTTTTTTCCGTCGAGATATGTTCCGTTCTCCTCCAATGTCCAGACTTTTAACTTTCCATACTGGGTATTCTTGTCTTCCCACCAGTCTGGATTTAATTTTCCTCTGCGTCCTCCAAAATCACTTGGGCACGTCCACGTTCCTGCTTCCCTCTGATTAATCCAAAGGGTAATATCGGATGGCCATTCCATGTTATAATCCGGTGCTTCTGAGCAAAGTTCCGCAGATAATTCCAGTCGTCTGACTTGCCCATTTTGGATTCCGGCATTTGGAAAACGATATTCCAGATACCCTTTTGCAAACCAGACCAGTTTTGCTGTCGTACGCAGTGGATTATAAAAACATCTTGGTTCATCCTCCCCGTCAATATAGTCCTCTGTATTAACAATTCCACAGGTGGGTGCAACTTTATAATCCACATAATTTCCAACCGGCATGGAAATGACTTCCTCTTTCTTTTTCTTTTCTCCTTTTCTTAGAAGCAAAAGCAGTTCATCATTTTGTCTTAAGCATAACTTCATAGAACCTCTGACTCCGGGTTTTAACTCCGTCCGTATCAGTTGTGCCTCCTCTAAT
>OQVT01000519.1_pt1 | contig 21711 bp, 20 predicted proteins | sample 1691561 | NCBI WGS metagenome assembly OQVT01 (sample SAMN03418260, study PRJEB22391) | human gut metagenome | biome: human-gut; feature: organic feature; material: feces | host: Homo sapiens | place: Tanzania | collected 2013-01 | reverse complement strand
ATTATGACACAAGATACTTCTACATATTACGTTTGGATAGGTGGCTCATGTGATTGTATTGCAGATAGAGACCCATAACCTGGCTACGGAAGCAATGGATAAGACAAGAAATGAGTTTCATCAGAAAAACGTTTCTCATAACTGCCTTGTAGGGGCTCGGTTGAGATTTGCAGGACTAAGGATTTGCTCGAAAAGGTGTTACTTGTAGAATGGTACTAAAAAAAGGAGGTATTGGCATTATAACCAAAACCTCCTAACCTAATATAATAAGGATGCTGATAAGCTCCTGTTATTTGTTTTCAGGCACAGCATACCAGTCACCAGTCTCCTTAACGAGCTTTCTTGCGAAACTCTCGGGATAGCCAGGACGCATAGTCTTCTGGATAATCTTGCCGTTCTTCTCCTGCTTCACACCCATATCGTTGTACTTCACGATGATACGGATTGCGAGATTCTTCCATTCAGCAAGCATCTGCTGAGCCTTCTCCACGCTATAGTCGTTGAGCATACGAAGAGCAGCCTGCTTGTCGGTAGCATAGAGATTCATAGCCTTCTTCTCGAAATCGGCCTGCTGAGCAAAGTAGCTTGCTTCGAGCGAGTCACGCAAAGTCTGCAGTTCGGGGAATATCTGCGAGTAACGCGGGTAAACCATGTTACTCACCCAGTTGCAAACCCAGAATGCATTCTTGTCAGAGAATGTCACAGCATCGGCATCTGGAGTGTTGTAGCACTCAGGCTGAACAGTATTGCCACAATATACTGGTGTGTATGCCACCATGTTGGCATCGTCGTTGCCAAACCAAATCACGCCACCAATCTCGCGCGGCATCCATGAGCGAAGTTGCGATACAAACGAGAAAGCTGTCTGCTGGGTAGAGATCGGGCGCTCGTTGAAGTAAGTCTTGCCGTCAACCTTAAACTGCAATGGTGTGGGACGATAAGGCATCTGATATATACCACCACCAACATTGGTTGTGTCGAGAGCCAAGGCTGTTCCCTCGTAATGGTCGCGCATACCCATCTCTACGTCGTGTACGCTAAGCTTGCGGTCTGGTATAATCCACAGAGGCATGTCCTCGGCATTAGGGTCCTTGCCAAGTGCCCAAGGCAGGTAGCGGTCGAATCCTTTCTGATAGTGATTGAAGAAGCTCCAAACACGAGCGTCGCAGAAACGACGACCCGAGAAGTCGGGACGTGCATAGGTATTCTTCCATGAGAAGTCGACATCCTTACCTGTGAACCATCCCATCTTGCGGGCATAGGAAATGACATTCTTCGAGTAGAGCACGTTCTTCTTGTCCTTCATGTCAAACTTGCCGATACGGCTCTGGTTGGCATGAGCGCAGATAGCGTTGTCAGGTATTCGCATAGCCACCCAAACAACACCCTTGCTGCCTGGACCAGTACCCATCATCTCCATAATCCACGCCTCGTTGGGGTCGCAGATTGAGAAAGTTTCGCCCTCAGAGCAATAGCCGTATTTCTCTACAAGCGAAGTCATAACCGAGATTGCCTCACGGGCTGTCTTGGCACGTTGGAGAGTGACGTATATGAGCGAACCGTAGTCGAGAATACCGGTAGTATCTACCATCTCCTCACGTCCGCCATAAGTGGTCTCGCCAATAGAGAGCTGAAACTCGTTGATATTACCGATAACATTATACGTTACGGAAGCCTCGGGTATTTCGCCATGATACTCGCCTGTGTCCCAGTCGAATATCTTTCGCATCTCGCCCTTCATATGAGTTCCTGCGGGATAGTGGCACAAGTGGCCGAACATGCCGTAGTCGTCGGCATTATAGGATACGAGTACCGAGCCGTCGACACTTGCCTTCTTACCAACGATAAGGTTGGTACAAGCTGAAGACTCTATTGCCGAAGCCGACATAATAGCGGCAAGGGCAATAGTCTTAATTTGCTTTGATATATTCATGATTAGCAAGCCTTAAACGACATATCAAGTCCCTTTACAGAATGAGTCAGGGCACCTACAGAAATGAAGTCGACACCACACTCGGCATAGTCGCGAATTGTGTCGAAGGTGATGCCACCACTCGACTCGGTCTCGTACTTGCCTGCAACCATCTCTACAGCCTTCTTGGTGTTCTCTACCGAGAAGTTGTCGAGCATAATACGGTTGATGCCGCCACAATCCATAGCCTGCTTCAGCTCGTCGAAATTGCGTACCTCAATCTCAATCTTCAGGTCGAGACCCTTCTCCTTGAGATACTCGTGACAACGGTTGATGGCGTTGGCAATACCGCCGGCAAAGTCTACGTGATTGTCCTTAAGCAGAATCATGTCGAACAGACCGATACGATGGTTCATACCGCCACCGATCTTTACAGCCTGTTTCTCAAGCATACGCATTCCGGGAGTAGTCTTACGAGTGTCGAGAACGTGAGTCTTTGTACCCTTGAGGTGCTCTACATACTTGGCTGTCATAGTAGCGATACCGCTCATGCGTTGCATGATGTTGAGCATAAGGCGCTCGGTCTGAAGCAACGAGCGAACCTTGCCGGTAACCATCATAGCTATATCGCCCTTCTTCACGTGGGCACCATCGCCAATCAGAACCTCAACCTGCATGGTCGGGTCGAAACGTGCAAATACGCGCTTTGCCACTTCTACTCCGGCAAGAATGCCGTCTTCCTTTATCAACAAGTGCGACTTGCCCATAGCTGTGTCAGGTATGCAGCAAAGGGTTGTGTGGTCGCCGTCGCCTATGTCCTCAGCAAAAGCGAGGTCAATAAGGCGGTCTTCCAATTCGTTTACACTAAGCATAATATAATGTTTAATTGTTAATATCTGTTTTATTGATTATCGATGATTATCTCTCCGTCCTTGTAGGCTTGGAGTTTTCCGTCGGCAGAGCGCTTGATACTGATTGTACCGCCAAGCCACTCTGTAAACGGACGCTCACCAAACAAGGGATAGACACTACTTACGTACTTTCCTTCCAATACTACCACACCTGGCTTCATCTCGTCGCCATCCGCATCAATCACCCTATTGGCAGCCACTATACGTGTCATATGCGGCGGTCTTTTAGGGGAGTGGGAGGCGGCAGACGTTTTAGACTGTCAAGTCTGGGGCTGTTGAGCGAGTCGGCCTTCTGGTCTTCGTCTTCCGGATTGATTACGGGTTCGGCTACGTGCATTCTCACAAGTCGTATGTTAGAAACGACAAAGAGTTTGAATGTAGTGGCTGATGATGTCGGCATAGACCTGTCGCTCGACAGCATCCAATATCCACGCACAGCCTTTATAGCCAACCGTCCCTCGTTCGTTATCTGCATATGATAGTGGGTAGACGAGTTGATGCTGTTGTTGACATACTCCACACTATCGTTGGCGTAGGTAACGGCAAGTACAACCGAAGCGTCACGCATACCGTCCTGATAGAGGAACTGAGCGTCGAAGTCGAGCACAATGCGGTCGCCCTCATGATACGAGCTGTCGGCCTTAATCTCAAACGACATACGGTTTGTCGCCACATAAGGCGATAGTACAAAGGCCGACGACAGTTTCCATACGTTTGTAGTATCAGCATTGTCTGTCATGTCGGCAAATCCGGCTTGTCCGCCTCGTTCTACAGCCTCGCGGTCGAGTCGGTCGCCTATCTTGTTGTACACCTGCTGCAACTCGCGAGTGTGGCGTGTATAATACACCATCGACGAGTCGAAGTCGGCTTCCGACACTCCGTGGCTATGCAGGATATTGATGCGATAGGCGCGCATAGCTATCGAGTCGGACGAGCTATAGTCGGTCTGCACAATACCTTCAGCAAGATGGTAGTCGTACAGGATGTCGGCCATTTCGTCGGGCTGCAGATAGCGTCCGGGGATTCCCGGCTTGCATCCTGACAGAACAACGGTCATGAACAATACAAGGCAGGCAGCCAGCATACGCAGCATGCCTGACACTCTTGCCATATTGTCTACATTATTAGTATTTGTCATTTTTTCCAAGCTAAAGACATTCGCTCAAGGTCCTTTCTGAAGAACAACAGCAGGGCTGCCACTCCAACACTTATGCACGAGTCGGCAAAATTGAATATCGGTGAGAAGAAGACAAAGTCGTCTCCGCCTACCATCGGCACCCAATCGGGATAAGTAGTGCGGATAATCGGGAAATAGAACATGTCCACCACCTTGCCATGCAGGAATGTAGAATATCCTGTACCGAACGGCACGAAGTCGGCCACGCTAAACGGAGTAGAGGCATCGAAGATGAGTCCGTAGAACAGGCAGTCGATAAGATTGCCTGCCGCTCCAGCCAGTATCATAGCCAGACATACCACATAGCCACGGCTGAAGATTCCGGTCTTGACGACACGCCAGATGTACCATGTGATAGCTCCGATGGCGAATGTGCGGAATAGCGACAGCACAAGCTTGTTGAAGAATGTCATTCCGTACGCCATTCCGTTGTTCTCTATAAACTCTATGTAGAACCAGTCGGTAATGCGTATTGCCTCGCCCAATGTCATATTGGTCTTGACCTCTATCTTTATGATCTGGTCGACGATGAGTATCAGAGCCACGATGACTACGGCAAGCCATCCGTTGGTGATGTACTTCTTTTTGTTTTCCATATTATTTCTTTCGTGCATTCTTCGACTCGACACTCAGGGTGGCGTGAGGCACGATACGTAGTCTTTCCTTAGGAATGAGCTGACCTGTAATACGGTCGATTCCGTAGGTTTTGTTCTCGATACGCACAAGTGCCGCCTCAAGTCCCTGGATGAACTTCTGCTGACGGTTGGCCATCTGTGCTATCTCCTCCTTCGACTGCGAAGCGCTACCCTCTTCGAGCGCCTTGTATGTTGGCGAAGTGTCCTCTACCCCATTGCCGTCAGCATTCATAAGCTGTTGCATCATAGAGTTGAAGTCGCGGCGTGCCAAGCGAAGTTTTTCGTTTATAATGTTCTTGAATTCCTGTAGTTCCTCGTCAGAGTAACGTAATTTTTCTGCCATAGTTGTTAGGATTGTTAGTGGGATGATAAGGTTGTGTGTTAAAAAATGCAGTCGGGTGCGACCTGCTGAGCCGCACCCTTCTGCCTCTGTTTATGTTTAAGCCTTAACTATCTTTATGTTTATCATGAAGTCGTCGATTTCGGTAGCTATGCCGTCGTTGTCGGCGAGCGTAATGTCGAGAGCGAGCACCTGCGACTGTATATAGTCAGCAAATCCTGCCACGGCCTTCTCCACCTTCTCGTTGGGAGCGAGAGTCACGTGGATTCGGTCGGTAATCTCGAGCCCGGTCTCCTTGCGGAGGTTCTGTATGCGTGAGATAAGCTCACGTGCCATACCCTCGTTGCGCAGCTCGTCGTTGAGTTCTATCTCAAGAGCCACGGTCAGCTTGCCCTCGTTGCTTACGAGCCATCCAGGAATGTCCTCCGAGATAATCTCTACGTCGGCAGCCTCTACCTCTACAGCGTTGCCTTCTACCTCTACAGCTATCTTGCCGTTGGCTTCGAGCTCGGCAATCTGTTCCTGGTCGAGAGCCGACATAGCAGCAGCAATACCCTTCATGAGCTTGCCGAACTTCTTGCCCATTGTGCGGAAGTTGCACTTCACCTTCTTTACCAATACGCCCGAGCCCTCTACGAAGCGAAGCTCCTTGACGTTAACCTCCGAGAGGATAAGGTCCTTGACAGCCTCGATGTGGCGGCGCTGCTCGTCGTCAACAGCAGGAATCATGATGGCCTGAAGCGGCTGGCGCACAGCTATGTTCACCTTCTTGCGCAGAGCGTGAACCATAGAAGTAATCTTCTGTGCCATACCCATGCGCTCCTCAAGTTCGCGGTCGATGAGCTGCTCGTCGGCTACAGGGAACTTGGCGAGATGTACGGATGTTGTACTCTCAAACTGAGCTGCACCAAGGTCGCAGAAGAGCTGGTCGGCAAAGAACGGAGCGAACGGAGCGAGGAGCTTGGCTACTGTTGTCAGACAGGTGTAAAGAGTCTGATAAGCAGCAAGCTTGTCCTGCGACATCTCCTTGCCCCAGAAACGTTTGCGGTTCAAACGTACATACCAGTTGGAGAGGTCGTTGTTGACGAAGTCCTCGATGAGTCGGCCTGCACGGGTCGGGTCAAAGTTCTCCATCTCCTTCTGCACGCCCTTGATGAGAGTGTTGAGTACAGAGAGTACCCAGCGGTCAATCTCCGGACGCTCTGCCACGGGCACCTGAGCTGCCTCTGTGTCGAAAGCGTCAACATTGGCATAGCCCGAGAAGAACGAGTATGTATTATATAATGTACCGAAGAACTTGCGACGTACCTCGTCAACTCCCTTCTCGTCGTACTTGAGGTTGTCCCAAGGCTCCGAGTTGGTCATCATGTAGAAGCGTACGGCATCGGCTCCATACTTCTCAATCTGGTCGAACGGATTGACTGCGTTGCCCAAGTGCTTTGACATCTTGTTGCCCTTAGCGTCGAGAACGAGTCCCGAAGAAATAACGTTCTTGAATGCTACCGAGTCGAACACCATTGTTGCTATAGCGTGCAGAGTGAAGAACCATCCACGTGTCTGGTCTACACCCTCGTTGATGAAGTCGGCAGGATAGAACTTAGGTGCGATGGCAAAGCCCTCATATGTACTGTTGACAAGAGCCTTGCGGTCTTCCTCTGTACCGCGCGACATCTCGCCCTCAAACGGATAGTGGAGCTGGGCGTAAGGCATAGAGCCTGAATCGAACCAAACGTCGATAAGGTCGGCCTCGCGATGCATAGGCTTGCCCTCGTCGTTTACAAGTACTATATAGTCTACATAAGGACGATGGAGGTCGATGCGGTCGTAGTTCTCCTTAGAGTAGTCGCCCGGTACGAAGCCCTTGTCCTTCATCGGATTGCTCTTCATAACGCCGGCTGCTACCGACTTCTCTATCTCGGCATACAGTTCCTCGAGCGAACCGATGCACTTCTCGCCACGGTTCTCGTCGCGCCAGATAGGCAGCGGTGTTCCCCAGAAGCGTGAGCGTGAGAGGTTCCAGTCGTTGAGGTTCTCAAGCCAGTTGCCGAAACGTCCTGTACCTGTCGACTCCGGCTGCCAGTTGATGGTCTTGTTGAGTTCCACCATACGCTCCTTGCGTGCCGTGTCCTTGATAAACCAGCTGTCGAGCGGATAGTAAAGGATTGGCTTGTCTGTACGCCAGCAATGGGGATAGTTGTGTACGTGCTTCTCGGTCTTGAATGCCTTGCCCTCCTGCTTCAGTTCGTAGCAGAGCACAACGTTGAGATCCTCGGCCTTTTCAGAAGCCTTCTTGTCCCAAACGCCGTCCTTATTGAACTGCGGGTCGTAGGCGTTCTTCACGTAGTCGCCTGCATGATGGTCGTACTTATCTGAGTCGACGCAAGCCTTGACGAAGTTGGCGTCAAGCTCTTCCAAGAGGTAGAACTTGCCCTGAAGGTCAACCATCGGGCGTGTCTCGCCCTTCTTGTTGATAAGGTAGAGTGCCGGAATGTTGGCATCCTTAGCCACCTTGGCGTCATCAGCACCAAATGTAGGAGCAATATGTACGATACCAGTACCGTCGTCGGTTGTCACGTAGTCGCCAAGGATTACGCGGAAAGCCTCGCTCTCCATCTCAACGAACTTGTCGCGGCCGTCTTCGCCCATGAATACCTTCTCAGGATGAGCCTCGGCATATTCTGTAACAAACTTCGGAGCGAAATCGTCAACCTTCTCACATGGCTTCACCCACGGCATGAGCTGCTCGTAGTGCATTCCCTCAAGTTCTGTGCCCTTGAAGTGGCCTGTAATGCGCCATGGGCACATCTTCTTCTCCTTGTCAAACGGAGCCAGCTCGCCCTCCTTGCACTCCTGCTCAGGCTTCAAGTAAGCCTTGACGAGGTTCTCAGCCATAATGATGGTGATAGGCTCGCCATTATATAGATTGTATGTCTCAACCGAAACGTAGTCTATCTTCGGACCAACGCAGAGCGCAACGTTCGAAGGCAATGTCCACGGAGTTGTAGTCCATGCCACGAAGTAAGGCTTGCCCCACTTTGTCCACTCTTCCTTCGGGTCGCGGATGAGGAACTGCACGGTAGCGGTCAGGTCCTTCACGTCGCGATAGCAACCAGGCTGGTTGAGCTCATGCGACGACAGTCCGGTACCTGCGCCCGGCGAGTACGGCTGAATGGTGTAGCCCTTGTAGAGCAGGCCTTTGTTGTAGAGCTGCTTGAGGAGCCACCACAGAGTCTCAATATACTTGTTGTCGTATGTGATGTACGGATGGTCGAGGTCGACGAAATAGCCCATCTCCTCGGTCAGCTTGCGCCACTCGGCTGTAAACATCATCACATTCTCACGACACTTATGGTTGTATTCCTCGGTAGAGATATACTTCTCCGAAGCCTTGTTGTCGATATCCTTCTTTGTGATACCAAGCTCCTTCTCTACGCCAAGCTCTACGGGGAGTCCGTGTGTGTCCCATCCCGCCTTGCGGTGAACCTGGAATCCCTGCATGGTCTTATAGCGATTGAATGTGTCCTTAATGGCGCGTGCCAGAACGTGGTGAATGCCCGGATGACCGTTGGCTGAGGGAGGTCCCTCAAAGAATACGAACTGCGGACAGCCTTCGCGCTCGTCGATAGACTTGTGGAAGACGTCGTCAGCCATCCACTTGTCCAAAACTTCCTTGTTGGTTTCTACAAGATTGAAACCCTTGTGTTCAACAAACTTGTTTGACATTTTGTATTTAACGTTTTGTATTTATTTTCCTCAGAAATGTTATAACGGATGCAAAGTTAATGAAAAATGAGGATATACGTGCGATATTGAATGTAAAAATCTTGCCACTTTGCCTTAATAGTCGTATTTTTGCGGTCAACAATCAAATCGGTTACCTATGAACATTGAAGAAGTCAGATATTTTGCGTTGTCATTACCTGGGGTGACAGAAGACCAGCCCTTTGGCGACGACAACATAACATTCCGTGTCGAGGGCAAGATTTTCATGTGCCTTTGGCTTGGAGGGGGCAAATATAACATCGACGAAACGATGCTGAGATTTGCCTGCAAGCTCGCTCCCGAACGAAACGAGGAGCTGCGCGAGCTATATTCAGCCGTCACGCCTGCGTTCCATTGGAACAAGACTCATTGGAGCGACGTGTTTTTCGAGCAATTGGATACAGACGTTGTCGAGTCCATCATACGAGAGTCGTACGGAGTGATTGTCAGTAAGTTGCCAAAATCCGTTAGAGTAAAATACCAATCATGCAACAGCAATTTGTAGAGACCATAAAGATAGCAAACGGCAAGCCTTCTAACCTGCCTTATCACCAGGCAAGGATGGAGCGTACCATACGCCATTTCTTCCCAAATCTTGCCCTTCGGTCCATGCCTTGTCTGGAGAAGTTGATAGCAGCCAGCGACGATATGGCGCTTGTCAAGGCTCGTGTAGTATATGGCGCAGACGGAGTGGAGCTTATAGAATACGCCCCCTACTCCATGCGAACAATCAGCTCTTTGCAGGTGGTCTGCGACGACACAATCAGCTACAGCTACAAGAGTTGCGACCGCTCTCAACTCAACGCTCTGGCAGCCAAGAAAGGCGACTGCGACGAAATCATAATTGTCAAAAACAATCTTCTTACGGACACATCCTTCACCAATCTTGCCATATCCGACGGCAACTGCTGGCTTACTCCACGTCAGCCCCTACTCCTTGGCACCCGACGAGCCAGTCTCTTGGATCAAGGACTCATCAAGGAGGCTGACATTACTGTAGACGACCTGAAACGGGCTGAACGCGTAAGGCTGTTTAATGCCATGATAGATTTCGGAGAGAGAGAGGTTGATGCCAAGAATATAAGATGGTAATGGTTTACCGAATATAGCGCAAAGATAAAAATCTTGATGATTGCAAGGTAATCTTACTTATTAAAATCAATCATCTCTCTGAATGTGGTCCACACTATAGGAATCGTCACGATGAGAGATATGAGGTCGCTCACAGCCTGACAAATCTCCACTCCCAACAGTCCGAAGCAATGGGGCAGGATGATGATAAGAGGAATGAAAAACAATCCCTGGCGTGAGGCTGCAAGTATATTGGCTCGTATCGTCTTTCTGCATGTCTGCATCATCATGTTCGCCATCAGCATAAAACTGCATGCAGGGAAAACAATCATCTGATAGCGCAACGCAGGAATGCCTATGGCTATCACGTCCGGATCGTTGCGGAACAAAGCGATAGCCTCCTTGCTGAAGACGATGAGTATTGCCGACCAGAAGAGCAGAAACACAGTACCTATCTTGGTGGCGAACCAGAAGCCAGCCTTCACCCTATCGTAGAGCTTGGCACCATAGCAGAAGCCGCACATGGGCTGAAAACCTTGTCCTAAGCCGATAATGACGCTGAAGATGAACATACCTATACGCGTAACGATGCTCATGGCGGCTATGGCTGCATCGCCATAGTTGCCTGCTACGCTATTGAGGGCTATGGTGCTGAGACTGGCAAGTCCCTGACGCGAGATGGAAGGTGTGCCTCCCGCAATAATCTCCTTCACAAATCTGCCTTCAAATGAGATTTTGCGATAGCTGTAATGTATCACGCCTTCCTTTCGGCTCATCACAAGCAGTATGACGAATCCGCAAAACTGCCCTACTACCGAAGCCAAAGCCGCTCCGCCAACACCCATTGAGAAGCCGAAGATGAAGAGAGGGTCGAGCAGACAATTGATTATCGAACCGCCTACCACCCCATATACCGAATACTTGGCAAAACCCTGAAATCGCATCTGATTGTTGATGCAGAACGTGCCCATGATGAATGGCGTGCCCAGCAGACTTATGCCCAGATACTGGCGCGTATACGGCTGGATGGTGGGCGTACTGCCCAAGAGAATGCTGATAGGTTCAAGAAAAAGCAAGCCTGTCAGCATTATCCCGACAGAAAACGCCAATGTGTAAAAGAGCCCAGTACTCGCCATGGTCTCGGCATCCTCTCCTTTCTGGGCGCCAAGCTGCCGGGAGATATAGTTGCCAGAACCATGGCCGAAGAAGAAAGAGAATGCCTGTATGAAGAACATCACGCTAAACACAATACCTACAGCTGCCGTCGACTGCGTGTCGATTTGTCCGACGAAAAAGGTGTCGACCAGATTGTACACGCTGGTCAACAACATTGATATTATCGTAGGAATAGCCATTGCACCTATCACACGATGGACAGGCGCATGCGTCAGAAACTGATATTTTTCGTTCATATTGCTTAATTCATTTCTGTTTCTCTTCAAAACGACTGCAAAGATAAACACTTTCTATCATTTAAACAAACAGCGTTTCAGTTGTTTCAGTTTCAGTTACCCATCCGAACAAGTCATCTTGAATCACATGCAATCCCAATCTCAGTATCTCAGTATCTCAGTTGTAAAACAGTCACAATCAAATCTACACCCCTTTCTTTAAATACTTATAACTAATTAATAATCAATAATATATAAGAAAGAGAGAGATTTGAGGGTATGCATTTTTTGTAACTGAGATACTGAGATTGAGATTTAGAGAGTAGATTCACAAAGCCGAAAACAATAAACAAGACTCTGATTATCAATGGCTTACAACATCTCAACACCGAAGCGCAAAAGATGCCAATCACGGATAAGGCTACTAATTTCATCTAATTCATCCTCTCACAGGCCTTTTGAGACATGCGTTAGCCTCGCTTTCCGAGGCAATTCCAGCCTTATCTGCCCACTTAAGTAGTATGTCCCGAACGCATCCCGAACGCATCCCGAAGCCAAATCAGACCGTTCTACAGTCATAATGAGCGTACTCACTATCCTAAATGCCTTCGAGAGTTACAGAATCTCGCCCAAGTAGAAGGAATATCTGCGAGTATTGAACCTAAAATAATAGCGTATTCACTCTTATATGATAAATATCGCTAAAAGCTGGTTATTTCGGAATAAATGGTGTATTTTTGCACAAAAACATTTACAAGCAGAACACAATATGCAGATATTATTAGCAAACGCCAAGATAATGTTCGGCAAGGCGGACAGGAAGGCTGTTTCTACCCCACTCTTCCAGAGCGTGGCAGAAACTCTGGCTGCGGAAATGGCAAGGATGGACGTGGAAGATTTGGCACGGCAGCTGGATTGCAGCAAGAAAATAGCGGCTGAGAACTGGATACGCTACCAGAACTTTATGGCAGCCGAGAAGATGCCAGCCCTACTTGCCTACAACGGTCAGGCATACAAGCATCTGCGTGCCGACACCTTGAGCGACGAGGCATTGGAGTACGCCCAGAAGCATCTTTGGATAACGTGTTTCCTATATGGTCTGCTGCGCCCTATGGACGGCATCGTGCCCTATCGTATGGAACATTGCGTCACGCTCGAAGCCACAAACGACAAGCCCATCAATCAGTTCTGGAAGAACAGGCTGACAGACGTGCTAATAGATAGCGTCAAGGCAGACGACGGCATCCTACTGCATCTCTCCACAGAAGAATATGAACACCTGTTCGACTGGAAGAGGGTATGCAAGGAAGTGACGGTCATGCAACCTCTCTTCTATGTGCGGCAGAAAGACGGCAGACTGAAGATGCAGGCTGTATGGGCTAAGTCGTGCCGCGGAGCAATGGTACGCTTCGTTCTTAACAACAGCCTTGTCTCTCCCGAGGAACTTTCTGCTTTCAGCTACGAGGGCTTCGAATACGCTCCGCAATTAGGCGATGCAAACTATCCGCATTTCGTAAGAGAATTTATCAAGTAATACAGAGCTGTACGAGAGGTAAAAACATTACCACGCCTCAAGCTTGTCTGCAATCTCCGGCATCTTGTCCTTGCTGAACACAGGATTCTTGCCTTCCTTCTTCTGTTGGCGATAGTCCTGCAGCAAGAAAACGGCTTGGCGCGAGAGCATGACTATTGCCACAAGATTGCAGAGGGTGAGAAGCGCCATCGTGATGTCGGCAAGGCTCCATGCAAAATCAAGCGACACCACGGCTCCAGTCATCACCATAGCCGCTACGACAAGACGATAGACAAACACGCCAAGCTTTGTATCCTTGATGTACCTGACGTTGGTCTCGCCATAATAGTAGTTGCCGATGATGCTGCTGAATGCAAAGAGCCATATCATCACAGCCACGAAGGGATTGCCTATACTTCCGATTTCGTGGGTCAAGGCATCCTGCGTGAGTTGTATGCCGTTGGAGGCTGTCACGTCCACCCCACTAACAAGTATGATGAATGCCGTACAAGAACATACCACCAAGGTATCCGTGAACACGCCCAAGGCCTGTATCAATCCTTGCTTAACGGGATGGTTCACAGTAGCCACGGCAGCCGCATTAGGTGCACTACCCTCGCCCGCCTCGTTGCTGAACAAGCCTCGCTTGATACCCTGTATTATGGTCACGCCAAGCACTCCGCCCGCAGCCTGATTGAATCCGAAAGCGTTCTCTACAATGGTAAGCAGCACCTTAGGCAAAGAGCTGATGTTCCAAACCACCACTCCTACGGCTATCAGAAGATAGACAACAGCCATTACGGGGACTACCGTAGAGGAAAACTTTGCCACTCTATGAATGCCGCCGAAGATAATGAGCAAGGTGAGCGCCGTGAGCACTATGCCCATAGTGGCAGGATCTATGCCGAAAGCCTTCTGCCATGCCAGACAGATGGTGTTGCTCTGAACGGAATTATAGGCGAAACCGAACGTGATGATCATCAATACGGCAAAGAGAAAGCCCATCCATCCCTTGCCCAGTCCGTACTTCATGTAATAGGCTGGTCCGCCATAGAAGGAAGTCTTGCCTTTGCGCTTATACAATTGGGCAAGCGTAGACTCAATAAATGCCGACGACGAGCCCAGCAAGGCCAGCATCCACATCCAGAACACGGCTCCAGGTCCGCCTATGCTTATGGCGGTGGCTACGCCTGCAAGATTGCCCGTACCTATTCTGCTTGCCAACGCCACAACGAATGCCTGGAACGAAGATATGTGCTTCATCTCGCCATCCACCTTAACGTCCATCGACAATTCGTCCTCGCCTATCTCCTGGGGCTGTACCTTGTCGGGATTAAGCAGCAGTCTGACCATCTCCCTGATGAGACGGAACTGAACAAAACGAGTACGCAAAGTGAAAAACACGGCACAGCATATCAAAACCGTAATGATGATATACGACCAAAGGAAATCGCTAACCTGAACTAAAATATTCTGTACTAAATCTATCATTTTATCTGCAAAAAACTGTATATCTTATACTTTCAGACTGCAAAATTACTAATTTCCTTTCAGAAAAGAGCCTTTCATAACATTCTTAGACTCGCCATAAATAACTTTTCTATGTAAATTGACTCAACTCATTATTAATTTGTACCTTTGCATCTACAAATCGACTAACTTAAAAAGTAATATATGAAACGACTTATGGGAATAATCACAATGCTTTGCAGCCTGTTTGGCTGTAGCGCTCAAACAGAAGGATTCAAGAGCCTTACGGTAAAAGAATACGCCAAGGCTATTGAGGATACTGCTATCGTACGACTCGACGTACGTACGGCAGAAGAATTTGCTGAAGGACATATTGCCAAGACACTAAACATAGATGTGCTCAAGAACGATTTTGAGAGCAAGGCTGTCGCTATGCTTCCGAAGAACCATATCATTGCCGTAAACTGCAGAAGCGGAAAGCGAAGCAAGAACGCAGCCCGGATACTTGTAAAGAACGGATTCAAGGTGATCGAACTGGATGGCGGTTATAACGATTGGGTTAAGAACAGAATGCCCGTAACAAAGTAAACATGCATACACGACTTACTACATTATGAAAGCATACACTTATATAGAGAAGGGCAAGTTCGCATTAACAGACAAGCCGAAACCTGAACTTCAAGAGTCTACCGACGCCATCGTGCGCGTAACACTTGGCAGCATCTGCACGAGCGACCTACACATCAAGCACGGAAGCGTGCCACGTGCCGTAAAGGGCATTACCGTAGGACACGAGATGGTTGGCGTGGTTGAACAGATAGGTAGCGACGTTAAGGGCGTAAAGCCTGGCGACCGCGTTACGGTAAATGTGGAGACTTTCTGTGGCGAATGCTTCTATTGCAAGCATGGTTACGTCAACAACTGCACTTCGCCTCATGGCGGATGGGCTCTCGGATGCCGTATTGACGGAGGACAGACGGAATATGTACGTGTGCCGTTGGCTACGCAAGGACTCAACCGTATTCCGGATAGCGTTATCGACGAGCAGGCCCTCTTCGTAGGCGACGTGCTTGCTACGGGCTTCTGGGCCGCACGCATTAGCGAAATCAGCAAGGAGGACACGGTTCTTATTATTGGTGCCGGACCTACTGGCATCTGCACTCTGCTTTGCGTAATGCTCAAGCACCCCAAGCGCATAATAGTGTGCGAACCCTCAGAGGAGCGCCGCAACTTCGTCAAGGAGCATTATCCCGAGGTGTTGCTCACAACTCCCGACGAGTGCCGCGACTTCGTGCTGAAGAATAGCGACCATGGCGGAGCTGACCGTGTGCTGGAGGCAGCTGGAGCTAAGACCACATTCCAGTTGGCTTGGCAATGTGCACGTCCTAATGCCATAGTTACGGTTGTAGCCCTATACGACGAGGCGCAGATTCTGCCTTTGCCCGATATGTATGGCAAGAACCTCACATTCAAGACTGGAGGAGTTGACGGATGCGACTGCGAGGAGGTGCTACAGCTTATAGAGCAGGGCAAGATTGACACTACCCCACTCATCACCCATCGCTTTCCTCTGAGTAGTATAGATGAGGCTTATCGCATATTTGAGAACAAAGAAGAGGGAGTAATAAAGATAGCCATTTACAATGAATAAGATAACGATGCTCGGCACGGGCAGCGCCACAGTTTCCCATATCTACAATACTTGTTTTGTGCTCTCTACCGCCACCACCCGGCTGCTTGTTGATGCAGGTGGCGGCAACGGCATTCTCACCCAGTTGCGCAAAGTAGGTCTCCCAATTTCTGACATCCATCATCTGTTCGTTACCCATGCCCATACTGACCACGTGTTGGGCGTAATATGGGTGATACGTATGGTAGCACAATGTAAGGGCTACGAGGGCCATTTGCACGTCTATGGCAACGACAAGGTGATGAAGGTCGTGCGCACAATTATCGATATGATACTCGCCAAGAAACAGTTGAGTAAAGTTGGCGAACGTGTTGTATTCCATGAGCTTACCGACGGCGAGAATTTCGATGCAGGAGACATACGCCTCACCTGTTTCGACATTCATTCCACTAAGGAGAAACAATATGGATTTCGTGCCCAGCTACCCGACTCTACTGTTGTGGCGTGTCTTGGCGACGAGCCTTACAATTCGCTCAACCGCCCATACATAGAACATGCCGACTGGATGATGTGCGAGGCATTCTGTCTTTATGCCGACCGCGATACGTTCAAGCCTTACGAGAAATGTCATAGTACGGCTCTCGACGCAGGCCGACTTGCTGCCGAACTTGGCGTGAAGAATCTCATACTGTATCATACCGAGGAGAAGACACTCTCTACACGCAAGGACAGCTACACCAAGGAGGCTGCCGAGAACTTCAAAGGCAAGATTGTTGTACCTGACGATTTGGAGGAGATAAGTCTCGCATAAAGTATGAAACGGGAAATAATCAACAACATAAACATTCTTGCAAAAGAAAACGAACCTTTCCTATTTGTCATCAACTACGATGGCGACGATGCCTACATCAGAAGGCTTAAGGATATTGATCCGAAGGAATGTCTGTACGACTTTGAAGGAATAAGTAATGTAGTACTTGACGACGGCTACAAGCATCCCCTACCCTCCGCCATCCGATGGGATATAGATGCGCCTGCTTACGAGAATTACGAGCGGAGCTTCAATATTGTCAAGAGCAACATGCTGGCTGGCAACAGCTATCTTGCCAACCTTACTTGCCGGGTACCGGTAGACTGCAATCTCTCACTCGACGACATTTTCGCTCATTCCAAGGGCAAATACAGGCTTCTGCTTAGAGGTGACAGAAATCGTGGCAGACGCTTCGTGTGCTTCTCGCCCGAGAGCTTTCTCAGAATAAGCCATGGCCGCATCTATTCCTATCCCATGAAGGGAACTATCGACGCTTCGATTCCCAATGCCAGACAAGAGCTGATGAACGACACGAAGGAGGCTGCCGAACACGCTACAATAGTCGACCTCATCCGTAACGACCTGAGTCGGGTGGCTACGGATGTGAGGGTGGACTGCTATCGCTACGTTGACACTCTACATACCAACAAGGGCGACATTCTGCAGACCTGTTCCGAGATAAGCGGACTGTTGCCCGACGACTATCGCCAGCATCTGGGCGAGATTATAGACGCACAACTTCCTGCCGGCTCTATAACGGGCGCTCCGAAGAAGAAGACCGTTGAGATAATCCGTGAGGCTGAGCGTTACGACCGGGGGGTTCTATACGGGAGTAATGGGAATATTCAACGATGGCGAACTCAATTCTGCCGTAATGATCAGGTTTGTGGAACAGGACGAGAATGGTATGGCGTTCAAGGCTGGTGGAGGTATTACCGCCAAGAGTTGCTGCCGTAAGGAGTATGAAGAGGTGTTGCAGAAGATTTACCTGCCAATTTAATTATAATAAATCTACAATTATGAAAAAATCATCATCAATTACGAGATCGGCCCTATGCCTGATGCTGTTGCTCATAATGCCGTTGCAGATTATAGCAGCCGAATTAGGCGAGGCTGGCAAGCGTCTGGCCGCGTTGCCCGGAGTGAGTGACGTAGAGACGTTGAAGAGCAAGCTTTTCCAGGAGAAGTACGTGTTCTTCATCAAGCAGCAACTCGACGCAAAGGATGCTTCCAAAGGCAACTTCGAACAGAGAGTGATATTGTGCCATCGTGGATTCGACCGTCCCACCGTACTCGTTACCGAAGGCTATAATGCCAACTACGGATTGCGCGAGGACTATATCGAGGAACTGGCACAGATATTCAATACAAACATCGTATTGGTGGAATACCGCTACTTCGACAAGTCAACGCCTACGCCTTGCAACTGGCAGTATCTTACCGTGGAGAACTCGCTCTACGACCTGCATAACGTCAACCGGACCTTGCACGCCATATACAAGGGCAAATGGATTGCTACAGGCATCAGCAAAGGCGGACAGACCACTATGTTCTATCGCTCTTACTTCCCCGACGACGTTGACATTTCTGTGCCCTACGTGGCTCCGCTTAATAGAAGCGTGGAAGACGGCAGACACGAGAAGTTCCTGCAGCACGAAGTCTCGACAAAAGGAAACCGTCAGAAGGTGCTCGACTTCCAGTTGCTTTTATTCAAGCGCAAGGCTACTCTGCTGCCCATGCTCGAGGAATATTGCCGCAAGCAGAATTACACGTTCAACGTTTCCTTGGGTGAGATATTCGACTATTCCGTATTTGAATATGCTTTCGCCTTCTGGCAATGGGGCAACGACATTAACGAGATTCCTACAATTGACGCCTCAGACAAACAGGTGTTCGACTATTGGATAAACATGTGCGAGCCTAACTATTTCGCCAATCAGAATGTTTTCATGTCGTTTAATGTCCAGGCCGCAAAGGACCTGGGATATTATGGCTATTATACCAAGCCCTTCAAGAAGTATCTAAGCATCAAGACTGCCAAGGGCTATCTTAAGCGTCTGATGCTGCCTAAGGGAATGGAAAACACTAAGTTCTCGCCTGCACTCTACAAGCACACGGTTGACTTCCTCACCCACAACGACCCCAAAATGGTGTACATCTATGGCGACATCGACCCATGGAGCGCTTCGGGCATCTACGGACTTCCCTTCACTAAAAACAAGCAAAACCTGCATGTCTATATGCTCAAGGGAGGCTCGCACCTGACACGCATTCTCTCGTTCCCCGAGCCTGAGCGACAGAACATCATCAACCTCATCGACAAGTGGTTGAAGGAATAGGAAAACAAGCAAGCTACAGGAGTAATTCACGATAATTCGTGACAAAGAATAACACAATATTCCTGTCACGAATTACCGTTATGAATGTTGAGTGTTGAATGTTGAATTGAAGTCTCCTAACAATTTAACATTTAACACTCAACACTTAACAGTAATAATATTACGTCACTTTAGTCAATCTCCTCGTCAGCATCGTAGCCTCCCATTTCGCGGATAGCGTTCTTCAGCATAGTGTACTGCTGATAGAGGTGGTTTACTGGTTCCTCGCCCTTGGTATAGTCGTGCATCGGAGCCTTTAGGAAGAAGCTGAGGAAGCGCTGTGTACCATAGCGTCCGGCACGTGCTGCAAGATCGCTCAACAAAGTAAGGTCGAGCAACAACGGAGCAGCAAGTATAGAGTCGCGGCAGAGGAAGTTAATCTTTATCTGCATAGGATAGCCCATCCATCCGAATATGTCGATATTGTCCCATCCCTCCTTGTTGTCGTTGCGAGGCGGATAGTAGTTGATGCGCACCTTATGATAATACTGTGTGTCCTCGTCGTTGCCGTGACCATAGAGGTCGGGCTGGTCTTCGGGCTTGAGAATGGTCTCGAGTGTAGAGAGCTTGCTCACCTCCTTGGTATGGAAGTTGGCTGGCTCGTCAAGTACAAGACCGTCGCGGTTGCCGAGGATGTTGGTAGAGAACCAACCGTTAAGTCCGAGGCAGCGTGTGCCGATAATCGGAGCAAAACCGCTCTTTACGAGTGTCTGTCCGGTCTTGAAGTCCTTGCCTGCGATAGGCATCTTGGTCTTCTCGGCAAGTTCCCACATGGCAGGAATGTCAACAGTAGTGTTAGGAGCACCCATGATGAATGGAGCACCCTCGGTAAGGGCAGCATAAGCGTAGCACATAGAGGGAGCGATATGCTGGCGGTCGTCGGCCTTCATGGCAGCCTCAAGAGCGGCAAGTGTACCGTGGATTTCCATGTCTACCGGAACATATATTTCGGTAGAGGCAGCCCAGATAACAACGATGCGCGAGCAATCGTTCTTAGCCTTGAAGTCGCGTATGTCCTGACGCAGAGCCTCCACCATTTCCCAACGAGTCTTGCAGTCCTTCACGTTGTCGCCATCCAGGCGCTTGGCGTAGTTCTTGTCGAAGGCAGCCTTCATAGGCACCACCTTCTCCAGTTCCTCGCGCACAGGGTTGATGTCCTTCTCCTTCAGAACCTCGGCATACATGGCAGCCTGGTAAGCATTCTGAGGATAAACATCCCAAGTGCCGAAAACAATATCGTTGAGGTCAGCGATAGGCACGATGTCCTTATAGTGCAGATACTTCTTGTCTGCACCCTTGCCCACATCGAGGCTTCCCTTTGTGGTACAGCCGAACAACTCTGCTGTATTTGAACAGCATATCTCAACAGCCTTATTAAAGCTGATCTTTCCTGAATTAGCCGCCGCAAGCATAAAAGGATACATATTCTCTATTCCTGCGCATCCGTTCGGGATCTTCCTGAAATCATTAAGTCCCCAGTCCTTTTCGGACTGCATAAACGGACAGTGGTCTGTCGATATCGTATCTATAAAGCCGTTTTCAATGCCCTCCCAGAGTGCATCCCGGCTTGCCTCTCCTTTCATCGGCGGTGAACATACAAAGTTTCGTCCGTCCTCTCTTTTATATACATCCGACGTAAAGTATAGATACTGAGGACATGTCTCGGCATATATCGGATATCCCTCCGATTTTGCCTTTTGTACTGCTTTCATTCCCTGCTCATTTGCAAGGTGAACTATATAAAGCTCTGCTCCTGCGGCCTTTGCCCAATCTATGGCTCTCTCGTCCGCCTCGCCTTCTACCCATTCGGGTCTTGACAGATAGTGATACCACGCAGAGGTCTTTCCTTCTGATATAAATTCCTCTGTCAGCATGTTCACCATCTCGTTATTTTCCGCATGGACACCTATAAGTGCTCCGATCTCTTTTGATCTTTTAAGAACCTTGAAAAATGTTCCGTCCTTTACACCGAAATCGTAAACCATAAATACTTTAAACGAAGGAACTCCGTATTCAACGCACTCCTTCATCGAATCAAGAAGCTCTCCGCTCACATCTTTTACGCCTACATGGAAAGCATAGTCGCAACAGGCATCCGGCGCACAAAGTGCATCCCTTCTTTTTACGGTATCGACCATCTTTTCACCAAAATCCTGAAGCGCAAAATCAAAAACAGTGGTTGTGCCGCCGCAAACGGCTGCCCTGGTACCCGTAAAATAATCATCTGCCGATATCGTTCCTCCAAACGGCATTGCAAGATGTGTATGCGGATCTATAGCTCCCGGAAGGACCAGCTTGCCGTCTGCATCAATAACCTTCTTTGACTCCCCTGATATAGCTGCAGCTATTTCATATATTTTTCCGGCTTTAACTGCAAGATCCGCTTTAAAGGAACTTGTCGGTGTTACTATTGTTCCGTTTTTTATTACAAGATCATACATATCTGTTTCCTCCCTGATGGTGTGCACTCTTTCCGTTCTGACCATCATTCATTAAAACTTCCGGCTTCCACGGAAAAAGTGCACTTTTTGCATTGCTTTTTTGCTTTTAATTATTTTTCTTCTGTATAAAGAGTTTCAAAGTCCTTGTCCCATGTATAGGAATCAAAGTTTTCAAGTGCTTCTTTATATTTCTCATCTGCAATTGCCTTGTCATCTTCTACGATCAATATCTTACTCATATTCTTTCATCCTTTCCAATCTATACGATC
>OQVT01000517.1_pt1 | contig 21737 bp, 20 predicted proteins | sample 1691561 | NCBI WGS metagenome assembly OQVT01 (sample SAMN03418260, study PRJEB22391) | human gut metagenome | biome: human-gut; feature: organic feature; material: feces | host: Homo sapiens | place: Tanzania | collected 2013-01 | reverse complement strand
GCCCAGATCGATGGTTGCCATTTCCCTTGACTTGTTGTTTGCCTTTGCGCCTACGCTTTGGATGCGTCTGCGACGAGCGAAGTCATCGGAAATTCTAAGAACAAATGCTAATGCCAAACAAGCGAGTGTGATGATTAATGCTTTCATAATGTTTTTACCTTTTAATTGTTAACTGTTCTGTCATTTTGACGATACAAATGTATGTCGCGATTAATCGAATAAAAAGCTTCGGCTCGTGTTTGTTCTAATAGCAACTTTCGTTCTAAGTGATAGCAGTACGTTTTTGTAATAAGCTATAACGATTGCAAAGTTATATGTTTTTATTTAATTTTGAAATATGTTTGAATGTGAAGAAAACGATTTCATCTCTTTGTCGGAACTTCAGGGACAGGTGAAGTCCCGGATAGGGCATCTGCAGCGTTGGGTGCAGGTAGAGATTGAGTCTCATAGAGTTGTGGGTGGTCACCATTACCTTAATGTCATCGAAAAAAGGAAGGACGGAGAGGTGGTGGCGAAGGCTTCGGCCCGTATTTGGCGAAGTAACGAGCAGGCGGTGCGCGATTTCACGGTTGCTACGGGACGCGTTTTGGAATCGGGTTTATCTATAGTTGTAAACGCTTTTGTCGACTATCATCCCCTCTACGGGTTGACTCTTGTTATTAGTGAAATAGATAGCAGCTGTAAAATCGGCGAGCGGGAATTGGAGAAACAGCGCACCTTGAGCCGATTGATGCAGGAAGGTTTGCTCGATTTTCAAAAGGAATTGGCCCTTCCTTTCCTGCCGTTTTCGCTCGCGGTCATCTCTTCGGAGAGTGCGGCCGGCTACGGCGACTTCTGCAAGCATCTTTCGGCCAATCCTTACGGCTTCGCCTTTACCCACGAACTTTTCCCTGCGCTGATGCAGGGGGAGTCTGCCGCCGCTTCGATGGTGGAGGCCCTGGATGCGGTACAGGCGTCCGGGAAGTTTACATTGGCCATAATCCTGAGGGGAGGTGGTGCGGATTCGGATTTGTATTGCTACGATGATTACCAATTGTGCAGGGCCATCGCCGAGTGCGGCATTCCTGTTTTAACGGCAGTGGGGCACGAGCGGGATTATCATTTGGCCGATATGGTGGCCAATCAGCACTTCAAGACCCCTACGGCAGTGGCGGGCTTTCTGGTGGATTGGGTAGCCGGCGTGGAGGAAGAAGTGATGCGCACGGCGGATAATATTCGCTTCGCGCTGTCCGCAGGGATTGGCCGGATGGAAAATGAGATAGATCTTCTGAATGCGTCGATTATGTCCTCGAACCCCTTGAACATTTTGTCACGGGGTTATGTGCTGGTGTCAGACGAGGCTGGCAGGGTGGTAAAGAGTGCGCATTCGGCGGCGAAGGGCGATAAGTTCTCCCTAAGGTTCGGGGATGGCAAGTGGAATTGTGAAATAGACGACATTATATAATATAGGTATGACAGAGAAAGATTATAAAAGGAATATCGAGCGTCTCAAGCAGATAGAGGCTCAGGTAAAGGACCCGTCGTTCAGTCTGGACGGGATAGAACCGCTCCTTAAGGAAAGTGCGCGGCTGGTTCAGGAGTGTAAGGATTATACGCGCGGACTTAGGGAGATGCTTTCGGGTGACGACAATTTGTCATAGGCATATAATTGGCAGTAGGGATAGGCATAATGAAATTTTAAAACTTATTAGTTATGAGTAATTTTATTTCACGTTTAGCTGAAAATGCTACACGAACCGTCAAAAATTGGTGGTTGTTCCTAATCGGTGGCCTTCTTTGTATAGGCGCCGGTGTCGCAGTGTTCTGTAATCCGATAGAGGGTTATGCTGCACTTACTCTTCTTTTCGGTGTGGTTATTCTCGTAGTGGGTCTGGTAGAGCTGATAGTGGCGATGACTAGTCGTAACTACTTTATGATGAGAGGCTATAATGTCGTAGGTGGTATTTTGGACATTCTTATCGGTATCCTTTTGTGTGCTAATCCGGGATTCACGGCCGTGGCTCTGCCTATTCTTTTGGGAATTTGGCTTATGTATCATAGCTTCATGATCATCGGGTTCGCCGGGGACCTTCATTCATTCAATGTTCCCGGTGCGGCGTGGGGAATCGTAGGCGGTGTTCTTTTGCTCGTCCTCTCCCTTTTCATAACGTTCAAGCCGTTCTCATTCGGCGCAGGTGCAGTGACCATCCTTACTGGTGTCGCTCTCGTAATCGTGGGAGCTATGCTCATAGGTGGCGGTGTGAAACTCAGAAAACTGCATACTGCAGTTAAGGAACTCTTCGATGCGAAGATAGATTACTAATACATCGTGGTTTTATTGTTGATGGTCCGTAAGTCTGTGGATTTACGGACCATTATTTTATAGAATCGACGCTATGTTGTCGTAGTAGGTCTTGCTGACCGGGATAGGTTTCGCGTCGTCCATATCGAGAATGGCGAAGATGAAGCCTTCGCTGTCCTTTCTCAAGATGCTTACGTGGGCAGGGTTTACATAGTAGGACCTCTGGCAGCGCACGAAGTGGAATTTGGAAGCTATCGGTTCTAGGCTCTTCATCGATGTGCGTAGTGAGAACTCCTTTATCTTACCTGACTCGATATAGTTGATTTTTACTGCGTTGTCATCAGCCTTTATGTACAGGACCGAAGGCGAGGACACCACCAGCTTCAGGTTCTTGTGTTCGTCGTAGAATTTGACGGTGCTTTCGGGGTCCTTAGAGTATTTGGTGCTCTCGTCCTGATAGATAAGTGCTTCCACGAGTGTTATGATGGCATAAGGGAACACGTTTATGGCGAAGACGTACTGAAGTGTGGTCGCCAGGCATTCGAAATAGAGGGTGTGTGCGAAAAGCGACATATACATCGCCATAAACAGTGCCGAGACGAGCAGCTCCGATACGCACCAGATTATGTCTTCCCACCATTTAAGCCTTTCCGTGAAGTGCTCTATCACGAAGTAGATGGCTCGCGAGATGAGCAGTACGCAGAAAATGATGCATCCGAGGAGCACGATGTGTATGTAGGAGTCGAAATGCCCCAAATCGCAGGTGCTCATAATTTCGAGCGGCCGATAGCCAAGAGCGAATCCTACGAAGAAAAGAGGGATGATTATCGCTATTAATAGATGTCTTCTCATCGGGGTAAAATTTTTAAAAGCCATATTTTACCTCGTAAAGGTAGTATTTTTTCCGTCAAATGCGAAATTTTACACTCGTATATCCGATTTTAGCCCCCAATTTATGTATGGATTGTCTATACAGCAGTAATTTTGTGCGTTCTAAATGATTCACGCTTATGAAGATAGCAATTATATGCGAAGTGCTAGGAGAAGCTAACAACGGCACCACTCTCGCCGCCTTGAATCTCATCAATTATTTGAAGTCCCAGGGCCACGACGTAAGGGTCGTTTGCCCCGACGAGGACAAAAGAGGACTCCCCGGATACTACATATTGCCGAAGGCCGGTCTGGTAAATACTCTTATTAAGAGAAACAAGCTGAACTTGGCCAAATTCGACAAGGATATAATATATAGTGCAGTTCACGATGCGGACATAGTCCATTTTATGGTTCCGCTTTTCATCGCGCGCGCCACATCCAAATACATTAAGGAACTAGGCATTCCGATGACGGCCGGTTTCCACGCGCAGGCGCAGAATTTCACGAGTCACATAGGCTTGCTCCACAGCAAGGCTCCTAACCGTTGGATATACGGCTGGTATGACAGAAATCTTTTCTGCAGGGTTCAGGCCATTCATTATCCTACCCAGTTTATCCGTGACGTCTTCGAATCCACTATGAAACGCAAGACTAACGGCTATGTCATATCGAACGGAGTAAACGATATGTTCAAACCTAATCCTCAACCTAAGCCCGAGGCTTTGAAAGACAAGTATTGCATAGTCTTCACAGGCCGATTCTCTCAAGAGAAGTCGCAGATGACTCTCCTGAAGGCGGTGGCAGGCTCCAAGTACGAAGAGAAGATCCAAATCATCCTCTGCGGTAACGGTCCTGCAGAGAAGCAGTTGAAAAAATGGGCGGGAAAGCACCTCACGAATCAGCCGGTTATGGGATTCTTCTCGCGCGACGAACTGCTTGGCATACTGAATTATTCGGATCTTTATTGTCATCCGGCAGAGGCTGAACTCGAAGGCATAGCCTGTCTGGAGGCCATCGCCTGTGGCTTGGTCCCGGTAATCGCAGACTCTCCGGACTGTGCGACGAAGAATTTCGCCCTCGATCCGCATTGCCTTTTCCCGGTAAATGACAGCGCGGCGCTCACTTCCCGAATCGATTGGTTCATAGAGCATCCGCAGGAGAAGGCGAAACTTCGCGAGAAGTACATTGCCGAGAGCGTTCACTATGACCAGAAACAGTGTATGAGAGAGATGGAGAATATGTTTCTCCGCGAGATAGAGAATGGAAAGGCTTAGGCATTATTACTATTTCGACGAACGTAACGACGATTTCGCAAACGACGGCATAAAGGGAAGCCCCACGCCGGCGGATTACGAGTATTTTCCGAAGAATATCCTCTATCGCACGCTCAAGCCCATAGTCTACTATTTATATATGGTGTTGGTCGCCATCCTCGTGAAGCCGCTTTCGCGATTGAAACGCGTCCATAACGTAGGAGTGCTGCGAAAGGTCGAGAACCGCCGAAAGGGCTATTTCGTCTTCGGAAATCACACTAACGTCTTCGCCGACGCCCTGCTCCACCCGGTGGTCGCCTTCCCGCGTTCCGTCTACATCGTGGCGCATCCCGACGCCATCTCCATACCGGGGCTTAAGACCTTCCTGCGTATGCTGGGGACCGTGCCCGTGCCTTATGCCAAGTCTACCTATGTCAAATATATGAATGCCATAAAGCGTATGTATGACCACGGACATCCCATAGTGGTATATCCCGAGGCTCATATCTGGCCCAAGTATAACGCGGTGAGGGATTTCCCTGACGTGTCATTCAAACTGCCGGTAAGACTAGGCGCTCCCTGCTTTGCGAAAAGCACCGTCTATCATAAGGACAGTCGTGGACATACCTATGCCGAGGTCTGGTATGACGGACCATTCTATCCTGACGCTACGCTTCCGGAGAAAAAAGCTCAGAAGGAATTGAGAGACAGGATATACGCTAAGATTTGCGAACGCTGCAAGGACTCGGAATTGGACTGTAGGTATACCTATGAAAAAGTAGACGACCCTCAGGAAGTGCGCACCGAAATCGAGATGGTGTGACAAAATGTCAGTATTCTTTCCCGTGGCACGAGATTAGATAAAAACATAGGCGTGCTCGGCTGAGCCGGGCACCAGTTTTAAGTTTGATTGAAAAATAAAAAAAAGAATATTATGGGAAAGATTATTGGTATTGACTTAGGTACGACAAATTCTTGTGTCGCTGTAATGGAAGGTAATCAACCTACCGTTATCGTTAATAGTGAAGGACACCGTACCACTCCTTCAATCGTAGCATTCACTGAAAATGGTGAGCGTAAAGTCGGTGACGCAGCTAAGCGTCAGGCTGTAACTAATCCTAAGAACACGGTATTCTCCATAAAGAGATTTATGGGTGAGTCTTACGATCAGGTTTCTAAGGAAATCGCACGTGTTCCATATAACGTAGCTCGTGGTGAGAACAACACTCCTCGCGTAGAAATTAACGGAAAGCAGTACTCTCCACAGGAAATCTCAGCCATCATACTTCAGAAGATGAAAAAGACCGCTGAAGATTATCTCCGTCAGGAAGTTACCGAGGCTGTGATTACAGTCCCTGCATACTTCTCAGACTCTCAGCGTCAGGCTACTAAGGAAGCCGGTAAGATCGCAGGTCTCGACGTTAAACGTATTATCAACGAGCCTACCGCTGCCGCACTTGCCTATGGTTTGGATAAGAAGAACAAGAATATGAAAGTCGCTGTGTACGACCTCGGTGGTGGTACCTTTGATATCTCCATCCTCGAGCTTGGCGACGGTGTATTCGAGGTTAAGTCTACTAACGGTGATACACACCTCGGTGGTGATGACTTCGACCACGCCATTATCGAGTGGCTTGCTTCAGAGTTCGCTTCAGAGAACGGCGGAATGGACTTGAAGAAGGACCCTATGGCACTTCAGAGACTTAAGGAAGCTGCAGAGAAGGCTAAGATTGAGCTTTCAAGCCAGTCTTCTACGGAAATCAACCTTCCTTATATCACGGCTGTAGACGGTATGCCTAAGCACTTGGTAAAGACCCTGTCACGTGCTAAGTTCGAAGCTCTTTGCGACGATTTGTTCCGCAGAAGCATAGAGCCTTGCCGCAAGGCGCTTTCAGATGCACACCTTAGCGCATCTCAGATAGATGAGGTAATCCTCGTGGGTGGTTCTACACGTATTCCTAAAGTTCAGGAGCTCGTTAAGGAGTTCTTCGGAAAAGAACCTAACAAGAGCGTTAACCCGGACGAGGTAGTCGCAGTAGGTGCAGCCATTCAGGGTGGTGTGCTCGCAGGTGATGTAAAGGACGTGCTTCTTCTTGACGTTACTCCTCTTTCACTTGGTATCGAGACTCTCGGTGGCGTAATGACTAAACTTATCGAGTCTAACACTACCATCCCTGTACATAAGGATCAGGTATTCTCTACCGCAGCTGACAACCAGCCTTCAGTAGAAATCCGAGTTCTCCAGGGTGAGCGTCCTATGGCTAAGGATAACAAGCAGATAGGTGTGTTCCACCTCGACGGTATCGCACCGGCTCCTCGTGGAATACCTCAGATCGAAGTTTCTTTCGATATCGATACTAACGGTATCTTGTCAGTATCCGCTAAGGATAAGGCTACCGGCAAGGAGCAGAAGATTAGAATCGAGGCTTCATCAGGTCTTTCAGATGAAGAGATTCAGAGAATGCGTGACGAGGCTAAGGCTAATGAGGCTGCAGATAAGGCAGAGAAAGAGCGTGTCGATAAAATCAACAACGCAGATGCCCTTTGCTTCCAGGTAGAGAAATTCTTGAAGGAGAACGCAGACAAGGTTCCTGCAGACAAGAAGAGCGCTCTTGAGACTCCTCTGAACTCCCTTAAGGAGGCCGTGAAGACTCAGAACGTAGCCGATATCGACAGGTACACCGAGGAACTTAACAAGGTAATGGGTGAAATCTACTCATCTATGTCAGGTCAGGGTGCCGGTCCTCAGGGACCGGAAGGCCCACAGGGTCCTCAGGGTCCACAGGGTGGTCCTGATTATGGCCCACAGGGTGGAAACGATGCACCGGATGAGCAATAATTCATCTGAATGAATAAAATGGGTGGCTGGTCAGCTTATTTTGACCAGCCATCTTTTTTATTATGTTATCTCGCTAATTCTTACTAAATTTGGGAGAATTGCAAACAAACACCTTTTATGAAACCGATTTATGAAACGGACCCTTGGCTCGAGCCCTGGAAAGACGCTATAGATAATAGGCATCGGAAGATTCTCGATACTTGGAGCAAGCATAGCGAGGCTAATGCCCATCTCTACTATGGACTGCACAGGGATGAGAATGGCTGGGTGCTGCGCGAGTGGGCTCCTAACGCTAATATGATCTATCTCATAGGTGAATGCAATAACTGGAAGCGTGTGCGTTCCTATGCTTTTTCTCCTGTAGGAAACGGGAATTGGGAGCTTCGTCTTCCGGATGTCTTTCTCCATCACGGGGAATTGTATAAGTTGTGGATAGATTGGCCCGGAGGAGGTGGTGAAAGGCTCCCTGCATATCTGACGAGGGCAGTTCAGGACCCTGATTCGAAGGTGTTCTGTGCACAGGTGTGGGCGCCTGCACAGCCGTACGAGTGGAAGCATCCATTCACGCGTGCTAAGGAGGCTCCTTTCATTTACGAATGTCATATCGGGATGAGCTCCGAAGATGAGAAGGTGGCGACTTTCGACGATTTTCGCACTGTGGTGCTACCTAGGGTTAAGAGTCTGGGCTATAATACCATACAGATAATGGCACTCCAGGAGCATCCGTATTATGGGAGTTTTGGCTATCAGGTGTCGAATTTCTTCGCGCTCAGCAGCCGTTTCGGAACTCCGGAAGAATTTAAGCATCTGGTGGATGAGGCTCATTCGATGGGCATAGCCGTGATTATGGACATAGTCCATTCGCACAGCGTGAGTAACGAGGCCGAAGGGCTTGGCCGTTTCGATGGCAGGGACGATCTTTATTTCTATAAGGGAAGTGCCGGTTATCATCCGGCTTGGGGGTCGAGGTGTTTTGACTACGGTAAGGACGAGGTGCTTAACTTCCTGCTGAGCAATTGTAAGTATTGGCTGGAGGAATATCATCTGGACGGATTCCGTTTCGATGGTGTGACTTCGATGATGTATTGGGATCACGGTCTGGGAACGGATTTCGGTAATTACGAATTGTATTTCAATTCCGGCGTGGATGAGAATGCGGTGGCTTATTTGGGCTGTGCCAATTTGCTGGTTCACAAGCTTCGTCCGGATGCCATAACCATAGCCGAGGATGTGAGCGGTATGGCAGGATTGGCGGCTCCGCTGGACTGTGGAGGCGTGGGATTCGATTATAGAATGGCGATGGGCGTGGCGGACCATTGGATAAAATGGATAAAGGAGAAGAAGGACGAGGATTGGTCGATGGGAGAGATCTGGTGGGAATTGACCAGAAAGCGCGCCGATGAGAAGACCATCAGCTATGCGGAGTGTCACGACCAGGCGATGGTGGGAGATAAGACCATAGCTTTCCGCTTGATGGATAAGGAGATGTATTTCCATATGGATAAGGCGAGCTCGAACCTCGTGATAGACAGGGGCATCGCCTTGCATAAGATGATAAGGCTCATTACCGCGTCTACGGCGGGTAATGGCTATCTGGACTTTATGGGTAACGAGTTCGGACATCCGGAGTGGATAGATTTTCCGCGTGAGGGAAATGCTTGGTCTTTCAAATATGCCCGCAGGCAGTGGTCCCTTGCCGATAATCCAAATCTTCGCTATGGCGATTTGCAGAGATTCGATTCGGAATTCGTGCATTTCTTGCGTGAGGACAGGACATTGGATGTAGAAGGGGAGCTTATCAGGGCCGACGAAGAAAAAAAAGTCTTGATTTTCCGCCGCCAAAATGCTATCTTTGCGTTCAATTTTTCACCGAGTCAATCGTATGATAATTACGGATTTGAGATGCCTGATGGCGAGTATTTGAAAGTATTTGACACCGATGAGGAACGGTTCGGAGGGTTCGGACGTCTGGATTCGGATAAGAAACATAATACCATAGATCATTCATTGAGGCTTTACCTGCCTTGCAGGTGCGCCTTGGTGCTGGTAAAAACAAAATGATATGGCTTTTTTAAAATTTAACAAGGCAGAGCTTGTAAATCTTTCGTATTCACTCAAGCGGGAGATTATTTGTGCTAACAAGACAGGCGCGTATTGTAATACGTCCATCGTGACGTGTAATACCCGCAGGTATCATGGTCTTCTTGCTCTTACCCTGGACAGGTTCGGAGGAGACCGCTTCCTTATGCTGTCTTCCCTGGATGAATCCATCATCGTGGAAGGTAAGCGCTTTAATTTGGGCATACATTGCTATGGCGAGGTCTACGAGCCGCGCGGGCATAAGTATGTGGTGGATTTCGAGGCAGATCCTGTCACCAGCATTACCTACAAGATAGGTAACATCGTGATTAGGAAGAGCTTGATATTGTGCCCTGAAGAGGATAGGCTTTTCATTAAGTATGAATTGCTCGAGGGGCCTTCTCAGGTAACAGTAAGTTTGCGCCCTCTGCTCGCATTCCGTAACATTCACGAACTTACGCACGCTAATCCCGATGCGAATCCGCAGGGGAAGCCTTGTGTGAATGGCCAAAGCTTCAGACTTTACGAGTCTTATCCCGACCTCTACATCCAGTTCTCTGATGCTAAGGAGAAGTTTGTGGATGAGGCTTATTGGAACTACGGCGTGACCTATTCCGACGAGTATAGAAGAGGATTCGATTGTAAGGAAGACCTTTTGAGCCCCGGCTATTTCGAAGTGAAGCTTAGAAAGGGACGCAGTTTTATCGTAAGCGTATCCACGAGTGAGGCGGATCCTAAGACATTCGCCCCGACATTCAAAACGCTTGCACGTCAGTCAGGCGAGATTAACGATGCCCATCAGCAGCTGTTGCACTGCGCAGACACGCTCATCACTCACCATAACGGCATTAGAAAGATTCAGGCAGGTTATTCGTGGCTCTATGCCGGACTTTTGCGCGAGACTCTCATATCGCTGCCGGGACTTACTCTATGTGCCGGAAAGGCAGACGAGTTCGAAGAGATATTGGATAATCTCATAGCAGATAATTATCAGAGACTTACTTCCAGAACCACTCAGGTGGAGGCGCCTCTCTATATGGCAGTGGTACTTCAGTACTACATAGACCACGGCGCAGATGCGAAGAAGGTATGGAAGAAATATAGAAAGATACAGAAGGAGATTCTGGAAAGCTATCTCCCCGGAGTTCGCCGGGAAGTGACTATGCATCCTAACGGGCTTTTGTGGGCTCAGATGGACGGCGTGGCCCTTTCTTGGATGAATGCCTATATAAACGGCCGTGCAGTTACTGAACGTGCCGGCTATCAGGTGGAAACCAATGCGCTATGGTATAACGCGATATGTTTCGCACTGGAGATGGAGAAGGGGCGTGGCGGCGATAAGGCTTTCGTGGCCAAGTGGACGCCTATAGCCCAGCTTGTTAAGGATAACTACACTAAGGTATTCTTTAACGAGAGGCTTGGCTATCTCGCCGACTATGTCGACGACAATGGACAGAATATGGAAGTCCGTCCTAACCAGTTGTGCGCCGTTTGGGTAAAGCACTCTCCGGTCGAGGAGGAATTGGCTCCTATGGTGTTGAGAGTTATAGACAGGGAGCTGGTTACGGCCAGGGGTCTCCGAACTCTCTCGCCGAGGGATGCGAAGTACCGCGGTGTCTACGAAGGCTCACAGCTCGACAGGGACTTGGCATACCATCAGGGTAGTACCAGGCCTTTCTTGCTGGCTCCTTACATCGACACTTGCTTCAGGGTCAAGGGCCCGGCTTTTTGGAAGAGGGCTCAGTGGCTCGTAGAGGGCTTCTACGAAGACTTGAACAAGCACGGCGTGGGTGCGTTTGCAGAGCTTTACGACGGAGATCCTCCGTTCGAACCTCACGGTGCGGTATCTTCTTCGATGAGTACTTCCGCACTTCTGGTAGTGGATGAGTTGTTGAAACAATATAAAGAGGCATAGCATATGAGAGTTTTGATGTTCGGTTGGGAGTTCCCTCCACACATTGCCGGCGGTTTGGGAACTGCCTGTAAGGGTATAGTGGAAGGTCTTGCGCATAATGGTGTTCAGACTTTGTTCGTTATGCCGTCTGCGAGCGGAGATGAGGATGAGTCTTGTACTAAAATCATTAACGCCAGCGACGTAGCAGTTCAGCACGTGAGCAGCTCGGTAGACGAGTTCATCGACAAGGTGAAGTTCGTCTATGTCAACTCGAACCTGGTTCCTTATGTGGAGCCGGACGAGTATTTCGAGGCCATTGAGAAGATGAAGAAGGAGATGGTTACCCAGACCACCATAGGTTTCGGGCAGAAGTTCAAATTCTCCGGAAAGTATGGCGCGAACCTTATGGAAGAGGTGTCTCGCTACGCTCAGGTGGGTGGAACCATCGCTATGCAGCATAATGATGAATTCGATGTGATTCACGCACACGATTGGCTGACCTACTTGGCCGGAATCGCAGCTAAGGAACTGACAGGCAAGCCGCTGGTAGTCCACGTGCACGCCACTTCCTTCGACAGGGGAACTGACGATATGGTGGATTCCAGGGTATATGCCATAGAAAAGAGGGGTATGGAGATGGCCGACAAGGTAGTGGCAGTTTCCGAACTTACCCGTAACATAGTCATTAACAAATACGGAATCGACCCTTCTAAGGTGGTAGCCGTGCATAACGCCGTGGATTTCAGCGGAAGGGAAGACCTTACGGTAGAAAGGGGAGTTAAGGATAAGGTGGTCACCTTCCTGGGCCGAATTACCTATCAGAAAGGTCCGGAGTATTTCATAGATGCTGCGGCCAAGGTACTCAAGCGTACTAAGGGAGTGCGTTTCGTGATGGCCGGAAGCGGTGATATGATGACTCGTGCCATCCGTCAGGTGGCCCGTCTGGGCATCTCCGACAGATTCCACTTCACGGGCTTTCTTCGCGGAACCGACGTGCAGAAGATGTTCGCCCTGAGCGACGTATATGTGATGCCTTCGGTGAGTGAGCCTTTCGGCATATCGCCTCTCGAGGCTATGCGTTCTAACGTGCCAAGCATCATTTCTTATCAGAGCGGTGCCGCCGAGGTCTTGAAATATGCCTTCAAGGTGGACTTCTGGGACGTCGACGCTATGGCCGACGACATATATGCGCTGGTAAACTATCCTGCACTTTCTACATTTGCTTCGGAACACGGATTGGAAGAAGTGAATGCATTGAAGTGGGATTATGCTGCCGCTAAGTTGAAAAATATTTATGAACAATTAATAATAAAATAGTTATGGCAAAATCGATCTGTCTGTATTTTCAGGTACATCAGCCTACACGACTCCGCTTATATAGATTTTTCGATATAGGCAAAGATTCTCATTATTATGATGACTTCGCGAATAGGACCATCCTTAAGAGAGTGGCTCAAAAGTGCTATCTGCCTATGAACAAAACCCTCTTGAAGGCCATCAAGGCTTCCAAGGGCTCTTTCAAGGTAGCGTTCTCCATCTCGGGAAGTGCGCTCGAGCAGTTCGATCGCTATGCTCCGGAGGTGCTGGAGAGCTTTAAGGAATTGGCCGAAACAGGCTGTGTGGAGTTCCTTTGCGAGACCTATTATCACTCGCTCGCGTCGATAGGCAGTCCGCTGGAGTTCGAATATCAGATATTCAAGCATAAGGAAGCCATCAAGCATTATTTCGGTGTGGAGCCGGTTACCTTCAGAAATACCGAGCTCATATATTCCGACGCGATAGGAAAGCAGGTTTACGATATGGGATTCAAGACCATCCTGACAGAAGGTGCTAGGCACATTATGGGATGGCGTTGCCCTAATTACGTATATAGTAACGATTTTGCCTCTGAACAGAGTCTTCTTTTGAGAAATTATGCCCTGAGCGACGACATCGCTTTCAGATTCGGTGACAGAAACTGGAACGGCTGGCCTCTCACGGCAGAAAAGTTCAAGGGCTGGATAGACGAAGCGGAAGGCGACTATGTAGGTCTCTTTATGGATTACGAGACCTTCGGTGAGCACACGGACGCTTCTACCGGCATCTTTGACTTTATGGCAGCGCTTCCGGGCGAATGCCTTAAGGATAAGGAGTTCAAGTTCTATACTCCATCTGAGGTGGCGGCTGCGTTCAAGCCTGTATCGGAACTCTCCGTTCCTAATGCCATCTCTTGGGCCGACGAAGAGCGTGACCTCACGGCTTGGCTAGGAAATGAGCTTCAGAACGAGGCGTTCTCAAAACTCTACGGGCTTCAGGAAAAGTTGTCGATTTTGAACGATCCTGTCCTGTGGAGCGACTACGGTCACCTTCAGGAGAGCGACCACTTCTACTATATGTGTACCAAATTCTTCACGGGAGGCGATATGCATAAGTACTTCAATCCATACAATTCCCCTTATGAGGCATTCATAAACTATATGAATGTGCTCAGCGACTTTATTATAAGAGTAAATGATGCTATTGCAGTTAAATAGTTAGTTAGTAGTAATATGAATTATAGTGAAAATTTGACGCCATCGTGGAAGAGCGTGATGGTGACGCGCCACCTGCCTGAGCAGCTCGCAGGTCTTGAAATGCTTTGCAAGAACCTGTGGTGGTGCTGGAATGATGACGCGAAAGCTCTTTTCAAGAGCATTGATGCAGAATTGTGGCATAAATCGGGGCATAACCCTATGGAAATCCTGGATAAAGTAAGCCTTAAGAGATATAACGAGCTTGCAAAGGATGAGGATTTCCTCGCCAGAATGAACCGTGTAATCAACGAGTTCTATACCTATATGGAGAAAAAGAACGAGCGCACGGAGCCTTCTGTGGCATATTTCTGTATGGAGTATGGACTGGACACCTCTCTGAAGATTTATTCCGGTGGTCTGGGTATATTGGCCGGAGACTATCTTAAGGAAACTTCCGATATGAACGTGAATCTGGTGGCGGTAGGTCTGCTTTATAGGTACGGCTATTTTACTCAGAGACTCACCCCTCAGGGCAATCAGGTCGCCGACTACACCGCACAGGACTTCCTAAAGATCCCTGCAGAGCCGGTTATCGGCGAAGACGGCGTCTGGAAGAGCGTAAGTATGAACCTGCCGGGCCGCACGCTCTATGCCCGCATCTGGAAAGTGGCAGTGGGCCGCACGGACCTCTACCTTCTGGACACTGACTATGAGGCCAATTCGGCTGAAGACCGTTGCGTGACCCACCAGCTCTATGGCGGTAATCACGAAAATCGCTTGAAGCAGGAGATTCTGCTGGGTATCGGTGGCGTGAGAGCGCTTCGTGCGTTGGGATTGAACCCTACGATGTATCATTATAACGAGGGACACGCCGCTTTCGCAGGTCTCGAAAGACTCCGTGAGTACATGCAGGAGCAGCACTACGAGATGAGCGAGGCACTTGAGCTCGTGAGGGCATCGGCTCTGTTCACCACTCATACTCCTGTCCCTGCAGGCCACGACGCATTCTCCGAAGACGAGCTTGGCCCGTATTTCGGACATTATCCACAGAGATATGGTCTGGACTGGCGCGGATTTATGGGCTTCGGTAAGATAAACGCCCAAGATGTGAAAGAGGAGTTCTCGATGAGCGTTCTGGCAGCTAATTTCAGTCAGAATGTGAATGGTGTGTCTATGCTTCACGGTAAGGTGAGCCAGGACATCTTCGCACCTATGTATCCAGGATATCTTCCTGAAGAACTGTATATTAGCTATGTAACTAACGGCGTGCACTATCCTACTTGGGCAGCTAAGGAATGGAAGGCCATTCACGCTAAGGTGTTCGGAGAGGAATTCAAGACATCGCACTATGACAAGTCTTGCTTCGAGGGTATCTATAAAGTAGATGACGAGCAGATCTGGAATACGCGCAAGCTTCTCAAGGCTGACCTCATAAAGACCGTAAAGGATCGTCTTTCAGACCCTATCGTGTCTGCTCATTATTCTCCTGGCGAGATAGTTACCATTAAAGAAACGCTCCGTGACGACGTTCTTACCATAGGATTCGCGCGTCGTTTCGCTACATACAAGCGTGCTACGCTTCTTTTCCGTGACCTCAATAGGCTGGATGAGATAGTGAACAATCCTAAGCGTCCTGTACAGTTCCTCTTCGCAGGTAAGGCACACCCTGCCGACAAAGCAGGTCAGGACCTTATCAAACAGATAGTTGAGATAAGCAAGGACCCACGTTTCATCGGACGAATCGTGTTCGTACCCGGTTACGACATCACTCTGGCCAAGCGTTTGGTACAGGGCGTGGACGTATGGATGAACAACCCTACCAGACCTCAGGAGGCTTCCGGTACTTCCGGAGAGAAGGCTTCGATGAATGGTGTAATGCACTTCTCCGTTCTCGACGGATGGTGGGTTGAGGGTTATGTGAAGGATGCCGGCTGGGCTCTTCCACAGGAGCGTACCTACGACGACTACGAGTATCAGAACGAGTTGGATGCGGCTACCATTTACTCTACCATAGAGAATGAAATCGCACCTGACTATTACGATATCGACAATACCGGACGCAGCAGCAAGTGGATAGGCTACATTAAGAACACAGTGTCTATGGTAGCATCTAACTTTACCACTAACAGAATGCTTTCTGACTATTGCAAGCAGTACTATTTCCCTCAGAGCGAGAGGTATTCGAGACTTGTCGCAGACGGAGGAAAGGTGGCCAAGGACATCGCCGCTTGGAAGAAGTTCGTAGGCGAGGAGTGGAACAATATGCGTATCGTTTCATATACTCAGCCTAACGCTTCATATACACTTTCGGACAAGAACAAGCTCGAGAGTGAGGTGGTAATAGATTTGGGCCGTTTGAAACCGGAAGACATAGGCGTGGAGATGCTCCTCACCACTACCGATGCGAAGGGTCAGCTTCATATTCAGGAAGTGTTCAACTATGAACTCGTCTCTTATGAGAATGGAGTGGCTACATTCAAGACTTCCGTCTTGCCGGAAAGGACAGGTATGTATGAGGTCGGCACCAGGGTTTACCCTAAGAACGCCGAATTGCCTCATCGTCAGGACTTCCCTATAGTGAAATGGTTGTAGCGTCAACTGGATTTTTCGATGGTGTCCATTCAGGACATCAAGCAGTAATAAGGACTTTGCTCGAACGCGCTTCGGAGTGCGGCGGGCAAAGTCTTGTTATCAGCTTTTGGCCACATCCGAGGGTGATTCTTCAAAATGGGGCTAAGGATTTGCGTCTTTTGACTTCCATCGATGAAAAGAAGGAACTTCTCTACGGAATGGGAGTGGATAGGGTGGAGGTATTGCCTTTTACACGCGAATTCGCATCCCTGGATGCAGAGGATTATTTGAAGATGCTTCGCGAAAAGTTCGGAGTGACATCCATCGTGCTGGGCTACGACAATCGTTTCGGCAGTGGTTCCTTGACCACTTCCCAGATTCAGGAAATCGCTTCCCGTTTGGGAATCGAGTCTGTCGTGGTTCCTCCGCTCGTGGTGGATTCCCTCACGGTATCTTCCACTCAGATAAGGCGTTTGCTTGGTGAGGGGAATGTGAAATTGGCATCCGAGATGCTTGGCCGGGATTATTCCGTGCAGGGAGTGGTCGTGAGCGGGAAGCAGCTTGGGCGCACGATAGGATTTCCTACGGCCAATTTGGCCCTGCGGGAGCCGCTGAAGTGCGTGCCGGCAGTGGGCGTGTATCTGAGCCGGGTGCGTCTGGGAGAGGAGAGTTTCTGGGGGATGAGCAACGTGGATCGCTCCGGGCTCATCGAAACGCACATATTCGATTTTGACAGAGACATATACGGACGCGACTTGGAGGTTAGTTTCGTGGAGAAGATTAGGGACGAAGTTTTGTTTTCTTCGTTCGAAGAGTTGAAAAAACAACTGAAAAAGGACGAAATGTCAGCGAAAAGTCTTATCTTCGCATAATATGACCACGAAAAAGGACAAACCAAAGGAATCTGATAAAAAGATTACTGCTTCAGAAATAAAGAAAGAGAAGAAAAAGCTAATCCTTTATTCAGAGATAATGAGGCCGAAGTTTAAAGACGGCCTCGAATAGTTTATTAGTATAAAAGATTAAAAGATATGGCAGAAGTTCATTACATGAGCCAAGAAGGGCTTGAGAGTATTAAAAAAGAATTGAAAGAGGCGCTTGAACAGCGCCCTGTTATTTCTGCGGCCATCGCAGAGGCAAGAGAGAAAGGTGACCTTTCCGAGAATGCCGAGTATGAATCGGCCAGGGAGGCTCAGAGTCTTTTGGAAATCAAGATTGCTAATCTTAAGAATATGGTTGCTAATGCTAAGGTCGTAGATTCTTCCATGCTTTCTACTGACAAGGTGCAGATGCTGAATACTGTTAAGGTAGAGAATCTGAATACACATCAGAAGATGACTTTCACCATCGTGGGTGAGAGTGAGGCTGACTTCTCTAAGGGTAAGCTTGCTGCGACTACACCTATCGCCAAGGCTCTCCTCGGCCACGGCGTCGATGAGGTAGTGGATGCAAAGGTGCCTGCAGGCGTACTTAAGTTCAAGATTTTAGAAATTACCATATAGAGTATGACTATCTTTACGAAAATCGCCAAAGGTGAAATCCCTTCATACAAGGTCGCTGAAAGCGAGGACTTTTATGCTTTCTTGGATATCTCTCCTCTGACGGAGGGACACACCCTCGTGATTCCTAAGAACGTGGAAGACGACTACATCTTTTCGCTTGACGAGAAGACTTATGAGGGTTTGTGGGCATTTGCCCGTAAGGTGGCCATAGCGCTTAAGGCAGTGGTGCCTTGCAAGAGGGTTGGCGTGGCTGTCTTGGGTATGGAGGTTCCGCATACGCACATTCACCTTATTCCTTTGCAGAGCGAGGGCGATATGGATTTTAGGAAACAGCGTCCTGATGTTAGCGATGAGCGTAAGGCTGAGATAGCGGCAGCAGTGTGGGCTGAATTTCAGAAATTGGCATAAGTAGTATGAAGAAGATTTGGGGATTGTCTCTAGCCGTCTTGTGTGCAGCTTCCTGCTCGCCTAAGGCGTCGATTGATATGACGGTAGATGGCGCGCCGGAGACTAAATTGGCCGTGTATAGACTGAATGTGTCGTCAAGCGAACTGCTCGATTCGGTGAAGACCGATAAGAACGGCAGGTTCAAGTATAGTGTTCCGGTGAGCAAGGGACAGCCGGAGTTCGTGTATGTCTATAATGGGGATACGCGTCTGGCGTCGCTCTTGCTGGAGAATGGCGAAAGAGCTATGGTTAAGGCAGATACCGTCGGTAACTTCTCCGTTAGCGGCTCCGAGAGTTCGGAAAAATTGTGCGAAGTGGAGAGGGATTATAACACTTTCTTGCACGAGATGACTTCGTCGGAAGATGACCGCACTGCCGTAAGTACCTATCTTTCTTATTATAGGAGTCGGGTCAAGTACGTGATGAAGAATAGCAAGTCCTTGACCGTGGTGCCTGTTCTTTATCAGGTGCTTACTCCTGGCGTGCCGGTTTTCGGTCAGGCTACGGATGCCATTTTGTTTAGAAACGTGTGCGACAGCTTGAAAACCGTCTATCCGGATTCGCGTTTCGTAAAGGCTCTTGAGCAGGAGACCAAGGCTCGTGAAAATCAGTTGAATATGAGCATTACGCTTTCGCAGGCTCGTGAGGCAGGGTTCCCGGAGCTGAATATGCCTGATGTGAATGCACAGAAGGTGTCTCTCGCCGGTTTGAAGAGTAAGGCTATTCTCGTGCATTTCTGGTCAGACACCGATGCGGAGCAGAAACTCTTTAATGTCGATGTCCTTAAGCCTTTGTATGCCAAGTATCATAAGAGAGGATTCGAGATATATTCGGTGTGCCTTTCTGCGGACAAGTCTTTGTGGGCTTCCGTGGTTAGAAATCAGAAACTTCCGTGGATTAACGTGTGTGACGGCCGTGGCGTGGCTTCACCTGCGGTGACTCTCTATAATGTCAACACACTCCCTTACAGCGTCTTGATTACTGACGGACAGATTAACTCTGCCATAGACGGCGAGGCTGCACTTCGCGCGCAACTGGATAAGATTTTAAGTACGCGTTAAAAAATTAGTTTGTAAAGATTTGTGAAGGATTACTATAAGAATTGAGCCATAGAAAGAAAAATCTATGGCTCAATTTGGATGGTGCAGCTTGAAGTCATCGCGCCGTTTAAGCACTCACATCCATTTGCAAATTAACAAAATAAATTCCATTTTCCCCAATATCCTTCCGCTTTTTCAACGCGGTTGTCGCTCGCAGCAAAAAACACCCCTCGGACGGGTCATCCCATTGCAATGTTTTGGAAGCGAAAACACAATACAGCTCGGGAACTTCGCTTCGATGCCCTTTGGACATCTTCGCTCCGGCCCTTCCACCGTTTCCTGCGTCCCGCTACGCGGAACTTGTCTCCGGCGGACACCTACCCACTATATCTGTCCGTGGGTGGACGGCTCCCTCGCTGCATGTGTTTCTCGCTTCTCTAGAATTATCGTTTTGGCTTGCTTCTTTGCCCTTAGGGTGTATTGCTGGCTCGCGGAGGGTCAAGCATCATTATTTCGCAACTCGAAAAACACCTTTGAATAGTAGCTGCATTCTACAGTGTTCTACTAAGGGTGCAACCTCAAGGTGTACGAAACTTCTGTACACCTTTAACCACCGGACCATCTAGAAGCGTCTTTACGGCACCCTAACTCCAAAGGTGTTTTTCGACTTCGCGTCAGAAGTGCAAGAATTTGTCCATAAAATCACGACGAAAGAATTTTTCTTTCATAAAGAAACAGTCATTTTTTAAGCTTTTCTCGATTGTTATTTCTATATTCGCCCTTAAGCAGAGCTATTTCTGCAAAATATTAAACTTAAGTACTATGATTATTAGTTTAAAAGACCAGGTCTTCGCAGACCTTCGCTCGGACTTTATGTTCAAGCGCGCCTTCGGGCAAAAGAACATTTTAATTTCATTTCTCAATTCTATCTTAAAGACTGACAGGATTACGGATGTCGAGTATCGTAATGTGGAAATGTTAGGTCTTACGAAACAAGACAGAAAAGTCTTCTATGACATCTACTGTCATACTTCGGACAATCGGGATTTCGTAGTGGAGATGCAACACAAATCTCAGAAGTACTTTCGAGACAGAGCGCTCTATTATTCCACATACACCATCCAGAAACAGCATGACGAAGCTAAGAAAGCTTTCAAAAGAAAGCTTAAGAATATCACCAAGCCCTTTGTTTGGGACTATAAGCTCTATCCGGTCTACGTCATCTCTATCTTAGACTATGCTATGGAGCACGTGGGGGATTGGCCGAGGGATAAGTTCATCAGCCATTATCTAGTGAAAGAGGAGGTAATGAACGAGGTCCATAGCGACAGCCTGCACTTTATCTATATCGAGCTTCCTCGATTTAATAAGATGCTGGAGAACCTGTCGGACGAATCGGACAAATGGACTTATCTTTTTAATAATCTGAGTAAAATGAACGAGATTCCGGAAGAATTCGACGAGAATTCATTTCAAGATTTGTTCACTACGGCAAAAATTGCTAACTTCTCGGCGGCATAGAAAAAAGCAGAGTTCTTGCATCCTTTGGCGCAGACATATTCTTTGACGATCAGCAGCTTCACATAGCTCCGGCGTCAAAATATGTGCCGTCAGCGAGAGTACCGTACAAAGAAGAACAAACTTCTATTGAAAAAGCATAGGGAGTTAATATATAATGAAGCTACTAATAATTAACACGGAGGAACCGCAATGAGAGGACTAAAACACATTGATGACGAAATAATAGAATTAAGCTACAAAAAGAATATAAGTGAAGATAAGGATTTAGATTTAGAAATAAGCATAAACTACAGGCTGGATTTTGACGAGGATGCAAGACTGTGCTATGGCAATGCAGAGATAGAAATAGATGATGACGAGCATACTCAGCTTGAAATCAGAATTCATACAATAGGCATTTTTTCATACAAGGCTGACGTACTTACAGATGAAATCAGAAGACAGCTCCACGCCGAAACAGTAGTAGAACTTAACCCTCAGTGGAACAGCCTGCTGACAAATCTGACAATGCTTGCAGGCATACCGCCTATCGAGCTTGAACCTGGTGAGCATAAGGACCAAATGGATAACGGCTATCAATAGCTTCAAGATATTCACGCGCTTTGCTGTAGTTTTCAATACTCATGGCTTGTTCGGCTGCGGAGTATAGTTCATTCGGTTTCTTATCAGGAATGATATCTTTGTTTTTACTAGCACAAGCTGTGGATAAAACAAGAGCCGTGGCTGTAACGAGCACCAAGCTCAAAAATTTGGTGGTAATGTGTGAAAGCATATTGGTACTAAATAATAATCTATGAATAAAAGATCGGTTAAATAAGCACAACTAAACCAAAAATAGGTCATTTTAGGTTTGGTTGAACCGATGATATCTCGCCATTATATATGAAATGTTAGGTCTGATAAAAAAAATCCCTGTTTCTTGATGTAATTGTGCAGCCTAAGTAC
>OQVT01000512.1_pt1 | contig 21845 bp, 20 predicted proteins | sample 1691561 | NCBI WGS metagenome assembly OQVT01 (sample SAMN03418260, study PRJEB22391) | human gut metagenome | biome: human-gut; feature: organic feature; material: feces | host: Homo sapiens | place: Tanzania | collected 2013-01 | reverse complement strand
GCGGTGCACCGCCGGGAACAGGCAGTTTCACCTGCCGTTTTTCACCGGGGGCGATCTCAAAGCCGCACAGTGTCATGCCGATTCCTCCGTATCAAAGACGACAATGGATTCCAGCAGCTTACGGGCATACTCGTCCTTTGTTTCACTGATGCGCTCTACCGGCAGATGCTCGGTCACCCGGCCCTGATACAGAAACAGCACATCATCGCAAAGATAGGTAATAGACGTCAGGTCATGGGTGATAAAGACGTACGTCAAACCAAGGCGGTCTTTCAGTTCTCTCAGTAAGTCCATGACCTGTACCTGCGTGTGCGCATCCAGCGAGGAGATTGCTTCATCAAACAGAATGATCTCCGGCTTGCAGGCCACCGCACGGGCGATGCAGACACGCTGCAGCTGTCCGCCGGAAAGCTCATGGGGAAACCGGTCTGCAAAATCAGCAGGCAGGCCGACCAACTCCAGCAAACGGCTCGTTTCGGCTTTCCGATCCAGTTTTTTGCCCTCTCTGCGTTCCTGTACGGTCAGACCTTCCCCAATAATATCCCGGATACGGAACCGGGGATTTGCGGACGTTGTGTAATCCTGAAACACGATACTGAGTTTGTTTTGCAGATTTCGCCGTCCGGCACGGGAAGCGTAGACCGAAACGCCATCCAGAACTGCTTCACCGCTGTCCGGTTTTAGCAGTCCGCAGAGCACTCGCCCCATCGTGGATTTGCCGGAACCGCTTTCGCCAAGAATGCCGAGACAGGTGCCATCTTTTACAGTAAGTGACACATCAAACAACACCTGCTGCCGGGTATGGCCGAAGATCTTATCCTGCCGCTCACTGCGGAAGCTTACATTGATGTTTTTGAGTTCAAGCATGGGCAGTCTCCTTTTTACCATTCAAAACAGCGGTATACCTGCGCATAACATCCGCGCGCTTTTCCACCAACAGCTTTGTATAAGGGTCTTGTGCATGATGCAGGATATGCCGGAAATCGCCGCGGTCTACCACCGCTCCGTGATTCAGCACCACGATACGGTCTGCCACACGGGAAATGGCGTTCAGATCATGCGAAATAAAAATCATCGCCGTATTATGATTTTCTTTGATATGCAGCAGTTCATTCAGAATCTCATACTGAGTGATGGCATCGATGGCCGTGGTTGGCTCGTCTGCAATCAAAAGAGCCGGTTTCATGGCGGTTGCAATGCCGATCATAATGCGCTGGAGCATACCGCCGGAAAGCTGGTGCGGATATTTTTCCAGCACTTCCTCTGGGTTTCGAATGCGCATTTTTTCCAGCAGCTCCAGCGAGCGGACATGAATTTCCTCTGCTGTCCAGTTATTATGCGCCGAAAACGTTTCGGCGATCTGTTGTCCAATACGGTACAGCGGGTCAAAGCAGGTCATGGGGTTCTGAAGAATGATGCCCACCTTTCCGCCGCGCAGGCGGCGCAGCTCCTCGGCACTCTTGCCCAGAAGCTCTTCCCCCTGAAACTGCGCACTGCCCTTGACATGGAAGCTATGGTCCAGCAGCCCCATCGCCGCTTTCATCGACATGGATTTCCCGGAACCGCTCTCCCCCAGAATGCCGAGGCACTCGCCGGGAGCAACTGCGAAGGACACGCCGCGCACCAATTCGATCTCCTGATGGTGGCTCTGCAAAGAAACGTGCAGATCCTTCAATTCAAAAACAGGGTTCATTTCTGCACCTCCTTGGGGTCCAGCACATCGCGCAGGGCATCGCCCATCAGGTTGAACACACAGACCAGCACCACAATGGCGATACCGGGAGCGATCATCTGCACCGGGTTCGATGTCATCACATTTTTTGCCTCATTGAGCATTGCGCCCCATTCCGGCGTAGGAGCCTGCACGCCCAGTCCCAGAAAAGACAGCGTGGAAATATTGATGATCGCCCAGCCCACATCCAGCGAAGCCAGAACCACCAGGTCGGAGGTAATGGAGGGCAGCAGATGACGGAACAGGATGAACCGCTCCGGCATTCCCACGCAGCGGGAGAACTGGACAAAGTTCCGGTCGCGGTACTGCATCACGCCCGTGCGGATCATGCGGGCATACCACGCCCACTTGATGAAAACATTTGCAATGATGACGTTCTGGACGCTGACACCCAGCAGTGCCACCACAGCGAACACCATGATCTGGCTGGGAAAAGAGAGCATCACATCCACCACACGCATGATAACTTCTTCTACGATGCCCCGGAAATAACCCGCCATGATGCCAAGGATGGCACCCAGACTGATGGTGCCGAACATGGTCAGCAGGGCAAGGCCGAGGGTGGGACGGATGCCGTAGATCATGCGGGAAAGGACACAGCGGCCAAGCTGGTCGGTGCCCAGCGGATATTGCAGGCTGTAGGATGCAAATTTGTTCAGGATATTGGTCTCATAGGGGTCGTTGGGCGCAATGACAGGAGCCAGAATGCCCACAAGACCCACCAGCAGCACAAATGCAACGGTAAACACCGCCGTGCGGTTGCGGAAGAATCGTTCTTTCATGGTCAGTCCTCCTTGCGCAGACGGGGATCGGAGACGGTCTGCAAAATATCAAACAGCAGATTGAACAGGACAAACAGCACACCGATCAGCAGGACATAGGTCTGAATGACCGGGTAATCCCGATTGAAGATGGAGCTGATGCAGAGCGTACCAAGGCCCGGCCACGAAAAAACATTTTCGACCACGATGGTGCCGGAGATCAGCTGCGGGATGCTCATACCCATCGCCACGATGCAGGTGTGCATGGAGTTTTTCAGAATGTGCTTGACCAGAATCGCCTTCTGCGGCAGTCCGCGCACATTGGCATAGAGCACATAGTCCTGTTTCATATTTTCCAACATATTGTTGCGGATCAGGCGGATATACGTCGAAATATAGCTCAATGCCACCGTGAAGGACGGCAGGATCAGATGTCTCCATGTTCCGTTGCCGTTGGTGGGAAGCCAGTTCAATTGAACGCCAATGCTCCACATCAGCAGCAGACCCACCCAGTAGGCAGGCATGGCAGTCGTTACAAAGACCAGTCCGCGCATAATTTTGTCAAACCAGCCGTCCTTATAGACTGCACAGAGGAAGCCGATGGGGATACTGAGCACCGCCACGATGACAAAAGAAGTTCCTGCCAGCTGAAGGGTCGCAGGCAGGCAGCGCAGCAGCTCGCCTGCCACGGTGCGTTTCGGGTTGACATAGCTGATGCCAAAGTCACCGTGGAGACAGCCCAGCACCCAGTCAAAATAACGGACAAAGAAGGGTTTGTTCAGACCAAGCTGCTCTTCCATCGCAGCAATGATCTCATCCGTGATCACGGGGGTCTGCTGGACACGCAGTGCGACCTCCGCCGGGTTGGACGGGATCAGATTGATAAAGCAGAAGCAAACGAACGAAATGGCCAGCAGCAGCGGAATCGCCATCAACAGTCTGCGTACAACATAGCGTTTCATGGGCAGTCCTTTCTTCAAGAAAAGCCGCTCCATACCCGAAGCGGCTTTCCCTGTCAATTCTTATTCAAAGTACATATCCGCAAAGGGCACATCGTACTGGTCGGTGCCAAAGTGGACACCGTGCAGAGCAGAGGTGTACAGAGCCTTGTTGCACTCATAGGTCAGCGGCAGATACATTGCATCTTCGTGCAGGTTGGTCAGGACCGACTTATACAGCTCCTGACGCTCGGCCTCGTCCGTAGAGGTCAGGATCTTGGTAATCGCTTCGTCGATCTCTGCCTTGTCCTCAAGACCCTGCTGGGCGGCATAGTCGCCATAGACCGGGGCACGCATTGCGGCCAGCGAAGACTGCGGGTCATACGGCATACCCCAGCAGATATTGAACACCATATCGAAGTTGCCGGCCTTCATGTTATCGCGGTAGGACTGCTCTTCCTCGCCGTGAATGGTCATGGAAATGCCCAGCTTGAGGTACTCGCTCTGGAGATACTCGGCGATGGTCTTTTCCGTCACGCTGTCACTGTTGTAGAGCAGGTCGAGCGCCAGCTGCTTGCCATCCTTGGCGCGCATCTTGTCGCTGCCCAGAACCCAGCCAGCTTCGTCCAGAAGCTGTGCCGCAGTCTCCGTGCTGTACGCATAAGGCTTCAGGCCAACATTGCAGTAGGGAACCGTGGTGGCATAAAGCGTATCTGCAGGCTGCTCCAGACCGTAGAAGATGCCATCAGAAATGGTCTGGCGGTCGGTAGCGTGCTGCAGCGCCCTACGAACTGCCGGGTCGCCCAGGATCTCATGGGTGGTGTTCATAACGATGTGGCGGGTAGAGGTGGGGTCAGACAGACCAACCGTGAACTTGTCACTGTCCAGATACTGGCTGATCGCGTCGGCGTCGATCATGTTCTTGCCAAAAATCAGGTCGATCTCACCGGATTCCAGAGCCATGATACGGGTCTGGTTGTCGGGAATGACTTTGACCGTAATTTTGCGGATAGCCGGAGCCTCGCCCCAGTAGTTCTCATTCCGCTCAAATACAGCGTATTCATCCGTCACGAAATCCGTCAGCACATAGGGACCGGTGCCAATGTGGCCATTGACGCCATCCTTCGTGCTGCCGTTGATCATGCAGTTGGGGGAGATCATAGCAAAGGGACGGATGCAGCCCAGCTCCGTCAGCATGGGGTAGTAAGGCTCGCTCATCTCAATGACGAAGGTATTTTCATCGGGAGCCGACACGCCCACCAGCAGGTTCATCATTTCCAGCCAAGTGTGGCGTTCACGGTTTTCCAGAATGGCGTTGAAGTTGGCAAGAATGGCATTGGCGTCGCATTTCTCACCATCCGAGAACAGAACATTGGGACGAATGTGGAAGGTGTAGGTGCAGCCATCCTCGCTGATGTCCCAGCTTTCCGCCAGACAGCCTGCATAACCGTCCGCCGTAATGCTGACCAGCGTATCGTAGAGGATGCTCTGGGCATACATTTCGCCCGCATACAGATGCGGATTCAGATCACGAATATCACGATAGTTGACAAAGATCAGCTCATCGCGGACTTCCCCGGATGCTGCCGCAGAAGCGGATGCTGCGCTGGACGAAGCAGTAGACGAAGAGCTGGAGCCGCAGGCAGCCAGCACGCCGGTGCAGCAGGCACCTGCCATCAGCAGGCAGAAGTTTCTGCGAGAGATTTTCATAGTGTGTTTCCTCCTGTGGTATCAAAAAACATCAGTTATAACGAAAAAGGAGCACCACGCTTGCCGCGCGGCGCTCCCATAGGATACCACAGTTTGTCTTGCCTGACCAGTGATGAAATCGGCATGGCTTTCCATAACAAATCGTTATAGCAGGTCACGCCTTTCTTAGAGCAGCTTTTTGAAATTTTCGATAAACCATTGTGCTGCTTCGCTTAGTTCATTTTCCTCCGGTCGAACGATCCCAATCAGTAAAAACGGCTCACATCCGTTGATTTTCAGATTCTTAATGTCATAGTGTTTATACGGCTGGTGCATAAAATTGATGCCAAGGCTGCACAGGTCGCTCTGCAGCAGCGCATTGATGGTCATATGGTCGCTATTCGAGTAAATGGCATAGTTCAGATCTTTGGTGCTGATAGCGCCCAATGAGACCCGGTCCAGATGATGCTCCATAGAAAAGTAATCCCGTACCGCCCCGATAAACCGCAGGCTGGACAGCTCCGAGAAATCCACGCAGTCTCTCTCGTAGTATGGGTGATTGGGGCCCACATAGACACAGGCTTCTTTTACATCGAGCGGTTCAAATACCAGATTCTTATGTCCAAGGATATGCCGGAACGCCGCCAGCTGACGCTGTGCAATGTAGACGATGCCGATTTCCGTCTGTCCGCTGGCCACCCAGTTGCTGACCTCCTCCACACTGCCTTCCTGATGTTCGACAATGTACTCTTTACCCCAGTGCCGATAAAAATCCACCAGAAGATTCGTGATCATGTTGCTGGGGTATGTTGCCAGCGTAAACTTTTTGCCATTGTGGTGCGTCGCCATCGAGCTGATCAGAGAAGCGTGTTTCAGAATGACTTTTGCATAGTCACGCACGGTTTCCCCATAGGGCGTGATCCGCAGCCCCCGGCTGCTCCGCTCCACCAGTTTTCTCCCCAGCTCTTTTTCCAGCGAGGAGATCACCTTGCTGACATTGGGCTGCGATGTATAAAGACATTCTGCCGCCTGGCTGAAGCTGCCTTATTCCAATGGCAAGTATTCTTCCAGCCGTTGTCGGATCAGGGGCAGATCCGGCACCAGCACGGACATTCCACGAATGTTCGCACTAGCCAGCCGTTCCTCTGCAATGTGGGCTTGCAGTTCCTTACGCTGTTCTTCCAGAGCCTCCAGCCGCTCCTTGGTGGAACTGGTCAGAATGCCCATCTGGATGGCGTTCAGCATATCCTTGTTGTATCTGGTTCATTGCAGTTTCAGCGTACAACAAAAAAATGAGACAGACAACTTTTTCGGAGAAGTCCATCTCATTTTTTCGTTTTGGTTGTTTTGCAACAGCCCCATTTAAATCGCTTAAACTAGCCAAAAACAATGGCAACTTTTCGGAGCAGAGAATTGATTCTGCTAATAGATGCAATCCTCTGAAATTTCAATTCCAAGTACTCCGAGGATGTCTGCATTTTTCTGTTGCAGACAGCTTCTGATAGCCTCCTTCAGTTTCTCATCCGTTACCCACAAAGGGATCATTTCACGTGGGATGCAGCGATGAAATACATTTTCGAATTCGGTACATAGCCCAAACAATTCCTCATCCACAGCAGCTTTTGGCATAGAATCGTCCGAAAAAAGATCATCCAAGGTTTCAACAGCCACTCTGTCCAGCCTCCTTTCTGCTTTTTATTCACGTTCTTCCCAGATAGCACGTTCACGCTGTTCACGGTCGTAGGGCTCTGCATTCTTGATGATCGCACTAAGCATCTGATTAAATACCCTTACTGCATTGGGAAAAAGTTTGGTCAGCCGTTGTAGCTTGATGCTATCTCCCATACTCGCTTCAAAAAAGTGTGCAAACGCCTCATGTTCCATAGCCCACGCTCTTGCACAGTATTCTTCGCTATGACGCCATCCACCACGAACATAGCCATTAGTAGCAAAATTTGCGAGATCCGAACAGCTGTGCCAAGCTCCTACGCAAAGATTGCGCACAGCGCTTTCCCTCTGCTGCGTGGTAGAGTGGTCATAGCATCGAATTATCCTTTGCCCATCACTGACCAGCGCATGATGAAACGCAGCATTTTCCGACATCATATTTTGATACTGCATGCATGCATGGTCGATCATGTGCCCCAGTTCGTGGTAGTATGTAGCACCCGCTCCTCGCTCGTTCTTCTCATCCTCTGCTGCATTGTAATAAACGCCGTGCTCTGCAGGCGAGTAATGGTTTGGCTTTGGTCCCCTATAATCGCTGTTGAGGATACATAGCTTTTCTGCAAACAGCTCAAAAACTTTCCTTGCGTCCGGAACAGCATTCCCATAGCGCTGATTGAGGATCGCATTATATTTTGGGGAGGAGAAAGGTTTGTCCTGCTTGATGCTCGGTCGTATGCTGGCAACTGTTTCCGTTCCTGTAGATGCGGCTGAAGCAGCCGCCGCTACGCCTGCTGCTGCCGTTGTTCTTGCAGCACGTCCCATCTGCTCGTACTTTTCGACTGTGTCAAGTGTTTTCTTGAGCGATTCTTCCAGTGAGCGCAACTCACCATAGCTGGCCCGGAGGCTTGTGACACTATCAAGTACGATTGCATAAAGCCTTCTGGACTGTTGGTCATTCCAACTATGATTGACGTTATTGAACTGCTGCAGGATCCTCTGGATAAAATACCCGATTGCTTCCCGCGCAGCCGTCGTCTGTTCCAACGCATGACGAACCGCAGATGAGCTTACATTTGCCATCACGAATCACCCTTTACATCGGCAGCAACTCGCTGCAGAAAGTTTCGACCTGTTCTGGTGCAGGGCTGACATACGGTTTGAACTGGAAGGTATCGGTAGTGCCATTTGTATAGTAAACTGTATTGTCGTGCAACGTGGAAACATTCACGTTATCGATCAGATTGAATGCATCCGAATCACTCAGCGCAAACACGATTCTCTCCCGGAACTTGTTCAAAATGTTCATGCCAAAGTGCATGGATTCCTTTACCGTCTGATAATCGCTGGAACAGACGATAAAGTGGATGCCATAAGCTGCACCGTCTGCAATCAGTTTCTGCAATTTTTCGCTGGCATTTCCCAGTGCTCCGGAGGCCGACTGAGCAGAAGCATAGGAAGAGTCTGCACCAATGCTGGAGAACGATGCCATCAGATCCGCAAACGGATCTTTCTCCTCTGCATTTTGCGATCCTGCCGGAACTGCATCCGCAGTAAGAGACGGAACTTGAGCCAGCAGTGCGGCAAAGGGATCGTCATCCGCAGGCTGCGTGGAGAATCCCGTCGTTTCGGCAGGGAAATTCGTCGGTTCTGCTGAGAATCCCGCCAGCTGATCAAGCGTCGAATCTTCCACCACAGCCGACCGGACCTCCACTGCTTTGGGTTCTGCCGGAAGCTCTATATACTCAGCCTCATCGACCCGGTCCCCCATCAGCATCGTCTGCATCAGATCCATGAACTGCAGGTTTTTGATGACGAACAGCACCGTATCTCCACCCGTTTCCTTTTTGCGCTGCTGATACTTTTCGTAAAGGTCATGGACAAACTGTACGATATCCGAACGGTTATGTGCGGTATGCAGTTCAGCTGCACCATGCTCGAGGCTTTGATAAAAGCTTCCGCAGCGGTCATCTCCCACGATGCTGTCGCCATCCACACAGTACACACACGCCCTGCGGTTCAGCACAGCCGAAAGCAAGAACAAATTGACCGTCCGGTCCATCAGTTCATCATTGGAACCACAAATCAGGACATTATGCTGTTTTTTGCGGTCAAACGTCAGTTCAAACGGGTCATCCACCTTGATCTTTTCGCCCATATACACAGTGACCGTGCTGGTATCCGCAATACCGATCGACCGTGCAGCAAGATACTCCATCATCGGTACAGTGCGGGAACCCTCGAATACGTGCATCGTGCAGGGAGAATCCGCAAACTTCTCACTGATCCGTTTCAGGTAATGCTTTTTGGTTTCATCATTGCAGAAAGCGACCCGTAGGCCAACGTTCGGATCGTTTTCTGTGTAGTCTTCATTCAGCACAGCGGTTCCGCGGGGCCCTTCCATTTTTTTCATTGCATCCGAACAATGGGCATCCCCAAACAGATAACGAGTATCGTCTTCGCCACATTTAAGGCCGACACGGATACGCATCTGCTCGATTGTGCCACGATCCAGGGTCAGAGTCGAAATGATCTTGGTGGACTGAGTCGCCATCAGAAGATGCACACCATAGGAACGTCCTTCCGTAACGATTTTCTTCGCCAGATTTGCACATCGCTCTGCCACCTTGCGGTTCGTTCCGCTGTCAAACAAGATCTGGAACTCATCCATGATGACCAGGATACGGGGCATGCTGTTTCCGGTATTAGTAACATAGTCTTCCAGCTTTGTATATCCACCGGATCTTTTGAATATATCTGAGCGATTCGCCATTTCCTGAACCAAATTTTCCAGGATGCTCTCGCCGAACTCCTGCAGTGCATCCAGTGCCAGCAGCTTGATGTGCGGCAACCGCTCTGATTCATAGATTTTGAACTCGGTGCCTCCCTTGAAATCCATCAGATACAAATTAAGCTGTTCTGGCGAATAGTTCATCATGCTGCTCATGATCAATGTGTGGAGCAGGGTCGATTTGCCGCCACCCGTACCACCGCCGATCAGACCATGATGCGAAGTGCCTTCGCCAAACACCATGCTCACGACCGAATCGCCATCGCCGATGCCCATCGGCAGCTTCAGCACCTTGGCCGTGCTGCCCTGGAACGGTTCCGGTGGGAGTATCTCTTCAAAATGGATGCTCTGAACGTTCAGCTTTTCAACTGCCTTGTGATATTCTGCCGCAAAATTTTCCAACTGTCCGGCATCGGGTCCTTCAATCAAACGAACCGAGAGATGATACGGCAACAGAGCAAAGCCGTTTTCTTTGCATTCGATCTGGATACAGCTCTTTTCCAATTCGGCCAGTTTTTCGTCCACGTGATCGTAGCTACTTGCCACCTCGATCGCGGTATTCCGGCACAGGACCACATAGATGCCACACTTGTTTCCTTTCTGCATAACAGAAGACAGCAGTTCCAGACAACGAGCGTCCGCATTCAACGGGAAATCATACAGTATAAGCAATGTGATCGCTTCTGTACGTCTTGGATTGTGTGCATTATAGTCCAGCAAATCATCATAATCAGGACGGTCACGGATAAAATCAAGCGTCTGCCCTTCCAGCTCTTTCAGACAGCTCAGCAATTCTTCTGTCCGGGACATCTGCGTGACAGCCTTTTTGTAGGAATCCGGCATTTTATTGACGAAATTGGACAATATACGGACACTTCCGCCGCCCTCTTTCGGATCAAAGATGCTAAAGCGCACTTTGGATGCCGGGCACTTCCGAAGGAGGCTCCAAATCATGCGATATGCTGCACTCTGCATATTATTGCGCTGTGCTTCAGGTCCGATCACCTCCAGATTGAGCGGATGATGGAGATCAAACATCATCGGCAGTTCCACACGGCTCATGTCAATAGTGTGACTCGGTGTTTCCGCACGAAAAGCCCGCACAATCTTTTTATAGCCGATGCTCTCATCAAAGATCTCGGCCGGATAAGCGATCTGGCCCATGCAGAACAACTCCGGGAAAGTTGTGCTTGCTGGCTGTTGATCAAATGGCTCCTGAGACATCTGCTTCCATTCGGTAAGGTTCTGGATGGAAGCATCCAGTTCTGCATCGTCTTTTGCTTCGACCAGCTTGCGGATAAACGGCGAGAACGCAATGCCCCGATTCTGCATTCCCTCAAAAATAAGCATGTACTTACTGAAGAAACGGTCGAAACCGGCTTTATCCGGCATCGGATGATAAAGCAGCGGCAAGCTGCGCTCCGAAAAGCTCTGCTGGTCCTGCTTGATGACTGCTGTCAGGGGCTGTATTGTCTGTAGAATCTGCCGGTAGCTTTCTTGACGTGTGCCAGGCTGCGGCGGTGGGCAAATGATCATTGTATAAATGCCACACCGGCTGCCATTTCGCAAAATATTGCGCACATCCGCAAGGACCGAATCGCTGATATTGCGAGGAAAATCATACATCACGAGGCAGCGGACACGCAGAGCCTCTTCCGGATGTTCCCTTGAATAGTCAAAAATGCTGTCGTACTCTGTTCCGAGTTTGTCCATCAGGGTCGTCTCGATTTCTTCGTTCAACAGAGCCAGTTGTGCAGCGATGTCCTCTGCCGTAAAGCAGATTTTTTCACCGAACAGTTCTGGCAAACGCTTGCGAGCATCAAAGAAAGGTCCGACACTGGTTCCACGGTTTTCAGGATCGATCACCGTAATCTCCAGCTTTGCCACAGGACTGCTGGCCAGAACACCAAACATCCATGCATGCGACAGCTGCTTTGCCTTTTCCGGGAAACGAGTGTCCGACATGACAAGGAGTGGTTCAGCTCCTTTACAGGCCATCGGAAGCGGAAAGCGGATCGCATCGTTGACCATCATATGGGCACAGCGCGTTTTCAGAAGGGACAGGAGTTTTTTGTTCTCGACCAGAAGCGAAAGGGGATAATCCGTAAAGCTCATCCAGAGGATTCCGTCTGCAAAGTTTTTTCCGCTGTTCACTTTCACTCTGCGCGATTCATAATCCATTCCCGTCTGTGCCAGAAAATCAACAAATTCCTGTGGGAACAGTTCATTCAGCTCTCTCTGCAGCTGTGTTTCATTGCCCTTGTTCTTGATGCTCTCCTGATTATCAAACTCCTGGATCGTAGACAGGAAATTGAGTGCTAGAGTCTTTTGATCCTGCTCGAACGCTTCTTTTTTCATCGCCAGTTCATCCTGCGTAATTTCCGGCAACAGTTCGCTGACCTCATTCACAAATTTATGCACCGTATTTCTCAGCACAATAAGGCTTTCGTAGTCTTTCTTGCGTTGTGCCGAAAATAGGAAGTGCAGATCATTGATCAGAAAAGGCAGCATGGACTCACGATATTTTTTCGAGATCTGGCTATAGTCCCTGCGGATTGCCTCAATGCCCTCCATCAATGCAGTATAGTTTCTGTATGCCTGACTTTCCACACCCGCCAGTTCGGCTTCCTTATGTGTTTTGGTCTTGCTGTAGTACTTGTCAGAACTCATCAGCTGTTTATCCATCTGATCTACATCTTCAAGGATCTTCTGTGCATCCTCAAGCGTTTTGGCCGACTGCCGTGACAATGCCTCACATTCCTGTTTATATACCTTTTCCCGGCGCGTCTTTTCCGCATTGTTCTCTGCGATGATCCTCGTTCTTCTGGCCTGATATTCTCTTTCCTGCGTAACGAGCTTGGGATCCCATTTTTCAATGAAATCATTCAGTTCCGCAATCAGGGCAAATACTTCTGCCTGCGTCAAAGCATCCATCGTGTTCTCCTCTCTCTATAAAGACGTCTTAGTGATCTTCGACTTCATACCGGCACTGTCCTGTACACTTTTCCGAATGGAAGCCCACCTTGAGTGATGTGGTAACCTGCAAAGGATAGCTGAATATCTCTACCATTTCCCCGCCGATCTCCGGGTCACTTGTGTTGCATACCAGTGTATACTGCTTCAGGTCGTTCAACAGACGAGGCCGGTAATCCGGCTCCGTCATGTTCAGGATATCAAGGCACAATTTTACTCCGATGCAGGTAATAAAATTGATATCCACTGAAATGCCCGGTTCAAAGCGGACTCCCTCAATATTCTCCTGATTGGAGTAAACATGATGGTTTGCCTGCACTCGTGCCGAAAGTTCCGTGCCCTCGCCCAATGCACATGCGTAGCAGGGCATCCCCCTGCCCGGGATGTGATAGAAAATTTCTCCGGCATAGGCACGCTCCCAGAATCCGATTGAGAGAAATGCCGCTCCGTAATAAATGCTTATGCGGTTTGCGTAGACATCTGCTCCACGGTTATCTGCACAGCCCACAAAAACGGTTTCTCCCTTTACGCAAAAATCATCCAGCATAGCCTTTGGAATGTTCTGAACGATTCCCTCAAATATCTGCACATCGATTTGAGGATTGATATTCAGCAGCTTACGCTTCAGTGCATTTATCTTAAGGTCTCCGACGTCCTCAATGCCGCACTGGTGCCGACAGATATTGTGATATTCCATTACATCCGGGTCAGCAAGCAGAAAATGGCCCACACCAGACCGCGCAAGTTCCATTGCTACAAGGCTTCCAACCGACCCGCACCCCAGGACCACCGCCCGTTTGTGATCCATTTTATCCGTTTCCAAAATACCTTTGTTGCGGGAAAATATATTCTGGTGCAGTTCATAGGGTTCCGCATTGATTGGTTTTCCATCGAAATAGAATTGAATTTTTTCCTGCCCTGCAATTCCGCAAAAACCTTTGGCGTTCGGCTCAGAGCCTTCCGGAAGGATCTGACCCAGAAGCTCTCCACGCTCTGAGAGTTCCGGTGGAAAAACATTGAAGATAGCAGTGTCCTTGAAATATTTTCCTCTCACCGGCCCCGGGCGTGCTTCCCGCATCTGCGCCGCTGAAAGGAATACTGTCTTTTCTATTTCTTCCCCAAAAAAATTCTCCAGCACATCAATTCTCCTTTCTCATGCCAAACATAACAAAACGTCTGGCGATTTCCTCCATCCGCCCGTTTTCTCTCGGTGCCTTGCCATCTGACGTGTCATGCACAGCATTCCATGCTTTCTTCAGGTCTCCGGAATGATAATAAAACACCTTTCCACGCCACGCCCCCAGCATTTTATTTTCCGTCAGGTCTGTAAAACGCACAGCTTCGTTCTCATTATTGTTTTCCGGCAAAAGCCATAATGTATCCTCACTCCATCTGACCCGCACAATGATATCTTTCTCCTGCAAAAATTCCAGATCGGCATACAAGAGATCAAGCATCCGGGTCATCTGCTCCTCCGGGACGGTTCTTTTTACATCCATAGCCGACGCAGTAATCCGCATATCAAGATAAGACGATACTTCCTCCATAAAATTCTCGATGGATCTTTTGTCGGATGTTTCTCCTGCTCCTGTACGACCGCATTTCTGCCGCATAAGAGCAAGTGAATCCTCTACCGAACGATACTTCAGAAGCTCCTGTGGAAACCGTTCATTTCCTATCTCATAGGAAATACGCCTATAGTTCCGATATGCCTGTCCTACATGATAGACCGTCATCCGGAAATCCGGATCAAGATTGACCAGAATTGAGATTGCTCCCTGCGGCCGCATAGACGCATAGATATGATTCGTCTGATCATCCGTCCCCGAGAACTGGTCGAAAGACCCTGGATGACGATGCCACAATCCAATCAGCTCCAACCGTTCCTGATAAATTGCAGCGACCTTGTTGATCAGGTGCTGGACATACGGCTGATCGTATTCAAAATATGCGACCTCAAAAATCGAATTCGGGCCGGGGTCGATAGACTCCACAACATACCATGTATCTCCGATTACTTTGCCAAGGAACAGTCCACCCGTTTCTGTCTGTATCTTTTCTGCTGTCTCTGCCATGACTGCCGCTATCGCCCGCTGCGAAAAGACCACTTCCATCTGTTCACACCTCGTTCTAAACAAAAAACACTCATCACCCACCGACGTGAGTGATGAGTGTTTTTCAATACTCAATAATTACCTTCAAGTGCAACATCATCGCTGATTTCACCATTCATCCACATCTCACACAGAAGGATCCATTTGCAGGCCCAGCTGAGAGAGGACGCAGCCGAAGTCGAACGCGTCATACCGGTCTTGAAGTATTTCGGATCCGCAGTACAAATAAAATACTCTTCATTGCGTCCGAAATTATCCCGATAGATATGCGGCAGACCAAGGCCAAAGCCATGTCTTACGCAGTTTTCGTAACTGCCATATGTTTCCTCGAGGATCGGCATCATACGAGTTGCGATATCCTTCAGCCGAGGCTGTACCGGAAGAATCTGGATTGAGCCGCCATATTCCGATGCACCCGCATGAGGATGATCGTTTTTATAGATCAGCATCAAATCCCAGACCATACCGTCCGGGCCAGCGGGCTGCACCTTACCACGCCAGTACAATCTGCCAGAACCATCGGGAAGCTGATGGATCGTAAATGACGGAAAGAACTTGTTCATGGCCTGGACTTCTGCCCGATAGAGGTCGGGATCACTCTGATACCAGTAAAATGCCATTGTTTCTTTCCTCCCGTTCAAGCAAGCTTACCCTGCGGGACCGAAATTCCCGGACGGGTGGGATCATCCGATTCGCCCGGCAACTGAACCTGACCCGTGGGCGAGACCATAACGGTCTCACCACTGTGGATTGCTTCCTGCAATGCACGACGACGTGCAGCGACCACATCATTGTTATCCATACTGTATTAACCTCCTGCTGAATCGAGTCGTTTGATGTGACAGTGTTTTTTGTCCTTGCCAGACGATTAGGCTGCAAAGCTGCGGATGATCTCGCCGTTCTCGGCGATCTGAGTAGTGCAGTTGCTGACAAATGCCTCTGCTTTTTCCTCGCCCTGTTCCTGAACCATACGAGCGTAAGAGTTGTTATACAGCTCGCTACCTTCATTCATCAAATCAGCCAGACTCATGCCGCGGTTCTCATTCATCACACGGCTATATTCCATACGATCCCGGATGCACTGCAGGGCAGAACTATCCTTTTCCAGACAATCTGCCGTCTGAGCCATATAATTGCGGTAGTAAAGGATCTTTTTGACCGTTTCAAACAATGCCATAATCGCATAGAGGAAGAAACAGAAGACAAATTTAAGCAGACCGACGCAAATCGAAATCACCATGTTTCCCGTGGAAACAAAGAACCCCGGAATTGCTGCAATGAAGCGGCGGAAAAAGTTACTTGCGCTGCCGCCGATCGCTGCACACAGTACCATATAAAGAAGTGCACCCATGATGCCACCGCTCAGCCCCCAGATGAATCCAATCACACCACCGATTGCACATCCAACCAGACACTGCGTATACTGTCCATGGATATAATTATGGTTTTTCTGCAGTTCTTCCACATTATCCTTCACGAGCTTTGTAGTGCAGTCATAGCACAACAGCTTTCCTGCATATTCACCACCAGTCACACCAAAGGAATCGCAACAATAGCGGCACAAATTCTTGCCGCATCGTGCGCAGTGGCCTACCACCCTCTCTTCCGGGTGGTAGTAGCATCCCGGATCCATGTTGGATGTCGTAGGGGGTGTAAAAGTCTGCGCCTTCTTGCTCTTACCGTCAACTCCCACCTTTGGTGCATCACCCATAGGAGGGTTGAACGTCGGAATATCATTTTCCGTCGTCATTTTCTTGTTTTCCGCACTTGTGAAATCGTTCAGATCCATTTTTGATTCCTCCATAATGATTTTGTTTTATCCATTAAACTGGTGGCTCTGATAACTCCGTACCAGTTCCTCCAGTTGTTTCAGCTTTTCCTGTTGCTTTTTCAGATCCTCTGTCGGTGATTTGACCAACCGGGCAATCTTTTGCATCACCTGATTGTAAGCCGCCGCCTGATTATCGTTCCAATCTGCCGAAGGACGGAAATTCGTGCTAATCTTTTCACTGAGCGTGTCCAGATTACGCACTGTATCCGCAAGCGTTTTTTCCATATCCTGAATAGCAGAAACGGATGCATTCATTGCCATTTTATCCAGCCTCCTTTTTACAAATCGACATCAGGTCTCATATTTTTCAACCAAAGCCGCAAGCTCCTGCAGCCACTTTTGACAGCTTTCAAGTTGGGGGATTGGCTGCAGAATTGCAGTGCAGCTATCCTCAACGATTTGTCCAAGATTTTTGTACTGCTCATCCTTCCATCCAGAGCCAGCACTCATATAATCACGCTGGAGTTGCTGAGCTGTAAGCTGCAATTCATGTGTACATACGCCGCAGGCATTGATTCCGTTTTTCAAATCCTGAATCTTGACTTGTGCGCTTGCCAAAAGAAACACATCCTTTCATTTATCTATCGAACTTACTTAGCGATACTGCATATAAAGTTCCACGCATTGGATGCAACTGTCTACAGACTGCATCGTGACCTGTCCCTGCTGTGCTGCCTGTGCCTGAAATGCTTGCATCGACTGCTGATACTCTCCCAGCGCACTGGACAAAACGCTCATCTGCTGTTGCAAACGTTCCAGCTTGCCCTGATACTGCTGCAGCCGTTTCTTCTGGGATGCAAGTTCCTGCTCCGCACGCGCTTTCTGGCTACGTTGCCACTCCACCTGCTGCCGGAGCCGAGCTTTCTCCTGTTCCATTTCTCTTACAGCATTTTGAATCTGTGAAATTTGTTCACGGCATCGCTGTAGTTCCTCCTTCAGCTGCCGGATACGCTGTGCGATCTGATTCTGTCCGTTCTCATCACTTGTTGAGACGTTTCCGATCTTCCGCAGTTCCTCTTGAATTTTGGCTGCACGCTGTTCCAGCATTCCAATCGTCTCATGCGCTTCCTGCCCTTGTAGCTCCAGTTCCTGAATCATCCTCTCGCTCTTCTGAATCGACTGTTCCAGTTCCTGAACCTGATTTTCCAGAGTTTTGACCTTCTGCACCAGTTCTTCAACTGTCTGCCTAGTCTTATCCACAGCCTTCGATGCGTCGCTTTGACAGGACTGGTTATGATTTATAACGGTATAGGACATCGGAGCAGTCTGATTTTTGAAATTCTGCAGTGCCTGCTTCACTTGTTTGAGACCTTCTATTGAAACTTGCGTCATACAGTTCCCTCTGAACTATTTCTCAGTACTGTTCTTGAGATATCTCAAAGAACCGTTCAGCCGCCTGTGCTGCACGGTTGCCACTATCCAGCACACGCTTTGACTTTGTGGAAAGTCCTTGAATCGACCGAAACAACATCTGGTAGTTCTGATCTCCCCATGAAATAGATGCCGCCCTGACACCCTGAACCATATTCTGCACCGCACTGGAGAAATTTCTCAGATCCTGATGGATCACTTGTGACTGATTCGATTCCATCGATGTTTCCCCTCTTTATAATCGCCTTCAGCAGATTCCATTAGAATTTCCGTCTGGAATTTTCCTATGCCATTGACAGAATGGTTCTGTACAATTCGACTTTTTATTTTATTCTGCCACATTGGTTCTGTACTGTCAAGCCATTTTTGACCAAATCAAGGCTTTCTATCTGGAACATCTAGGGACAATTACCTGTACGCTTTCTAATGAGGTGAAAAATGTGGACTATGCAAGCTTCCTTCGGCAACGAATCACAGAACTTCGCATGAAACGCAATGTTTCAGAGTATCAGATGAGCCTAGAGCTAGGACAAAACCAAAATTATATTCAAGGAATAAGCTCCGGAAAAGCACTTCCATCCATGACACAATTCTTTAATATATGTGATTACTTTTGCATCACTCCAGAGCAATTCTTTAGTGACCATGATCGACCAGAGCTAATCGATGCCATCTCAAAGGGAATACAAGAGCTTTTCGAAGCAGATTTGGAGCTTTTGCTTTTCTTCATTCACAGATTGCAAAAAAATGTATAAATACAATATCGGTCTTTCCATTTACTTAAAATTTTCGCACTTTGCAAACAAGTCTTACTTCTACTGCTTTATCATGAAGCGCGGAGATTCTTACTCCGTCCGTTACAAGTACAAAGACCATTCCGGCAAACCCTGCGAGGGATGGGAGAGTTTCAAGACCAAGAAGGAGGCGCAGGAGCGAAAGATCACGGTCGAGAAAGAACTGCTGGACGGCACATTCCTTGTCCCCGACACCATGACGGTGGAGGAGATGCTGTACAAATGGATCCCGATCCAGTCCACCAAGCACAAATGGTCCCCCAAGACCTACACCCAGTCCGTAGCGATGGTGCAGAACCTTATCGTGCCGTATATCGGGAAGCGAAAGGTGCAGGAGCTGCGCACCTACGACATCGAGAAGTTCTATGCCACCCTTGCCAAGACCCCCTGCGGGCAGTATGTGCACGGTGTAAAGCAGAAGCTTTCCGAGAAGCAGAAGAAGCGGCTGCTGTCCAGCACCTCTATCCACGAAGTCCACACGCTGCTCAAGACCGCATTTTCCTATGCAGTGGAGTGGGACCTCATCCACAAGATTCCCCTGCCCCGTGATGCGCCCAAGGTCAACATCGAGGAACGCACCATCTGGGACGAGAAAACCATGCTGGCAGCGTTGCAGACCATCGAGAACCCTGCCCTGCATCTGGCGGTGCACATGAGCATGATCCTTTCGCTCCGTGAGGGCGAAATTCTCGGCTTGCAGCCGAGTGATCTGGACTTTGATGCCGCCGATGGGCGTGGCACCATCTCGGTCAACAAGACCATGCAGCGAGCCAACAAGGACGCTCTGGAAAAGCTCGACCCTAAGCAGGTCTACTACACCTTCCCGGACAGGCGTGAGGGCAGCAAGTCCTCCCTCATCCTGAAAAAGCCTAAGACCAAGAAGTCCAACCGCATCCTGTATATGACCAAGCCCTTGAAAGAGGAGCTTCTGGCATGGCTTGAAAAGCTCAAACAGGACGAGCAGAACGCCCCGGAGAAGTACAGCAACTGCGGGCAGCTGTTCCGGCTCCCGGATGGTCTGCCCATCGCGCCGGAGCTGCTGACAAAGTGGTACCGCCTGTGGAGAGCCGAGCACCCGGAGTTTGAGCAGATCGTGTTCCACGGTCTGCGGCACTCCAGTGCCACCTACCAGCTCTTGCAGTCGGATGGCGACTTCAAGTCGGTGCAGGGCAATACGGGTCACGCCACCGCATCTGTCCTGATGGACACCTACGCCCACACGCAGGACAAGCCCCGGTTGGAGCTGACCGAGAAGATCGAGGCGAACTTCTATTCCCAAGACCTGACCCCGGCAGCACCTCAGCCCCGGCAAAATGAAAAGCCGGCGGCAACAAAAATCTCCGGTAAGGAGATCCTTGAAGCCATCCGGCTGATGGACGCAGACGAACGCAGAGAGTTGACGAGAGCCTTGTTCGCCTAAAATTTCTTCTTTTTATGCAAAGGAAAGCAGGCTGTGCAAGCCATGCGCAGAAAAGCCCCCGATTCGGGCAAATGTGCAAACGGTGTGCAGAAAGTGTGCAGCCGCTTTCCTACATAAAGAAAGAACGCCAAATCTTACGATTTGACGTTCAATATCTGGTGCACCTCGCGCACTCATATCCGAACTTTTCTCCGCTTTCACGGCTTCCCCGAAAGCGACCGTTTCCGTACCTTCCTTATAATTAAAGGTAATGAGAACCTTATCATCGTAGAGATAGATGGCATTGATGAAGGTATCCACCAGTGCCTGCCGCTGCTCCGGCTGGGTCATATCCAGCTTGCGGAAACGGAGCAGCCAGAACCGGACGAACTCTTCCTTCATCTTCGGCTTGGCCAGTCGTTCCTCTGCAATGCGGGCTTGCAGTTCCTTCCGCTGCTCTTCCAGAGCTTCCAGCCGTTCCTTGGTGGAACTGGTCAGAATGCCCATCTGGATGGCGTTCAGCATATTGGTGATGCCGACTTCCGTTTCCTTCAACTGCTTTTCGTAGATGGGCAGGTCTGTGCTTTCCTGATTTTGCAGTTCCATGACCTTGGCGATGATGGCATTCATGGAAGCGTCATCTTCCACCAGCTTCATGGTCTCGCTGACCACCAGATCTTCCAGCCACTGTTTCCGCACGGCCTTTTTATCGCAGGTCTTTTTCTTCTTGGCAGCAGCACACTTGTAGTAGGTATACATTTTCCCGGTGTGGCTGACACCGCTTTCTCCGAACATCAGCGCTCCGCACTTACCGCAGTACAGCTTGGTGGTGAGCAGATAGCTTTCCTCTGCCTTATGACGGGCAGGGGCCTTTTTATTTTTCGCCAGCTTTTCCTGCACCTTGTTGAACAAGTCCTCTGATACCAGTGCCGGAATTGCATTGGGCTGTACCACATCCCGCAAACGCAACTCGCCGATGTACCGGCGATTACTCAGCATCCGCTGAATGGTGTTATAGGACATCTCCCCGCCCATCGAATTCTTAATGTTGTGCGCCTTTAACCAATCCCGCAGGTCAGTCATGGTCGCACCGTCCGCATACTTCTGGAACGTCTGCTCCACATACGGAGCCAACAGCGGGTCGGGCTGGTAATGCCGGGTCTCATCAATCATGTAGCCAAACGGAATCGTGCCACCATTATAAATGCCCTTGAGAGCGTTCTCGGTCATACCACGCACGACCTTTTCGGACAAGTCAGCCGAGTAATATTCGGCATAGCCTTCCAGCACTGACTCCAGAATGATGCCCTCCGGGCCAGCCGAAATGACTTCCGTTGCCGACACCAGTTTCACGCCGTTCCGCTTCAGTTGGGTCTTGTACCGGGCACTGTCGTAGCGATTCCGGGCAAAGCGGTCGAGCTTCCAGACAATGATGACATCAAAGATGCCGCGCTCACTGTCCTTGATCATCTGCTGGAACTGTGGGCGGTTGTCCGTTTTTGCAGAAACAGCACGGTCAATGTATCGCAATCCAACTTTTTTAATCGTTTGCAACATCGTTGGATTGCATATCGCAAATATGCTGTTTTCGTGTTACACTATTTTCTTGACTTGCGATTGTGCTTGACCACTGTGAAGCCATTCTTCTCTGCGTAGGCGGTGCACTCCCGAATCTGGCCTTCGATGGATTCTTCACGCTGGCTGTCAGTAGAATAGCGGGCATAGATCACAGCGGTCATGGCAGGCACCTCCCATTTATACATCATTGAACGGTGGAGCGTTCTTTC
>OQVT01000510.1_pt1 | contig 21872 bp, 17 predicted proteins | sample 1691561 | NCBI WGS metagenome assembly OQVT01 (sample SAMN03418260, study PRJEB22391) | human gut metagenome | biome: human-gut; feature: organic feature; material: feces | host: Homo sapiens | place: Tanzania | collected 2013-01 | reverse complement strand
CACCAGCCAGATTGTAGATGGTAACGATCTGGTTGTTGGCTCCGGTGATATGCATCACGCCTCCTGAATAACTCAAGGAAATCTCCTGCACATCCAGGTCTATCATTTCCTCTGCACCAGTCCGTGCCGAAGAAACCATAGGCACAGCCAACATCATGCTTGGTATCATCAATATGGTAAGTAAACTTTTCTTCATACTCCTGCTCTTTTACGTTAAAAAATACTTTCCTGCAAAGGTATAAAAAAAGAAGGAACCTGCCATCATTCCAGATGCCAAGTCCCTTCTTTTTATATATATTTAACCGTAATTACATAATTCCATCGGCACGGAGCTTCTGCTGCCACTTCCAGGCAGAAGCCAAAACGTCTTCAAGCTTAGCCTCAGCCTTCCAGCCAAGTACTTCGTTAGCCTTGGTGCAATCGCCCCAAATCTTCTCGATATCGCCCTCACGACGTGGACCATACTTCCAGTTCAACTTCACGCCGGTAGCCTTCTCGAATGTCTCAACGATTTCGAGAGTTGAGTTACCGTTACCTGTACCGATATTGAAGTACTCAATTGGTTCAGTCTCCTTATCGAGTACACGAGCCATAGCGCAAACGTGAGCCTTGGCGAGGTCAACTACATAGATATAGTCGCGGATGCAGGTTCCATCAGGAGTATCATAATCGTTACCGAAGATGGTGAGCTCCTTGCGGATACCCATAGCAGTCTGAGTTACGTAAGGAATCAGGTTGTTTGGCACACCATTTGGCAACTCACCGATCTCTGCAGATGGATGAGCACCGATTGGGTTGAAGTATCTCAAGACGATGCTCTTGATGTTGGCACCGCTATGGATGTAGTCTGCGATGATCTGCTCGTTCACCTCCTTGGTATTACCATAAGGAGAAGTAGCCTTCTGATGAGGAGCCTCCTCAGTTACAGGCAAGTTCTCTGGCTTAGGCTGACCGTAAACGGTGCAGGAAGAAGAGAAGATAATACCCTTTACATTATATTTTGGCATCAACTCAAGCAGGTTGATGAGCGAAACCCTATCAACAGAGAGCTTTGTCTTGCGAGAAAGGGATATAAGTGCAACATCTGCAAGTTCGATTTCAAAGAAAAGTATGGTCAAATCGGTCAACATTTCATTGAAGTCCACCACATTACGCCAATCTCACAGATGGGATCAAATTACAAGATTGACATAAACAGAGACCTTATCCCAGTATGCGCCAATTGTCATGCAATGCTCCACAAGAAGAATCCTCCATATATGCCAAAAGAATTGGAAGCAATAATATCAGCAACAAGAGAGAAACGGAAAGTGGAACATGTCAAGAAGAACATTCTTATGGCTATTACATATTCCTCACAAATCAAGAACACAATTTCGTCTGGAAAGATTGCGATAGGAATCAAAGATGAAATGCTCTGTCAATTTACAGATAGAGAAATAGAGTTTATTCTCTTGCACAACTGGCAGAATGATAGCGCCCAACTATTTCGAGTTATTCTTCAACCAAGAATAGAGAAAAAAGAAAACATTATGTCTGATTACTTCTTAAAATACAAAGACGCGAATTTCTTTCTTTTATTAGACATAGACAACAAAAAAAACCTATACAAAGAAAACTATGACATCCTACATCTTCAACCTAGCAATCGTAAGGTCAGATACGATTTGATGACAATATCATTTTCGGAATTGATGGAGCCAAACATTTAAATTATCTTCTAAACTATGCATTTTCATTTTACAAGCAACATGAAACAAGGCATATACTCCAACAACAAGGTATGATGCACATGACAGAATTAGCATGCTTATAGAAAACAAGACAAAAAACACGGCAGGCCAGCAAGTAGCAATACCTTAAAGCCGTCGCACAGCCTGCCATGGAGGTTTGGAGAAGAGCAGTGTCACTCTTCGATTAAATTGTATCAGTGTCTGTAATCTTGATACTTGCCTCCATTTAATGTTTGTAAGGGGACTGAAACTATGGCAGACAAACTGACCAAGGAGCAGCGCCATCGTTGTATGGCTTCTATACGCGGGAGGGATACCAAGCCGGAGATAATGGTGAGGAAGTTCCTTTTCAGCCGAGGGTTCCGCTATCGGCTCAACCACCCACGTCTGCCTGGCCATCCTGATATAGTGCTGCGCAAGTATCGTACGGTCATCTTTGTCAATGGGTGTTTCTGGCATGGGCATGAGGGATGCAGGTTCTTTGTGCTGCCAAAGACAAACACTGAGTTCTGGCGGACGAAGATTGAACGTAACCAGAACAGGGATGTGAGGGAACAACAGCAACTGGCCTCGATGGGCTGGCACTGCATCACGGTGTGGGAATGCCAACTGAAGCCTGCCGTGAGAGAAAAGACACTGGAGTCACTGGCCTTCACCCTCAACAGCATCTACCTCAGTGACCGAAGCACAAAACATTACGAACTGCCTGAAGAGGAATACACAATGGCAGCAGAGAGTTCGCCTGATGACTGACGTTCTCAATACTTTGCGGCATCCATCTTGCTGTAGTCCTGGAAGAGGCGGAGACAGGCTTCGCGATCAATCTCGGTCATGTAATCACCCAGTTTGTCGCGGCCACCGAAGATCTGGTCGAACTTATTGTCGCGGAAGCCGATGATTTCGTTGTCGGCTATCGTGCAACCGTAATATATCTTGCTGATGTTTGCCCACATGCAGGCACACAGGCACATGTGACAGGGTTCGCCTGTGGTGTAGAGTTCGCAACCCGTGAGGTCGAAGGTGCCCAGGCGCTTGCATGCCTTGCGGATGGCATCTACCTCACCATGACAGGTGGGGTCGTTGTAGGCCAACACATGATTGTGACCAGAAGCGATGAGCACTCCGTCACGCACGATGGCAGTGCCGAAAGGTCCGCCATCGCCATTGCTGATCCCCTCGCGAGCCTCCTGGATGGCTATCTGCATGAACTCACTCTGTGCCTCTGCCACCTGCTGGAGCTTGGAGGTGCAGTCCTTCAACAAAGAGGATTGAATATCTGAAACTTTCATCTTGTATAGTCTTTATTTATAGGACGAAGGTAGGGAGAATTTCCGAAAAACATGGCACCTAAGTGAAGAAAAACGGCCAAAAGCTTGCAAACGGCCTCAAAAAAGACGTAACTTTATGGGCGAAGTTGCGTGGGACGAGGCTAACGAAGCCAGATGCCTGTGCACTCCCCTACTCCCGGCCAAGGGAAACGACCTCCCCCACCAAGGGAATCGGCCTTCCCCCAAACAGGAGAATGAAAAGAGACCGAAAACTATCTTTATGAGGCGTTCTGCAGCAAGAAGAAATGGGAGGACAATGCTGCAAAGAACCTAACTAAGACTCCTCCCGCACCTAAGGACTATGTTCAAAAAGAGTCTATTAACCTTGATTGCCGTCTTTCTGGCTATAGGAGGACGAGCCGAATTGAGCAAAGACGCCAAGGGCAACTACCTGATAGGAAGTGCCCAGGAGTTGAGTGAATTCACCCTGCTGGTTCGCAGCGGACAGAGAGCGGCCAATGCGCTGCTGACAGCCGACATTGACATGAGCGGTGTGACGAACTTCATCCCCATCGGACTCTTCTCGGACGAGGAAAACCACAACAAGCAGACTTACAACGGAACATTTGACGGCGGCGGACACACGATAAGCAACCTGACGGTGACACAGAGTGACCCCTACGAAGTGGGCCTCATAGGTCGCGGTTCGGGATGTACCATACAGAACCTGGGAGTCATCAACGCGAAGATAACCAGCGAAACAGGAACGCGTGTGGGCGTACTGGCTGCCGAACTGCAAAACAGTACGGTGCGCAACTGCTACACTGCCGGTACCATAGAGCTCACCACCGAACATGAGCAGAAGGGCGGACTGATAGGTGAAGGAACAAGCGGAACCGTCATTGCCAACTGCTTCACCACCCACGAGACCCTATGTGCATCGAACACAGGAAACACCAGCAACAGTTACGCAGGCGATGATCTGAGCGGGATGAAGAAAGGCGAACTGTGCTACCTGCTGAACGGAACACAGAAGGAGATATGCTTCTACCAGAACCTGAGCGAGGATGATATACCCAGCCTGAATGCCTCACGCGGGCGTGTATATATAGAAGGAGAAGTGGATTGCGGCGGCAAGCCCGTGGGCGAAGTGAGCTTCACCAACACCGCCAACGACAAGGAACTGCCTCCACACGACTATGACGAGGAAGGTTTCTGCACTGTGTGCGGTGCCGAAGAGGGAGTGGTGAAAGCCAACGACGAAGGATGGTATGAGATAAGCAACGGCAAGGAGCTGCGCTACATATCACGCTATGTGAACAAGGGAAACAACAGCATCAGCATACGTCTGACCCAGGATATCGACATGGAAGGCATAAGCATGATGCCCATAGGCAAATACTATGACGATGCCAATTATCCCACGGTGTGCTTCAAGGGCGTGTTTGACGGTCAGGGCCACATCATACGCAACCTGACCATCGCCTGTGACGATCCGCAGGAGACGGGCCTTTTCGGACGTGTCCACGAGGGTGGAACCATACGCAACCTGGGTATCGTGAATGCTGACATCTCAAACGAATGCGGCATCAGAACCGGTGTGCTGGCCGGAGAAATACATGCCTGCACAGTGACCAACTGCTTTACCGCAGGCAACATAACCATCAACACATCGCATGTACAGAAGGCAGGACTGTCGGCCGAGGCTGCTGCATCGACCCTGGTGAACTGCTACACCACCTATGAAGTGCTGACGAATGCCGCCCAGGTGCTGACCAACTGCTACGACGGAACCACTGTGGATGAAACAGCAGGCACAGGCAAACTGTGCTACATGCTGAACGGCAACACCTTCATGAACCCCATCTACTACCAGAACATCGACCTGGACGAATTCCCCGTGCTGGATGACACCCACGGAATAGTGTATCAGACAGGCGAAGACACCTATAGCAGCGCAAAGGACGAAGAGGAATTTGCAAACATCCGCACCGTGCTGCTGAACACCGAGAAGGAACTGTATGAGCAGAAGACAGCCAGCAGCCAGCTGGTGGACAACTACATCAACTCGCTGGAAAAGCTGGACAATGCCACCCGCGAGGAGTATGCCAAGGGCTTCAGCAACCTGAAGGGACTGCGACAGGCCATCAAGGAAAGCGAGAGTGCATACGCCAGCTACCAGCAGAAGATAAACGAGATACTGGCCTATCTGGAGAGCAACACCTACTACGGAGCGGAGTTTGAACTGCTGAACGACTATCTGACCGAGATCGTGGAGCCAGGTGAGAAGTTCCCCAACGGCTCATATAAATATATAATGAGTGAACTGCAGCTCATGACCAACGACATCATCCAGGAGGCCAGTTATGCACAGAGTCTGTTGGACAATGCGGTGAAGAGCAACTACCAGCCTGGTGACGACATCACCAACATGATAGTGAATGCAGACTACAGCCAGCAACTAAACGGATGGACACTGGAGGAAGGAGAGCCCAGCGTGCAGACCAACAAGGACTACAAGACGTTCCTGGCGCAACTGCTGACCAACGTGAACATGAGCCAGACGCTGCATGACTTGCGGCCAGGACTCTATGAGGTGCACTTCAGCGGATATGCCGAACTGAGGAATGCAGCAGAAGAGACGGCCTACAACTTCACCTCCTTTGTGTATGCCAACGGCAACAGGAACAACTTCCACACGAAGTTCACCGGTCTGCTCACCGAGGAGGAAGGACAGAAGGAACTGGAGACAGCACCCAATGCATTCGGTCCCGTGAGCGATGTACAAGGCAATCTGCTGGGCTATGGTGCCACTGGATTCGACGGACTGAGTGTAGCATTCAGCCACGGATTCTATGACAACAGCATCATAGTGGCAGTGGAGGACAGCCTGAAGCTGGGTGTAGTGACCAACGGCACCTACCAGCGACAGACCGACACCTTCGTGGGTACTCCGCGCCTGGTGTTCCTGGGCAACTATGATGAAGCAAGCGATGCACTGGATGCACAGTTGGCCCAGATGGTGGAGACAGCCACACACATCACCAATGACTATGCACCCGACTGGGTAAACTACGGAAACGCCCCCAGCTATTCGATGGCACTGAAGGAAGAGCTCACCCAAGCCATTGCCGCTGCACAGGCTGCCACCTCGGGTGAAGCAAAGTACCAGGCAATATGCAAGTTGAGCCAGCTCTTCGGAGCACTGTATGAGAGCAAGGATGCCTATCTGCAAATGTGCGTCACCAACGACCAGGTGTATCAGGCAGTGAGTGATGTGAACGCCGACGAGGCTGATGCCTATGAGCAGAACTTCTATCAGCCCATAGCCGAAGCCTACCAGAACGGCAGTTACACCACGCAGGAAGCCCTCCTGTGCCTGGAGAACCTGAAGAAGAACAATGCCTACCGCATCACCTATGGCGTGGAGCCCGAGCAGGATGAGGATGACTACTACCTGTGTGAAGACCCCTACCACCTCATATGGATAGCCAAGCAGGTGAACACCGACGTACAACGCAACCTGAAGTTTGCCCTGACCAAGGACATAGACATGAGCATGCTGAGCAACTTCACACCCATTGGTCTGTACAGTGACTACGGTGAGAAGCATGTGTTCGAAGGCACCTTTGACGGACGCGGACACATCATCAGCAACCTGACCATACTGCGCGAGGACAAGACAGAGACCGGATTCTTCAGCCGCGCACAGGGAGCAACGATAAAGAATGTGGGCATAGTGAATGCCGACATCACCAATGGTGCCGAAATCAGAGCCGGTGTGCTGGGCGGTGAGATGGTACAGTGCACCATCAACAACGTGTTCACAGCAGGCAACCTGCAGGTGAGCACCACACACGAGCAGGCAGGCGGACTCTGCGGTGAGACTCATGCTTCCACAGTGACCAACTGCTACACCACCCACCGAGTGCTGACCAACGACGGTTCACTCAGCAACTGCTACAGCGCCGAGACAGCTGAAGGAAAGTTCGAGACCGGCGAGCTGTGCTTCCTGCTCAACGGTGACCAGAGCAAGATAGCATTCTACCAGAAGCTGAAAGAAGACAAATATCCCACACTGAACAGCGAGCGCGGGCAGGTATATTGCACCGGCAACCTCAACTGTGACGGTACATCCAGCGGTGACGTGAGCTATACCAACACCGAGGGGCAGCCTGTGGTGGCACCCCATGAGTATGACGAGGACGGATACTGCATCAACTGCGGACAGGACAAGGGCAAGAGCGAGATGGACGAAAAGGGATTCTACCACCTGAAGGATGCCTATGCTCTGCGCTGGTTTGCCAGCATAGTCAACGAGGGCAACCTGTCAGCAAAAGCCGTGCTGGACAATGACATCGACATGAAGGGCATCAAGACGGAGCCCATCGGCCGCTATTCGGACGACCATGAGATGGACGGCACCAATCGTGCATTCTCGGGTATTCTGGACGGTCAGGGACATGAGATAAGCAACCTGAGCATCACGCTCGACTCACGCTATGAGGGCGGTCTCTTCGGCAGAGTAGCTGTAGGCGCACAGATCAAGAACTTCGGTCTGGTGAATCCCATGGTGCAGAACACACATCCCAACGGTTGCCGACTGGGAGCTGTATGCGGAGAACTGAACGGCGGTACCATCAGTTATGTATATGTGGTGGGCAACATCGACCTGAAGACCACTCATGCCCAGGTGGCAAGCATCGCCGGCGAGGCTGCCAACGGCTTTGTCAAGAACTGCTACAGCACATCGGACCTCGAAATCTGCTATCTGGGAACCAAGACCGACTGCTACAAGGGCAATGAAGTAGCGCAGATGGCCTCCACAGGCGAACTGTGCTACAAGCTCAACGGCAATACATCGGTGAATGCCGTATGGCGACAGACACTGAACCAGGACCAGTATCCCGTGCTGCGCGAAGAGAGCCTGGTGGTGTATCAGGCAGAGGACGGCACCTACAGCAACGAGATGGGAGAGATGGACAAATATGAGGGTACAGCCAAAGACCCCATACGCATCAAGAGCCTGCACAACATGATGGTGCTGCATGACTACCTGAAGCCCGGACAAGTGACATACGTTACCCTGGAGACCGATCTGGACATGAGCGAGGTGACCGACTGGGTTCCCCTGAACCTGGGAGCCGACACCTACGACGGCAAGCAGTATATGAACTGGATCAACTTCGACGGCAAGGGACACACCATCAAGGGCTTCCGTTGCACAAAGAAGGGCGATTACTACAACAGTCTGTTCGGTGTGCTCTGCGGTGCAGTGTACAACCTGGGACTGGTAGATTGTGAAGTGGATTGCGATGCAAGCGGTACAGGTGTGCTGGCAGGCTACGTTGGTCACGGCAACTACGAGGATACCACCTATGTGTGCAACACCTATGTGACAGGCAAACTCAATGTTGCGTCGAACTATTGTGGCGGCTTGTTTGGCAATGTGGGCGGTGCTACTGTCATGCGCAACTGCTATGCCAACCTGAACATCACCAGCGGTGCAGCCTACGTGGGCGGACTTCTCGGACGCATCAGTGCCGGCCTCATCATGGAGAACTGCTATGCTGCCGGCACCTGTCAGGGACATGGCATCACGGGCGGAAGAAAGGATTCGGCTCCTGCCAGCGTGTTCAACAACATCGTGGTGTGGAACAACAACTATCAGGACTTTGGTTCCACTCTCTATGATGACAAGTTGACAGGCATCAGCTACTTCACCGACGACAACTTTGCAGCTCTGCAGCAGACCGTTGTTGCCTGGGATCCCACCGTGTGGTCAGTTGATGGTGATGAGTATCCTGTGCTGAAAGGCACCGTCAGCGACCCCACTGGCATTGAGAAGACAATGGCTTCTACCACCAACAGTGCCATCTCCAACGATGCTGTATATAGCCTCTCAGGCGTGCGCATGGGCAATAGCCTGCACAACCTGCCCAAGGGTATATATATAAGGAGGGGGAAGAAGATCCTGGTCAAATAAGATGAGGGTAATTATGAATTAAGAATTGGAAATTATGAATTGGGGCTGCGCGGAAAGGGCGGGATTGATTGCTCGCTTCGCGCAGCCCCTTTTCTTGAAATATAAATCAAATCCCAAAGGGTAATTAAGAATTTTGAATTATGAATTTTGAATGGGCTGCGCGGAGGAGCGGGACTGCTTGCTGGATTTGCGCAGCTACATCTGATGGGATGGTGAATTGGGGAAAAAGGTATTTTGAATGGGCTGCGCGGAGGGGCGGGACTGATAGCTGGCTTTGCACAGCTTCATCTGATGGGATGGTGAATTGAGAAAAATGAAAATTTGAATGGGGCGGGCGGTTTCTGGAAACGTGATAATGCGCTATCTTTGCAGACGGAGAAAGAATGACAAACCATATAAATAATAGCAAAAGAATATGATTTTACTACAGGCAGACCCGACAGCGGCGGCCACAGAAGCCGTCAAAGCGCTGGAGAAAGGCGAGTTCAGCCAAGTGCTACAGCAGCTTATAAGCCTCGGAGTGGAGGCAGGAAAGAGCATTCTGCTGGCGCTTCTCATCTTTGTGGTGGGACGCTACGCCATCAAACTTATCAACCGCGTGGTGGGAGGGATGATGGAGCGACGACAGGTGGAACCCACCATACAGTCGTTCCTCAAGAGTTTCATCAATGTGCTGCTCACCATTCTGCTCATCATCTCCACGGTGAGTGCACTGGGGGTAAACACCACATCCTTTGCCGCCCTGCTGGCTTCGGCTGGTGTGGCTGTAGGTATGGCTCTGAGCGGCAACCTGCAGAATCTGGCCGGCGGCATCATCCTGCTGCTCTTCAAACCCTACAAGGTGGGGGACTTCATCGAGGCACAAGGCATCTCGGGAACAGTGAAGGAGATACAGATATTCCACACCATCATCCTCACAGGCGACAACAAGCAGGTGTATGTGCCCAATGGGTCACTCTCGAGTGGCAGTGTGACCAACTACAGCAGCCAGCCACTGCGACGTGTGGATATGGTCATCGGGGTGGAATATGGTACTGAGGTGGAGACGGTGAGGCAGGCGCTGCTGGACATCTTCAAGGCCGACTCACGCATCCAAGCAGACCCGGCGCCCTTTATCGCACTGAGCCAACTGGCCGACAGCTCGGTGAACTTCACCGTGAGAGTGTGGGTCAATGGAGCTGACTACTGGCCTGTATATTTCGACCTCAACCGCAACATCTACGAGGAATTCAACCGCCAAGGCATCGGCTTCCCCTTCCCACAGGTGCAGATACACCAATAAAGGAACGGAGAAAGGCATTGCGGGAAACCGGACAGGAAGAAGAAATGCCGTCTGGAAACCTTCGGCACAAGCGGCATAAGCAGTCCCGCAGCCAAAGGGAGCAAACAGAAATCGCCCATCTGCACATCAGCGGCAGATGGGCGAACTGCTTAAGATAACTTATCAAAAAACTAACAGTATTCGTTTCATCACTTTCCGGTCACCTTCAGATGGTCGGTATGCAGGCTGGCAGCACCACTCTTGCTCTTGCGGAAGGTGCGGCACTTGCCCTTGAGCGTGAGGTCGCCGGCACCCGACACATTGCTTACGAGCTTGTCGCAATTGACAGTGAGCGACACGTCACCTGCTCCGCTCAGTCCCACATTGACAACGTTTGCTTCCACACTGCCTGCCACCTCGCCGGCGCCACTGACCCCTATATCCACATGATCCTTGGCCTTTACCTGCTTGAGCTTCACATCACCGGCACCGCTGATGTCGAGCGTGAGTGCATGCACCTCCATGTTGGCAATGTTGACCTTCACTGCCCCACTCCCGTCTATCTCGAGCGCACTGTTCTGCTCCACCTTCTGCGGCATCTCCAGCAGGCATGCGCCGCTCACGTCTATCTCGTTCACCATGGGAGCAGTCACATAGGCAGTCAGCCGAGGGGAGCTGCTGTTGATCTTCACAAGACTACTCTTCGTGTGGATATACAGCTCACCGTCCCTTGACCTTACCTCATACCGTTCCAGATCTTTCTCATTGCCGCGAATGGTCACCTTGGTCTCCTCGCCTTGAGTATAGACCACTCTGACACGTCCGTCGATAGTGAGTTCGGTGAAGGGGGCTACCTGTACATTACGCTCCACCACGGCGCCATGCTCCTTGCTGTCCTTATAGTCATAGGCGTTGACTTCATTGTTCGCGTCAGCCACCGTTTTGCTTACTATCGTCTGTACGTACGAACCCATCTGATTGCACGCAGCCATCAGGCTGGCAGAGAACAGCAATGCCAGCGAGAATACATTTTTTCTCATCACTATATACATTAGATTCATTCTTTCCATTAGTTATCCTGAATACGCCAGGCGGGCTTACTGCTCAGCGCCTGTGTATTCGGCCTTCACCTCCTCGTAGAAGTTGGCCTCCGTCTGCTGCATGTAAGGTGCCAGCCAGAAGTATCCGATGCCAAGGGTGAGGATGCACAGAAGCCCCCATCCGATGAAGGAAAGCCAGAGGCAGAAGAGTTTCCACTTGTGTCCAGCCATCATATCCACACTCATCCGCATGGCGGCATTGGCTCCCAACTCGGGATAATCGCGCAGGATATAAGGCACCATGGACAACCGCAACATCATCCAGATGCCCGGGATGATGAGCAACAAGAGGAACACACACTCGAGAAGGCCCACGAGGAACATGCTGCTGAACACGCGCCAGAAGTCCTTGTAGCCAGTGAAGAGGTTGCCTACGCCAAAGGGATCATCGGTCTCCCGACGATGATTGGCCAGAAAAGTCACGCTGAAACTCCAGCTCATGGGTATGAGCAGGATGATAAATACCAGACCGAAGATGCCTAAACCGGATTGTCTGATCAAAACGGCAACATCATAATTGACATTGATGTTAATCGCCGAGGGGCCGGAAATCCCCGTGTCAAGCGCGCTTCCCACTGCTGATATAAAGCAGGAGATAAGCATGGCTACGAATGTGAGCATGGCTGCTTCGGCCCAACGGCCCTTGAGATCGGCGCACCCTTTGGCACGCAACTGTGAACAGGAACTGATCATTGTTTGTTGAATTTAAGAGTTTTACTTTATAATGTATCCAGTCTGTAGCGGCAGGCGGGTGCGCGGAGCATACTTGCCGTTGGCCCACGACAGCCTGCCGATGCCCGCGCCTGCTGCATGCAAGTCAGCTGCAAGGCTGCATCTGCGCCTGCCAGTGCTCCACCACTTCGCCGATGCCTACGCCCAAAGCGCGCATCACACGGAAGAGGTCGGGCAGCTGCTCGCTGAAGAACTCCTCGCGGCGGAGTGTCTCCACAGCCTCTATGCCGCCCTCGGTGACAAAGTTTCCCAGCCCTCGCCTGGTGATGGCTACACCCTTCTGCTGCAACCATTCCAGCGAGCGTGCTACTGTATTGACGTTTACCTCTGCTTCCATGGCCAGTTCGCGCACCGAAGGCAGTTTGTCACCCTGGTGGTACTTGCCCGACAGGATTTCGTCGCAGAGGTGCTCTGCTATCTGCAGATAGATGGCTTTCTGTTCCTTGAATTCCATAGCGATAGAGTTTGGTTAACGGTTGCGGCGGCTGGTCACCTGCGCGTCGCAGTACAACTTATAGGTCAGTGCCCATATACCCACCAGCAATGCCAGCATGAAGAGGTCAAGCAGACAGAACATCACAGTGCCGTTGGGGTCGAAATTGCAGTACGTATCAGCAAAGCAGTCATAACCTGCAAACTGCAGGAATGCACCGGCAAGGAACATCAGACAGAGAACCAGAACAAACCACATAACCACGTGCATCAGGCAGGTGAAGATGAGATTGTAGCGGTACTTCCAGGCATTGCCCAAGGCAAAAGTGCTAATGAAGCAGAGCGTGCAGAGCACCCCAAAGGTCTGGGGAAGCAGGCGATGAGGCGCCCAAAAGCCCAAGTCAATGAACGTGAAGAAGGGTTGCTCAAAGAAAGCAACTGTGAGGGAGCGCACCTGCGAGAAGATGCCAAAGACAGCGGCAAAGAGCATGTTGAGCCCATCGGCCAGCAGCATTGAGCCGAAGAACACCATCATGGGAGCCAACAGACAGAATGCCAGATGCCAGAGGAAACGCTCCACATTGCTGGCCGGCAGGGTGAGTTCCTGAATGCGCCCCTGCTTGCGCACCATGTTGTGAAGCATATAACTGAGCGACACCACAGGAAGAACCCAGAACACAAAGCGATAAAAGCCCGTTATAAACCCTATCCGATAGCCCATATCCATCGCAGGATAGCGCGCGGCAGCATCTCTGCCGAAGAGTGCAACATCGCCTGCAGCCCAGGCCAACAGGAAACGCATCACCACGGGAGCTACTGTCAGCACAAGCAGAGCAATGGCCTGGTTGGTATAGAAACGCCTGTTGACGGTCACATCCCAGCGTCCCACGCTGAGGAAACGCTTCATATCAAACTGTATCATAACTTTTCTCTCCTCCTATTGATTACATTACCGACTCACCGCTGCGGGCACCCATGCGTGCAGCCTCCACGGTCTCTACAAACAGTTTCTCCAGATCTACGGGTCCGTTGTCCTCGTTGAGGGGGCCGTGCATAAGCACCCGGTTGCCATCGATGATGGTCACATGGTCAAGCAGACGCTCCACATCGTGCACCTGATGCGTGCTCACCAGCACCGTCTTGTTCTCATCCATCCCCTGCACCACCACCTTGCGGAACTGGCTCTTGCTCAGTATGTCGAGTCCGTTGGTAGGCTCGTCCATCAGCAGCACGCGGGTGCCGGTGGCCATTGCCACACACATATACACCTTCTTCTTCTGTCCCATCGAGAGGGCGCCCAGGTGCATATCCATATCCAGGTCAAATCCCTCGATGCACAAGCGCAGCAGTTCGTCGCTGAACCGTGGGTAGAAGGGCTTGAGCACACGGGTGTATTGCTGCAGCCTTACAGCTGGCAAGTCGTACTCCTCGGGCACCAGAAACACTTCCTTCAGCATCTCGGGCTGACGGTTCTGCGCCAGGAGTCCATCCACACGCACTTCTCCCTTGCTGGGACGCAGCAAGCCCGAGATGAGATAGAGCAATGTGCTCTTGCCCGTACCGTTCTTGCCAAGCAATCCATACACACCACCCTGAGGAAAGGACAGGGTGAAATCCTTCAGCACAGGCCGTCCGTGCAGATATTCAAACGTGATGTTGTTGATGTCTATCATATTGTCTTGGTGTATTAGTTTAATAGTACACTGCAAATGTAGTGTGTTCTTATGCAACACACAATAGCATGAGGCAATTTTGTTTCCAACTTTAACATTCGTTAGCAAAAGCATGGCAGATTCGGGTCAAAATGGTGCTGGATGCGGGGGACAAACGTAAAATAGTCCATGAAGCAGGCTGAAATCTCCGTACGTAGCCTTTGGATGCACATCCAAAGCCTTTGGACGGCCATCCAAAGGCTGCGTACGGCCGTTTGCAACCTGCGTACGGAGATTTCTTCCTGCCTTTTGAAGGCTTCTGTCATGCTTCCGGGATGAAGACGGCACTCGCTCCGTGGGAAAACACATTCAAATGAGGCAGATGATGCAGCACGCTGCGATGGCCAACGCAGCGTGCTGCATATTCCACCGTACCACACTGCATCTTTCCGGGCAGACAAATGTCCGCCAGCGGGCACCATATTTGGCCTCCTATATAATATATAATGTGTAAAGAGGCAAACGGGCTGCCCAAACGGCAGCTCTGCATTGGCTCACGGCAAGAAAGCGGGTGCAATGTGTATGCAAAGAGGGGTGCATGGTGTATAAATATGCACTTATTTTCATAATAATTCATAATTACCCACATAAAGATGCGATATGCGGGGGATTTTTCATAACTTTGCAGCCAGAAAAGGAAAGAATATGCAAACCCGTCACGACAAGAAGACCCGCCTGCAGACCATACGTATGATAGTGGCCTCACAGGTGGTGTGCAGCCAGGAAGACCTGATGATAGAACTGGACAAGGCCGGTTTCCCCTGCACACAGACCACATTGAGCCGCGACCTCAAGCAACTGCGCATAAGCAAAGTGCGCGGAAAGAGCGGCCACAGCGCCTATGCGCTGCCTCACGAAGGACAGTTTCTGGTGGCTCCCACCAGGGAGGAGCAGAACAAGAAGAGGTGGAGCGTGCGCTTCTCGGCCAACATCATGGTGGTGCACACACCGCCCGGACATGCCAGTATGGTGGCTCTGGAGATTGACTCTGCCGCACACCCGTTCTTCCTGGGGTCGGTGGCAGGTGACGACACAGTGCTGGTGGTGCTCAACGAAGAAGTGGAGCGCGAGGATGCACGAAGCGTGATATTGGGCATAGTACCCCAACTGGACAACCAGAACAGCAGCGAGGAGAACAACGGATAAACGTAACATCAGACTATAGGAAAAGCAAGAGCAGGCCGGGCATGAAGCCCGCCAGAGAGAAGATGAAGGAAATGGACCAAGAGGACAACATAAGGATAGTGGTGGCAGAGGCCGCCCACGAGAAGTATGTAGATACTATTCTGGAGACCATCAGGGAAGCTGCCAAGAAGCGCGGAACGGGTATCGCCGAGCGCACACACGAGTATGTGGCCACCAAGATGAAGGAAGCCAAGGCGGTGCTGGCGCTCGACGGCGACAAGTTTGCCGGCTTCAGCTATATAGAGACATGGGGCAACAAGCACTATGTGACCACCAGCGGACTCATCGTTCACCCTGACTACCAGGGTCACGGAGTGGCCAAGCGCATCAAGGACTACACCTTCACCCTGGCACGCATACGCTGGCCGCATGCCAAGATATTCAGCCTCACCAGCGGCGATGCGGTGATGAAGATGAACACGGCACTGGGTTACGTGCCCGTCAGCTTCAACCAGCTCACCGACGACGAGGCGTTCTGGCGCGGATGCCAGGGCTGCTGCAACCACAACATACTGGAGGAGAAGGGGCGGCACTTCTGCATCTGCACAGGCATGCTGTGGGATCCCGACAAGCATCATGGCGAGCCCACATCGCTGGAGACCTTCAAGGAAGTGATGAAGGCACTGGTTCTGAGAGGCATCGAATAAGGCCGGGAGAGGAGTTCCGGCACAGATACAAACGCAATAATATAGTATTCAACAATAAAACAACCCCACATGAAGCCCTATGGTTGCACGGCAACCGCTCCCGCACAGGGGAGTGAAGGGAGGGGATCTGGCATTATGGAAGAGAAGAAGAAGAAAGTGGTGGTTGCCTTCAGTGGCGGCCTCGACACCAGCTACACAGTGATGTACCTGGCCAAGGAGAAAGGTTACGAGGTGTATGCAGCATGCGCCAACACCGGTGGCTTCAGCCCCGAACAGCTGAAGACCAACGAAGAGAACGCCTACCGACTGGGCGCCACCAAGTATGTCACCCTGGATGTGACGCAGGAGTACTACGAGAAGTCGCTCAAGTATATGGTCTTCGGCAACGTGCTGAGGAACAACTGCTACCCCATCAGCGTCAGTTCGGAGCGCATCTTCCAGGCGCTCGCCATCGCACGCTATGCCAAGGAGATAGGCGCAAGCGCCATTGCACATGGCAGCACAGGTGCAGGCAACGACCAGATCCGCTTCGATATGACCTTCCTGGTGATGGCTCCCGGTGTGGAGATCATCACACTCACACGTGACGGCAACCTGAGCCGAAAGGAGGAGATAGACTACCTGAACGAGCATGGTTTCCAGGCCGACTTCACCAAGCTGAAGTACTCCTACAACGTGGGCATATGGGGAACAAGCATCTGCGGAGGCGAAATACTCGACAGCACACAGGGGCTGCCCGAGAGTGCATACCTGAAGCACCCCACCAAGCACGACTCTGAAATCCTCTCGCTGGGCTTCGAGAAGGGCGAACTGGTGAGCGTCAACGGCAAGAAATATACCGACCGCATAAAGGCCATACAGGCTGTGGAGGAGATAGGAGCAGCCTACGCCATCGGACGCGACTGCCACGTGGGCGATACCATAGTGGGTATCAAGGGCCGCGTGGGCTTTGAGGCCGCTGCACCCATGCTCATCATCGGTGCACACCGCTTCCTTGAGAAATACACGCTGAGCAAGTGGCAGCAGTACTGGAAGGACCAGGTGAGCAACTGGTACGGCATGTTCCTGCACGAGAGCCAGTATCTGGAGCCCGTCATGCCCGACATCGAAGCTATGCTCACCAGCAGCCAGCGGCACGTGACAGGCACTGTGACCCTGGAGCTGCGCCCCTACTGCTTCCAGACAGTGGGCTGCGACACTCCCAACGACCTGGTGAAGAACAAGCTGGGCGAATATGGCGAAGGCGCCAAGGGCTGGACCAGCGAGGAGGCCAAGGGCTTCATCAAGGTGACCAGCACCCCTCTGCGCGCTTATTATCTGGCTCATCCCGAAGAAGAGAGGTAAGCATGGTGCGCATAGGAATACTGGGAGCAGCCGGCTACACAGGCGGTGAACTCATACGCATACTGCTGGCACACCCACAGGCAAACATCGTGTTTGCCAACAGCGAGAGCAATGCGGGCAATCTGGTGAGCGGCGTGCACGAGGGCCTCATCGGCGATACCGACCTGCGCTTCACCAGTGAGATGCCGTTTGAAGAGGTGGATGTGGTGTTCTTCTGCTTCGGTCATGGCAAGAGCAAGGCTTTTCTGGCCGAGCACAAGATACCTTCACACGTAAAAATCATCGACCTGGCACAGGATTTCCGCATCGCCGGCGAGCATGACTATACCTATGGTCTGCCCGAAACACACCGCGAAGCCATCCGCTCAAGCCAGCATCTGGCCAATCCCGGATGCTTTGCCACCTGCATCCAGTTGGGGCTGCTGCCCGCGCTGAAGGCCGGCATCATCAGCGGTGACATACACACCAACGGCATAACAGGCAGCACAGGAGCGGGCCAGAAGCCAGGTGCCACCACCCACTTCTCGTGGCGCAACGACAACATATCCATCTACAAGACCTTCACACACCAGCACCTGCTGGAGATCAACCAGACTATCCAGGAGCTCAGACCAGGCTACGATGGACGCATGTTCTTCATCCCCCAGCGCGGCTGCTTTGCCAGAGGCATCTTCGTGACCTCCTACGCTCATTGCACCACGCCCATCGAGGAGGTGAGGGATATATATAAGGAGTATTACCGCGATGCGGCATTCACCCATGTGGTGAGCACTTCGCCCGACATGAAACAGGTGGTCAACACCAACAAGGCTGTGGTGTATGTGGAACGCTATGAGGACCAGTTGCTCATGGTGAGCTGCATCGACAACCTGCTGAAGGGTGCTGTGGGACAGGCTGTACAGAACATGAACCTCATGTTCGGCCTGCCCGAGGATGCCGGACTCAGGCTCAAGGCGAGCGCCTTCTGACCCTCCGTCCTCACTCTCTCCAAGCAGGAAGATACCGCAAACGAGCATTCAAGTACAAAACAAATAGCACAGAGCCCATGAGCCTCCCAGGCGTACAGGCCGATACTCCCCGATGGGGGAGGACGGGAGGGGGCCTCAAAGAAGTATGAGATTATTTGACGTATATCCTCTCTACGACATCAACATTGTCAAGGGAGAAGGTTGCCAGGTGTGGGACGACAAGGGTCAGGAATACCTGGATCTGTATGGCGGGCATGCTGTCATCAGCATCGGACACTGCCACCCGCACTATGTGCAGATGCTGCAAGAGCAGTTGACCAGGCTTGGCTTCTACAGCAACTCGGTCATCAACCGCCTTCAGGAACAGCTGGCAGAGCGGTTGGGCCAGGCGAGCGGCTACGAGGATTACCAACTCTTCCTCATCAACTCGGGCGCCGAAGCCAATGAGAATGCCATGAAGCTTGCCTCTTTCACCAACGGGCGAACACGCATCCTGTCGGCAGAGAAAGCGTTCCACGGACGCACATCGCTGGCTGTGGAGGCCACCCAGAACCCTAAGATCATCGCTCCCATCAATGCCAACAGGCATGTGACATACCTCCCCATCAACGACCTCGATGCATGGAAACGCGAGTTGGAGAAGGGTGACGTGTGTGCCTGCATCGTGGAGTGCATACAGGGTGTGGGCGGCTGCAACATGCTCACTGCCGAGTTTGCACAAGGATTGCAGGAGGCTTGCCATGCCAACGGAGCTTTCCTCATCTGCGATGAGATACAGTGCGGCTACGGGCGCAGCGGCAAGTTCTTTGCCCACCAGTGGCTTGGCATTCGTCCCGACCTCATTACCGTGGCCAAAGGCATCGGCAACGGCTTCCCCATGGGAGGTGTTCTCATAGCTCCCACATTCCAGCCTGTATATGGACAGTTGGGCACAACCTTCGGTGGCAACCACTTGGCATGCACCGCCGCACTGGCTGTGCTGGACGTGTTTGAGCAGGAGCATCTGGTGGAGAACGCGCATAAGGTGGGTGAATATCTGGCCCAGAGATTGCGACAGATGCAGCTGCGCACCGACCACATACTGGAAGTGAGAGGCCGCGGACTGATGATAGGCGTGGTGCTCGACATACCGCACAAGGAGGTGCGCTCGCGTCTCATCCACGAGCAACACTGCTTCACTGGTTGCGCCGGCACCAACATCCTGCGCATCCTGCCGCCTCTGTGCCTCACCGAAGCACAGGTAGATGACTTCATCACCAGACTGGAGACGGTGCTCAAAAGCATCTGACCAGACTGCGAGACATCATAAAGAAACCAGAATAACGCAAGAGAAGCAAGTATGGAAAACAATATCAAGCAAATAGGAGAGAGGCTCAAGGGGCTGCGCGAAATCTTCAACATCCCTGCCGAGGAAGTGGCAGAGCTCTGCGAAGTGTCGCTCGAGCACTACCAGAAGATAGAGGCCGGTGAAGCCGACCCCTCTGTATATCGTCTCTCACGCATATCCAAGCGCTACGGCATCGACCTGGATGTACTCATCTTCGGCGAAGAACCACGCATGAGAGGCTATTACATCACACGAGCCGGCAAGGGTCCCGAAGTGGACAGGGGCAATGATTACAAGTACCAAAGCCTGGCCGGAGGCTTCCGCAACCGCAAGGTGGATCCCTTCCTCGCGCAAGTAGATCCGCTGCCAGGCGACAAGAAATATACGCAGAACACACACGATGGACAGGAGTTCGACTTTGTGCTTCAAGGCACATTGGAACTCACCATCGAGGACAAGGTGCTGGTGCTCGAACCCGGAGACAGCATCTACTTTGACAGCAAACGCATGCACTGCTTCCGCGCCCTCAATGGCAAACCTGCCACATTCGTATGCATTATTGTCTAAAGAAGAGTGAGAAGAGATGATAGAGAGATTTCTGAAACAGACAAAGTTCGTCAGCGAAGAGGACTTTGCGCAGCATCTGGAGTTTATTGTGCCCGAGGATTTCAACTTCGCATATGATGTGATGGACGAGTGGGCACGCATCAAGCCCGATGCCGTGGCGCTTCTGTGGACCAACGACAAGGGTGAGGAGAAAGCCTATACATTCCGCGACCTGCGGGAATTGAGCAACCGCGCGGCCTCTTACTTCCAATCACTGGGCATCGGACACGGCGATGTGGTGATGCTCATCCTCAAGCGTCATTTCCAGTGGTGGCTTGCCATGCTGGCACTCAGCAAACTGGGAGCCATCGCAGTGCCTGCCACACACATGCTCACACGCAAGGATATCGTATATCGCAACAACCGTGCTTCGGTGAAGGCCATCATTGCATGTGGCGAAGAATACGTATTGGAGCAGATCAAGGAGGCAATGCCCGACAGCCCGAGTGTGCGTGTGCTGGTGAGCATAGGCCCCTCGGTGCCCGAAGGCTTCCACGACTGGATGAAGGAATGGACGGATGTGCCGGAGTTCCAACGCCCCAACCACGTGAACAGCAACGAAGATACTCTGCTGATGTACTTCACCAGCGGAACCAGCGGAGAGCCCAAGATGGTGGCTCACGACCACCTCTACGCGCTGGGACACCTCACCACAGGCGTCTATTGGCACAATCTGCACGAGGGGTCAATACACCTGACCGTAGCCGACACGGGCTGGGGAAAGGCCGTATGGGGCAAACTGTACGGCCAGTGGTTTGCTGGAGCCACCGTCTTTGTGTATGACCACGAGAAGTTCAGTGCAGCAGCCATCATGCAGCAGATGGCCAAATACCACGTCACATCGTTCTGTGCACCGCCCACCATATACCGTTTCATGATACGCGAAGACTTCTCGAAGTACGACCTGAGCAGTCTGGAGTACTGCACCACAGCGGGTGAAGCGATGAACCCCAGCGTGGCAGAGCGTTTCCATGAACTCACCGGCCTGCAGATATATGAGGGCTTCGGACAGACCGAGACCACCATGAGCCTGGGCACCTTCCCCTGGGTGAAGCCAAAGCCAGGCAGCATGGGCAAGCCCAACCCGCAGTATGATGTGCACATCCTGCGCCCTGACATGAGCGAGTGTGAGGATGGCGAGAAGGGAGAAATATGCATCCGCATCGGCGACAACAAGCCTATGGGCCTCTTCAAATACTACTACCGCGATCCGAAACTGACGCGTGAAGTATGGCACGACGGCTATTACCACACGGGCGATATGGCATGGAGAGACGAGGAAGGCTACTTCTGGTTTGAAGGCCGTATAGATGACGTCATCAAGAGTTCGGGCTACCGCATCGGCCCCTTCGAGGTGGAGAATGCCCTCATGACGCATCCTGCCGTGGTGGAATGCGCCATCACAGGTGTGCCCGACGAGATTAGAGGTGCCGTGGTCAAGGCTACAGTGGTTCTGGCCAAGGAGTGGAAGGACAAAGCCGGCGAGGAGCTCATCATCGAGCTGCAGAATCACGTGAAGCACGTGACCGCTCCATATAAGTACCCCAGAATTATAGAATTTGTGGATGAAC
>OQVT01000508.1_pt1 | contig 21884 bp, 9 predicted proteins | sample 1691561 | NCBI WGS metagenome assembly OQVT01 (sample SAMN03418260, study PRJEB22391) | human gut metagenome | biome: human-gut; feature: organic feature; material: feces | host: Homo sapiens | place: Tanzania | collected 2013-01 | reverse complement strand
TCTTTCCTCGTAGCAGATTAATCTGTTTGTTGCTCAATTTATCTTCCCTGCTTTTTTTGTTCTTATTCTTCTTAATCGGTAAACTATGAAAAGGTTGTTCCTTCATAATTGGTTTTCATTTTTTTTACTATAGACAAGGCAATGTCCTATTGTCTTTTGGTTACCCGTTCAACCTCAGCCAATCCCATGTTAATGAGAATCATCACCACGATCCACACGATGACGGTGAGGGCTATCGGAACGAGATATATGCTGCTGCCGATGTTAGACATTGGTGAGTCCCATGCGGCATGAAGAATTACAGGTATGATGAACAGACGCAGGAACCTCTTGTCGGTTAAGAGCGACGTGTCGAAACGTCGCAGGGTCTTGCCTGCTATGACCAAGGCAGCTCCCGATATTGCTGCCCAGGTGACATGTCCGCCGGGCGCGAGGAATCCGCGAATGATGATGCTTTGGTTTATCGCATCCATCATCATTGATGCATCGAGCTGTCTGCCATAGGCGGCATAGTAGCCCGAGTTTTGGAAGAAGGCGAGCACCGGTTGCAAGGCATAGCCTGCCGACTCGAAAGCGGCGAAGCCCGCTCCCACGCTTGCGCCTATGAGCAGTCCGCCGAGAATGCTCAGACGTTTCATCTTGCTGAGGAACCAGAACACGATGACGGCCTTTCCTGCTTCCTCCACAATGCCCGTCACGATGGCACCTATGAGGTTTAGCTCGTGGCTGCCCACTATGGAGAAGAGCATCAGCGTTGCCACCAGCGAGGCGCAGCCTCCAACGAGAAAGGTCTGTATGACCTTATACAGACTGATGTTGCGCCATGCGTTGACCTCCATGAACATTATCATCGTTGAGAGAGGCACGGTGAACGAGCCAACCACAATCATGCCGGGTAGGGCGTTAGGGTTGCCGAAGAGGTTGCAGCAGAGCCACAAGAGGGCAAAGGCTGCTGTGAACATGAGGAACACGCGGCTGTAGAGCCATGGTCTCGGCCACTCTTTCGACACCAGTTGCGGTGGTGGTGTGGTGGCGTGTGTGCCGCATATAAAGATGTCTTCGGCCTCCTCCACGGTGTGGCTCTTAAACACATCGGTGAAGAGCATGCGCCAGTTGAGGTCGGCAGGCCTGTCGTTGCCCACATACTCGTTAAGATGGTCCACAAACGAGCTGGCGGCGCTTTGGCCTCTGCCTTGGGCATGGTTGCCGTTGTTGTTGCTTCGTTGTGTGCGTTGGCCGCCTTGTAACGGCTGCAGGTCGCTTCCGCAACGTCCGCAGAAGCGTGCGTCATCGGGTATGGGGTTTCCGCAGTTTGGACAATATCTCATGATTATCTTGTTTTTTGTTAATTTGCTTTTACTTATTCAATTCGCTTTAGCATCTACAAAATTAAGAAAAAAACGTCTCCTACAGCATTGATTGTTTGGATATTGTATGAAATGGGCCATTTAAGTTATGTTTTGTCTCTTGCAACTGTTAAATGTCCTTCTTTTTCATGAACGCGAGTGTGCCGAGGGCACAGAACGAAGCTTGTAAGAAGACGGCCCACATGATGGCAAACTCTTGATTTCGTGGAACAACCAATGACGCAATGGCATTTATGCCGATGCTGATGGCAACAATCCATATACGGTCGTGCCACAGCGTCTCGCCAAACGTACGGTTCCACCGCTTGTTCATTACATAGCCAGCAATAGACACTCCGATGACGGACAATATGAGACCTAACAGATATCCGAAAGAGTCGCACCGTCCTGTGATGACATTAACCATCCAATCATAAGGAGCCTCTCCTTTAAACATAAAGTAGAAAAACGTTTCCATAAGTTCTTGTCCGCCGTGGCGTCCAAGATTGTTGCACAGGAAGAAATCGGGTATTGACGTAACTGTTATCAGCACGCACAATCCTGCAAACCATTTCACGATGGTCATCCCTAATGACCCATCCCCTCTTTTTTCTTCGTCATTTTGTGTCGGTCTGTCCACAACGGTACTGTCTTGCTTGATATCGGTCTCCTCGTTTGTGGCTACGTCGAGGGCCTTGAGAAAGTCGTTAACCGTCTTATAGCGTTTGTTTTGTTGGGGAGCCATCGCCTTTTCCACAACCATTGCAACGGATGAGGTCACGCCAACGGCAAGCAATTCCTTCTTCGGGAACCCGAAGTTCAGGATGTCGGAAGCCTCTGGTGGTCTTTGCCCTGTAAGCATTTTCAGCATCGTGGCACCGAGGGCGTAGACGTCCATCTGCACCGGAAAATCTTTGCCTTCGCGGTGGTTGGCCTGTTCTATAGGCGCATAGCCAGGCGTTCCAGACCCAACGGTTGTGCTGCTCTCAGGCTGTCCGTTTTGGTCATACTGCTTCGACAGGCCGAAGTCGATAAGAATGGCGGTCTTCTCGTCTGCCATCATCACGTTTGCAGGCTTCACATCGAGGTGAAGCATGCCTTTCGAGTGCATGCAGCCAAGGGCAGAGCCAACCTGTCTTATTATACCCACCGTCTCGTCTGTAGACAGCCGTCCCTTAGCGGCGATGAGGCTGTCAAGGCTCTGTCCGTCGATATATTGCATGACATAATAGGATGTGCTGTTTTCGCGGAAGGCATCAACGACCATCACAATGTTCTTGTGGCGCAGCCTGCTGAGGTGGTCGCTCTCCTGTTCAAACTTACGCTTGTAATAGTCGAACATGCCCTCGCGGTTACTGCTTGTCACAGACGTGTTTTCGCGTCCGTTGATGTCGCGCATAAAAAACTCCTTTATGCAGAACAGCTGCTCCACCTCGTCCTTGCTCACCATGTTCTTGGCAAGGTAGGTTATGCCGAACGACCCTTGTCCCAGAGTCTTCAGCAGCGTGTAGCTGGCGTTGCCTCCCTTCAGGACGGTGCCTGCTGGTAGAGCGCTTTGTGTGGTGTCTATGTTTGCCATTTGTTTTTTTGCTTTGTCTTAAAAGGGGTTATGTTTAGTTCTGTCACGTTTTATGATTAACGCAGCTTTAATGCTTCAAAATTACAAAAAATATTTTTGTTGTGCAAACCTGTGCAAACGCCGTTTGCCCGCTTTTTGCGCTTTTTTGTGCTTAAACGTCGCTATTTCGTGCTTAAACGGTTGAAAAAAGTGCTTAAAAAACTTTTATTTTTTTTCGTGTGTGGCTCTTTGTCGGCTATCTATCAAAGAAACGAAGCCTATCTACGTCACTTGCGTCCCGTAACATAGGCACTTGCGTCCCGTAACATAGGCACTTGCGCAATCTTTCTACGTCACTTATTATCTCAAGCGAGCGTCGCCGACGCTTGCTTGAGATAAATATCCGTTATATATATATAGCGAAAGTTCGGCAAAGAAAAAAGAAGTTTCGTATACCTTATAAATATACGAAACTTCTTTTACAGAGGCTTGTTATTCCTTTTTGTTGAAGAAAAGTCATTTTTCCCCCCCCCCCGATTCTTTTTGGGGGCAAAGATCTTTGTCCTTTTTGTCCTCGTCAGGGTCTTCTATGTTTTTGCTTTCGTTGTTTTGTGTGTCTACATTATTAATATTGGCGGTTTCTGAGCCCTCTTTCCCTTTCGGTCCATTGTCGTTAGGGTCGTTGTCGCTCTTTTCGTCTTTGCTTTCTTTTCCGTCTTTCAGAGCTTTTATCAGCTGTTTTATGGCAGCTCTCGACACCACGATGTTGGCAAAGTTGCCGTTCTGGTCCATTAAGGTGAAGCTTTCTTTCGTGATGCACGCATACACAACCTTCTTTAGGTTGACGATGTGGCTACGTCCCACCTTCACAAAGCAGGTTCCGTTGTCAAGTTTCCATATTTCGTTGTCTATCTGTGACAGTCCGTAAGGCAGAAGCATCTTACTGTCTCGTGTGAAATACACGTTGGTGTAATGGCCTTCTGCCTTAAAATAAAGCACGTCCTCAAGCATAGCTCCGAACGATTCGTCACGTTTAAAAAGTTTTAACATCATAAGTTATGCGTTTTTTTTTGTTGATAACCTCTCCGTTTCAAGAGCCTCGTCGTTGTGACGCGCTGTTGATTGCGAAGAGAAAAAGTCTCGTTAATAATTTATAGAGTGGTTCTTTTTGCTTTTTCTATTCTTCTATTCTTCTTTTTTTTGTTTTCTTTTGTTTTGAATTCGGTCATTTTTATTGTTTATTGGTTTTTCTTACCCGTTGTAACTCTTGGCCTACCATAAAAAAAGCCTTGAACCACGCCATGTAAGTCTTTCAAGGTGTAAATTTAATAACTTTTTTATAATTTACAAACATTATGGCGGTAAATTTTCACGAATATATAGGGTTTTTGCACGAAATACATATAAAACTGCTTAATAACATGTTAAAACCTACCATTTATGTCTTTGTTAACTGATATTTAGGGCGTTAAACCACTCAATGCAAACGTCGCGACAACTCGTGCAAAAACCCCGAACATTCGGGAAATAGGCATTTAACAAGTGTTTGCGGTTGTGAAAAAATATCGAAATTTGCAGGGTGAAGGATAGAAAGAGCGAATTGATGAGGATATATGACTGTAACGAAAACTACCGGCAGCTGTAATGAAAACAACGAGCTGTAGTGAAGAAGACTACGGGCTGTTAGTTGGCTCTTGATATCTGAAAAAATAAAACATAACAATAACAAAAAACAAAAGATTATGAAGAAAATCTTGACTTTGATGGCAGCAATGTCGGCTGTAACCGGTGCTGTTGCTAATGATTTCGACTGGCAGAGCATACCGGCCAAACCCGCAACGGATGCTTCTAACATGGTTGAAGGCTACAATGGCCTGTATTTTGTGAACAATACCTTCTCTTTCAACGTACATGCAGGAGATGAGGTGCAGCTTACCGTGAACGGCAAGAATCTTACCGTGAATGTAGGCGGTACAGAGCTGAATACAGAGCTGAAAGACGGCAAAATATCGTTCAAGGCTACTGCTGGCGGACTGGTAATCCTAACGATGGGCGAGCAGACTGCCGTTACTGCAATCTATGTAGAATCGGACAACTACCGCAAGGCACTTGAGAAGATAAAGACCAAGGGCCAGGGTACTATAAACGAGGCTGTGGCAAAAATATCAGACTACTCAAAGAAGACGGATCCTAACAACAAGAAGGGCGACGAAGAACTGTCGTTTGAGGGCTTCTATACAGCAATAAAGGCAAAGATAAACGATGAGGCTGTAAAAGTGGCCGGGTTGGAGGCACAATTGGCCGAACGCAAGGCCGAAAACACCGTGACGCAGGAGTGGCTAGACGATCTGGACGGCCAACTTAATGCCGTAAAGAACAACGTAAACACCATCTTATTCTTAGCTTCTGTCAACGAAGCCAAGTACATTGAGGTTACGAAGACCAGGTGTGCCGCCCTCAACGATCGCATAAAGAAGGCGAGAAACAACGACAAAGGCACACGCTACGTCACCAATTCAGGGGACGCCACACAAGAGAACAACGGCACCAACTACATCTACGAACTGAAGTCGAACGGCTATGCCGATGTGACCAAACCCAAGGCCGACTGGTGCGAGAGCGAGCTTCAGAACATAGAGAAGGAACGCGATGCCATAAAGAACAACGCTATGGAGCTGCTCTCCCAGTTCCCCAACATCAACTGGAATGCTACCGACTACACAGCAGAGTACAGCACGTTGGAAAATCAGGTAGACAACATGATAGCTCGTGCCATAGTTGAGAGAGACTATGTAAAGACCAAGAAATTCAGTAACCTGTCAGACAACGTAACAAAGCTTAACGACGTGCTGAAGGCCAAGGATGCAGAGGGTAACACTATCTTCACAAAGCCCGCGGGCTATGACGCATGGGCTCAGAACGTGAAGAAGATAAACGATTTCGTGGCCAAGACCGACAACCGCCGTCTCTACACGCAGGCAGAGCTCAACACCATGCCTGTAGGCGTTTACACAAGTGCCGAGACAAGTTTCGAGCAGTTTAAGACCGACTTTGCCAATCAGGCCGAGGCTGCCCTCAACAAGCTGGCCAAGGTAGCACAGGATAACATTGACACATACAGCTACAAGATAGCCGCCAAATACCAAAATGAGAAAGATACGCGCGAAAAATACGAGAAGGAGTTCTCCAAACTGCAGGCTGACCTCAATGGTTACAAGAAGACCATTACTAAGAAACAGTACGAGGAGGTGGTTGTAGGCTTTACCACAATTGCTGACAACATAGAGGCCATAAACAAGGCCATCTTGGGTGATCCCACTACCGGCAAGAAGGGTCTGTGGACCGAAACCTTGAGCGCACAGAAGCAAGAGGTGCTTGACAACAACGCAGCAGCAGCAAAGGTGCTCACCGATAAGATAGACGCTGTGCGTGCCAACTACAACACCAAGGTGACTGACGGCATAGAGAAGTGGAAGACCGCTGACTTTGCCAACCCCGACATGGTGACGTATCTTGAGGCATGCCAGCGAGCCCTCTTCGACATTGTGAACAAGCTGGACATGGCTAAGGAAGACATCAACAGCAACGTGAAAAATTTGGCCGGCGTGATAGGTGGCGTGGAAGACGTAGAGTTCGACCCCAACGACAACAAGTACCGCTTCACAGGCAAAGACGAGAACAATGCCGACTATTCCACCATCATTTCTGGCATAGAGACCGAAATAAACACCCAGCTTGACCGCGCCATCGACAAGGCAAACGAAACGGCTTACCAGTTCTTCCTCAACGAGGATGGTACTGAAAAGACCATGACAAAAAATTATGCCTTTAACATCTATTACGGTTTGAAGAAACGCCTTGACACTGGTTTGAACAACTCAGAGATGAGCCGCGATGCCTACGACGCTTTCAACAATCGCTATATGGGCATTCTCGACAAATCATATAACAATGGTGTAGGCGAAAATTATCTTGCTGATGCCGAGAAGAAGGCTGCCGAGTACTACAACGCCAAGACCATGGCCGACAATATTGGCAAGCTTACTACTGACTACCTGTCCAAAATACAGGGTGCAGTGGAAGAGGTAAACACTAACCTCAATGCTTACACAGAGCATTATGAGGGTGTTTCAGACCGTAAGGTGAAGTACACCGCAGCCAAAGCCAAGGAGGCGACTTATGTGAAGGATTACATGGCCGCTACGGGCGCTGAGGAAAAGGATGCCAAGGAGTTTGTAAACGGAAAGCTTAACGAGATAAGCGGTGTCATTTCTGAATTCTCGAAAGTGCTTGAGAGCAAGGCTCTTTCTGCCTCTAAGCTTGACAGCACCACGCCGTTCGCCGAGTTTGACAAGGGTTACAATATGGTGACCAACTACAAGGCTTATCAAGCAAACGAACAGGCTTTGGCCGATGCCAACAAGCTTGTGGCTAACGTGGAGGCTGACATAACCAACCTTAAGGCACAGATAGCCGACTACCGCGACGATGCCAAGGCCATAGGCGAGGCTGCCATCGATAAGGCACAGACTGTGCTGGATGCACAGAAGAAGGACATTGAGGCCAACTATGCCGAACTTGAGCTTGGTACCACCTTCCCCAACACCATAAAGGGTGTGCTTGAGGCAGTACGCGCTGACCTCAAGAAGGCTGCTGAGGATGCCAAAAAGCAACAGGAAGGCGGCAACCTGGACATTAACGGCGACGGTGAGATAGACGGCGACGACGTTATGCAGAAGCTTGACGAGTCGAAGAAGACTGGCGATGTGAACGCATTCATGGACTTCGTAAACCGTTACCTCGAGCTGATAGCCGAGTAATTTTCATAAATCTTTTCAAGAGATACGGTCAGCCGCTACTGGCAAGGCCGTACTCTTGGCTGATTTTTAGAAACCAACATCAATTTTTTTTACGATTTAAAATTATGAAACATACAAAACTATATAGTTGCCTTTTAGCGTTGGCTGTCATGATGGTGGCAAGCGTGAGCGCAATGGCGCAGGAACTCTCTCTCAAGACGGTGACGTTCCTCAAGCCAGGCCAAAAGGCTACCATAGCTGTAGGCCTGAAAAATAGTAGTGCTGTAGATTATGTACAGGCCCGCATAGCCCTGCCCGAGGGTTTGTCGTTCGTGGAAGAGGAAGGCAATGCAAAAGCTTTTGCCAACAAGGCTGCAGGCCGCGCCATGGACAAGATGGAGTTCAGTTGCCTTAGGAAGGATGCACAGGTAGGCTCCTTCATTGGCATGGGTGAAGTGGTAGCCGGCGAGGGTGATGTGTTCACGTTCGACGTGAACGTTGCTGCCGACTATACCGGAACAAAACAGATTGAACTTACAAAGGTTCAGGTGCGCCAGAACGGCACTGGGCTTGTAAAGGCCGACCTCGTGACAGGCAAGACTGCTAGTACAGCTGACGAGGTTACGGTAAAGGGTGCCACCGCTGCTATAACGGTAGGCACACCGCAGACGGTTACTTTCAATGTAGCTTTCGATAAGACTGTGCTTACGGCTGCCTCTTTCATCGTGGCCTTGCCCAAAGGCGTGCAGTTTGTCGACAATTCTGCCGCAGTTGGTGCCATTTGCCCCAACCACAACGCCTACTACACCGATGGCGTGTACACCATCATGGTTAAAAACTTCATGAAGGACGCTTCCTTCTCTGCTACTGAGGGCGAGCTTGGCTCGTTCCAGATAGTGGCCGACGACACCTTTGTGGACGGCTCTGAAATACTGTTCACCAATGTGCGCACCTCTGCCAATATTGTTCAGCCTGACGGCTCGAAGAAAGCTACCGAGTATCTGGGTGCCGATTTTGCCATCAAGCTGACCAAGGGCGACGCTACAGGCATCAACGGTGTAACAGCCGACGAGCTTGGTGCTGACGCTGTATATCAGCTCAACGGTGTGCGCACAGACCAGATGAAGCAGGGCGTTAACATCGTTGTTAAGAATGGCAAGGCTATCAAGGTTCTTAAGAAGTAAACAGCTTTTAAAGAGATATATCCTTTCAATTCGTAGTTTTGTGGCTATTAAAAAAATAGAGTAAAGTTTTACACAAGACGTTTATAACAGACCACCCACGGCTATGTTTTCTCAGTTTTTGCATAGTCTGGGTGGTTTTTTACAATAAGAAATTTATTTAATTTATATATCCTACATATTTTAGGCAGTGTGTATACCATGAAGACACAAGCAAATTCGTTTCTTTATGCTTTAGTGCGTGATGCATTGAAGCATATTTTTTTTTATATCTGAAATATACTAAAACAAGGGCGTTGAGCGTTATTTTAAAGGTATATTGCGGTTTCTTCAAAAACAGATGTCAAGAAACCGCATGTCTTCAGGCAAGAGAAAGGCCTGAAGAAGAAATTGCCGCTTAACATGTAGAACATTGATTACAGAACAAAAGCATGATTGATTATATCAAAGGCGAACTCGCCGAACTGACACCGGCACAGGCCGTTATCGAGGCGGCAGGCGTGGGTTACGCCCTCAACATATCGCTTAACACCTACACCGCCATACAAGGCAAGAAAGATGTGAAACTCTTTGTCCACGAGTCGCTTGTTACAGGTGGACGCGACGACAGCTACACCTTCTTTGGCTTTGCCTCCAAGCAGGAGCGCGACCTCTACCGTCTGCTTATCAGCGTGTCGGGCGTGGGAGCCAACACAGCCCGCATGATCCTTTCGGCAGCATCGCCCGCCGACCTCAGCAACGCCATAGCCTCAAGCAACGAACGTCTGCTTAAGGGCGTCAAAGGCATTGGTCTGAAGACCGCCCAGCGCATAATAGTAGACCTTAAGGACAAGGTTGTTGCTCTCGGCATCGCTCAGGAGGTTACCATGGGCGAGGGCGGCAGCACCGTGGCTGTGAACAACGAGGTCATGGATGAGGCTGTGTCTGCCCTCACCATGCTTGGTTTCTCGCCGGCACCCTCAGCCAAGGTTGTCAAGGCGTTGCTTGAAGAGAACGCCGCTATGCCCGTGGAGCAGGTTGTCAAGGAAGCGTTGAAGCGCATAAAGTAGCGCATAAAGAAATAGAAAAAAACTGAATGAAGCAAAGGAACCTTTTTCTCTCGATAATAACATGTCTGCTCGTTGCCATCGTGGCGAGCTATGCCTTTGCTGTGCCTTATCGTCAGGACGACCGCACGCGTCGCGCTCAACGCCAGCAGGGCGTGCAGCGCAATGGCGCAAACCAGCGACAGGACGATGCGCAGCGACAGGGTGGGGCACAGAAAAACCTTCCTTCCAAGGACAGCATCCTGGCGCAGCCCATCATAGAGAACGAAGACACCATTCCCGACTCGTTGCTCCATCCGCGTTGGAAAATACAGCGCACCATGCCCATCACTCTCAACGACCTCAACCAGGGCGCTGCCGACCTTCGCCGTCCCGACAACCTTAAGCAGGAGGTGGTCTATAACGACACCATCAACCGCTACATCATCGGTTCCAAGATAGGCGACTCTTACATCAACGCCCCTGTCATGATGACGCCCGAGGAGTATAGAAAATGGAGCGAGCGCAAGGCCATGCAGAGCTATTTCCGTTCAAAGAACGACGAAATTTACAAGGCCAAGGGCAAGGAGAAATTCGATTTTACCGACATGCACTTCGACCTCGGTCCCGCCGAAAAGATCTTCGGCCCCGGCGGCGTGCGCATAAAGACCCAGGGAACGGCAGAACTGAAGTTTGGCGCCACGATGAAGAACATCGACAACCCGTCGCTGCCCATCAGAAACCGCAAGACAACCAATATCGACTTTGACGAGAAGATAAACCTCAACGTCAACGGAAAGGTGGGCGACAAGGTAAACATGAACCTTAACTACAACACCGACGCCACCTTCGACTTCGACTCGCAGAACCTCAAGCTCAAGTATGACGGCAAGGAAGACGAGATCATAAAGCTCGTTGAGGCCGGCAACGTGTCGTTCCCCAGCAACTCGTCGTTGGTCAAGGGCGCATCCTCGCTCTTCGGTTTGCGCACCGACCTGCAGTTTGGCAAGCTGAAGCTCCAGCTCGTTGCCTCGCAGAAGAAGTCGACAACCAAGAGCGTGTCGACAAAGGGCGGCACACAGTTCACGCCCTTCGAGATCGATGCTGCCAACTATGAAGAAAACCGCCACTTCTTCCTCTCACAGTATTTCCGTGAGAAATATGATGCCGGCATGCGTTCGCTCCCCAACCTCACCACAGGCATAAAGATTAACCGCGTTGAGGTGTGGGTCACGAACAAGACAGCCACAACCAGCAACACACGTTCCATCATAGCCCTTACCGATCTGGGCGAGAACACGCTTGTCCATAACCACATGTGGCAGACCACAGGCTTGCAGGTGCCTGCTAACGCCGCCAACACCGAATATCAGACCATGGTGGAGCAGTATGGTGCTGCCCGCGACATAGACCAGACATCGACCGTGCTCGACGGCATCGGCTCCTTTGCCGGCGGCAGCGACTATGAGAAGCTGTCGAGCGCCCGTCTGCTCAACTCTTCCGAGTATAGCGTCAACACCGCCCTCGGCTACATCTCGTTGAAGACCTCGTTGCAGACCGACCAGGTGCTTGCCGTGGCTTACGAGTACACCTATGGCGGACAGACCTTCCAGGTGGGCGAGTTTGCGAGCGACGTGACGGACGTGTCACAGGCTCTCTTCGTCAAGGCGTTGAAGAACACCAGCAACAACCCGTCTCAGGGCAACTGGCGCCTGATGATGAAGAACGTCTACTATCTCTCCTCACAGGTGGAGAAAGAGAAGTTCCGCCTCGACGTCAAGTTTCAGAGCGACACGGCAGGCGTGTACCTCTCTTACCTTCCTGAGCCACAGACCAAGGACCAGCCGATCATCAGAGCCCTCGGTGCCGACCGTCTCGACAATAACAACAAACCTCACCCTAACGGCTATTTCGACTTTGTCGAGGGCTATACCGTGTCCAACGGTCGCGTGTTCTTCCCGCAGGCAGAGCCGTTCGGAAAAGGAATATACAATTTCCTCGTGAGTCGTGGCGTGCCTGCCGACAAGGCAGAGAAATATGCGTTCACCGAGCTTTACGACTCGACCAAGACCGTTGCCAAGCAGATAGCAGAGAAAGACAAATACATGCTGTCGGGACAGTTTAAAGGCACGGCAGCCAACATCATCTCGCTCGGCGCATACAATGTGCCGCAAGGCTCGGTGGTGGTCACGGCAGGTGGCGTGAAGCTCACCGAAAACTCCGACTATTCTGTCGACTATAGCGCTGGCGAGGTGACCATCCTCAACCAGAGCATCATCGATGCGGGCACGTCTGTCAACGTGTCGTTGGAGAGCAACAGCGACTACGGTCAGCAGCGCAAGACCATGTTCGGCATGAACTGGGAGTACGACTTCTCGAAAAACTTCCAGATGTCGGGAACCATACAGCACCTCTCGGAGCAAGCCCTCACCACAAAGGTTAACATGGGCAGCGAGCCGCTCAACAACACGTTGTGGGGCGTTAACATGAACTGGAAGAAGGAGAGCCAGTGGGTCACCAACATGCTCGACAAGATACCGTTCCTCCATCTCACGCAGCCCTCAAACATCTCGTTCTCGGGCGAGTTTGCACAGCTCTTGGCAGGACAGAGCCACGGCACGCAAGACAACGCCTCTTACATTGACGACTTTGAAGACACAAAGAACACCATCGACGTGAGCACCCCCACATCATGGATCATCTCGAGCGTGCCGACCATGTTCCCCGAGAGCAAGGACAAGACCACTCTCGCCAGCGGCTACAACCGTGCCCGCCTGGCTTGGTACACCATAGACCCGCTCTTCACGCGTCGTTCCTCGTCGCTCACCCCATCCCACATAAAGAGTGACCTTAACCAGCTGTCAAACCATTATGTGCGTGAGGTGCCTGTGCGTGAGCTGTTCCCGAAACGCAACCAGAACAGCTACAGCGGAGCAACATCGATGCTCAGCGTGCTCAACCTCGCTTACTATCCGTCAGAGCGCGGTCCTTACAACTTCAGCACGGATCTTGCCTATGACGGAACGCTCAACAACCCCGAGAACCATTGGGGCGGCATGATGCGCAAGCTCGACACCAACGACTTTGAGGCAGCCAATATAGAATATGTGGAGTTTTGGATGCTTGACCCCTTCATCTACAGTCGGCGCGACGGCAACGCCAGCGACTTTGGCGGCGATTTCTATCTTAACCTCGGCGAGGTGAGCGAAGACATTCTGCGCGACGGAAAGAAATTCTATGAGAGCGGAATGCCCGTCGACGGCTCCAACAGTTTCGTAAAGACACAATGGGGCAAGATCCCCACACAGGCCACCGTGACCTATTCGTTCGCGTCGGCCAAGGGAGCGCGTGCCTTGCAAGATGTGGGCTTCAACGGACTGAACGACCAGGAGGAGCAGACCTTCGAGACCTATCAGACCTTCCTGAAGACCATTGAGGGCAAGATCAGCAAGGCCGCCTACGACTCAATATGGGCAGACCCCGCTGGCGACAACTACCACTATTTCCGTGGCTCTGACCTTGACCGCATGGAGGCACCCATCTTGCTGCGTTACAAGTATATAAACAACCCGCAAGGCAACTCGCCCGACAACGACAGCCGCACCGAGGGCTACGACACCTCTTACAAGACAACTCCCGATGTGGAGGACATAAACCAAGACTACACGCTCAACGAATATGAGAAATACTATCAGTATCGCATCTCCATTCGTCCCGAAGACCTCGTTGTGGGACAGAACTACATCGTCGACAAGCGCGAGGTGTCGCCAAAGTTGAGAAACGGCGAGACCGACCATGTCACATGGTACCAGTTCCGCATACCCCTGAGCGACTATGAGCAGCGCGTGGGTGGCATCAGCGATTTCACATCCATACGTTTCATGCGTATGTTCCTCGCTGGCTTCAAGAAGCCCATCGTTCTGCGCTTTGGCAACCTCGACCTCGTCTATGGCAAGTGGCGCATGTACAACCAGACGCTTGATGCCACGGCTCCACAGCAGGGCAAGATGACGATGGGTGCTGTCAACATTGAGGAGAACAACGACAAGTCGCCTGTCAATTATGTGCTGCCTCCCGGCATCAGCAGAGCACAGGACCCCTCGCAGCCCCAGCTTGTAGAGAGCAACGAGCAGGCGTTGTCTATGAACGTCGAGAATCTCGGTCACGGCGAGTCGAAGGCTGTGTACAAGAACACCACCCTCGACCTCCGGCAGTATAAGCGCATGCAGATGTTTGTGCATGCCAACTCGCTCGACCCCAACACCACCAACCTGCAAGACAACCAGCTGGCGGTGTTCATACGCCTCGGCTCCGATTATAAGAGCAACTATTATGAGTATGAAATTCCGCTGTCGCTCACGCCGTGGAAGTCGAACTATGGCATGAACTCGCCCTCCGACCGTCGCTTGGTGTGGCCCGAGGAGAACATGCTCGACGTGCCCCTGTCGCTCTTCACGGCTGTGAAGAAGGCCCGCAACAAGGCCAAGGCCGCTGGCACAGCCTCTTACAGCCGCCCCTATTCGGCCTACGATGAAGACAAACCCAACAACAAGGTGACGGTCATGGGTAACCCCACGCTCGGTGAGGTCAAGACCATGGTCGTTGGTGTGCGCAACCTGTCTTCCGACGCTAAGAGCGGTGAGGTGTGGGTGAACGAGCTGCGCCTGAGAGACTATAACAACTCGGGCGGTTGGGCTGCATCGGGCAACCTCAACCTGCAGCTCTCCGACTTCGGTACGGTCAACCTCACGGGCAAGTATGTGAGCGATGGCTTTGGCGGCTTGGAGGACGGTGTGGCAGCACGCTCCACCGACGACTACAAGACCTATAGTCTGACGACCAACTTCGAGCTGGGCAAGTTCTTCCCCGACAAGGCGAAGGTCTCTATACCTCTTTATTATAGTGTGACGAAAGAAGAGACCTCTCCACGCTACAACCCGCTTGACACCGACATGCTGCTCAAGGACGCCCTCGATGCAGCAAGCGACAAGCATGAGCGCGACTCGATAAAGAGCATCGCCGTGACGAAGACCACCAACACCAACTTCTCGCTGTCGGGTGTGCGTGTGGGCATAGCCACGAAGCGTCACCCCATGCCTTACGACCCCGCCAACTTCTCGTTCAGCTACAGCCACAGTCATCGCTACTCGTCTGGCGAGACCACGGTCTATGAGAAGGAAGACAACTGGCAAGGCTCGCTCAACTATTCGTGGGTGCCCGTCTACAAGCCTCTTGAGCCTTTCAAGAAAATAAAAAACAAGAGCAAGTGGCTTGACCTGCTGCGACGCTTCGGCTTCAACTGGCTGCCGCAGAACGTGGGCTTCAACTCAGAGATCTCGCGCAGCTACTATGAGCTACAGGAGCGCGACATGCAAGACCTTGGCGGCTCACAACTGCCGCTCACGTTCAGTCAGCAGTTTCTGTGGAACCGTGAGTTCTCGTTACGCTGGGACCTCACGAAGAACCTGCACATGAACTTCCAGAGTGCCACGCACGCGGAAATAGAGGAACCCTACACGCCGGTGAACAAGGACCTCTATGCCGACCAGTATAAGGCATGGAAAGACTCGGTGTGGACGAGCATCAAGCATTTCGGAACACCGCTCGACTATAACCAGACGTTCACGGCTTCCTACCAGTTGCCGCTCAACCTCATACCCATCTTCGACTGGGTGAACGCCGACGCCCAATATACCGCCACCTACAACTGGATGCGTGGCTCCGACCTTGAAGACGGCACGTCGCTGGGCAACACCATCAGCAACAACCGTCAGATCCGTCTTAACGGCACCTTCAACATGGAGAAGCTCTATAACCATGTGCCGTTCCTGAAGAAGGCAAACGACAGGTTCAAGAAGGATCCGTCGAGCAACCTCAAAAAGAAGAACGCGAAGAATGCGAAGAACAAGAAAGATGACAAGGACAAGAACTCGTCGTCTAAACGCAATGGACAGCAAGGCGCAGACCTGGACAAGCAGAAGGCGAAGCTTCCAAAGAACAAGAAGGGCTTCGAGAAGGAAATAACGCTGTTGCCCGACACCCTTATGAAGATCAAGCACGGCAAGAACAGCAAGCGTCTTATCGTTTCTGCAAAGACCGAAGACGGCAAGCCGTTCCAGCTGAAATATCGTAAGATCGACAACAACACCATAGGCATAAAGAGCCGTCTCGACTCGGCGTTGAAACTGAAGATCACGGTGACGCCCAAGGAGCCGCTCGACAACAAGGGATGGTACAAGACCATGCAGACAATCGCCCGCACGCTGATGATGGTGCGCAACGTGAGCCTGTCTTATTCGAACCAATATTCAATGTCGCTGCCCGGATTCATGCCCAGCGTGGGCGATGCCTTCGGACAGAAGCGCAACCAAGGTGCGTGGGCGCCAGGCCTCGACTTTGCCTTTGGCCTTACAGGCGACTCGTATGTGGACAAGGCGCGTGACCGCGGATGGCTGTTGCTCAGCGACTCTATTGCCACCCCTGCCTCCACCAACAAGACAGAGGATCTGCAGGTGCGCATGACCCTTGAGCCTGTGCGCAACCTGAAGATCGACCTCAATGCCGCCCGCACACAGACAACGGCGCGCAGCGTGCAATATATGTATGAAGGGTCGCCCACAACGCAGAGCGGCACGTTCTCCATGACCACCCTCTCGCTGCGCAGCGCCTTTGAGGGCATGGGCGACGCCGAACACGGCTACCACTCGGCATCGTTCGAACGCTTCTGCAACAGCTTGGAAAGCTTCCGTCAGCGCGTGGAGCAACGTTATGTCGGCGCTACCTATCCGCAAGGCTCGGCGCTCGCAGGACAGCCCTTCGATGCTGCCAACGGTGGCGTGGGCTTATATTCGGCCGATGTCATGGTGCCTGCCTTCCTCGCAGCCTACACCTCGTCGGGAGGCAACAGTCTGAACATCTTCCCCACATTGTCGCGCATGCTGCCCAACTGGACGGTGCGTTACAGCGGACTGTCAAAGTTGCCTTGGTTCCGCGATGTGTTCAAGAGCGTAAACATCAACCACTCTTACAAGAGCATCTATGCCGTGGGTGCATACCAGTCGTACAGCACCTTCATGGAACTTATGGGTCCGGGCCTTGGTTTCATCTCAGACGCCACCACGGGCATGCCTGTTCCGTCGTCAATGTATAACGTCTCGACGGTTAGCATCAACGAGTCGTTCTCGCCGCTGCTTGGCATCGACGTCACGTTGCAGAACAACCTGACGTGCAAGCTCGAGTATAAGACCATACGCACGCTGAACCTCAGCATGACGAGTGTGCAGATCAACGAGTCGTCATCACACGACTGGGTGCTGGGCATGGGCTACACCATCAGCAACTTCAATCCCTTCGGACCGAAGGCGCGTAAGGTGAAATCGGGCAGGAAGAGCGGTAACGGACAGAACGGTGCGCAGCAGAAGCAGAACAGCTCATCGCGAAACAACCGTAGCTCATCGGGCTATAACAGTGACCTGAAGCTTCGTCTTGACCTCAGCTATCGCAAGCAGGCAGCCATAAGCCGTGACATCGCATCCATGACGTCGGCGGCAAGCAGTGGCAACACAGCCTTCAAGCTGTCATTCTCTGCCGACTATTCGTTCTCGCGTCTGCTCACCATGAGCTTCTATTATGACCGACAGACGAACACGCCGCTGCTTACGTCAAGCAGCTACCCGACGACCACTCGCGACTTTGGCCTTAGCCTCAAGTTCTCTCTCACGAGGTAACGCTTTGCCGGTTATAAAGACAATGTGGCTTTTGGACGGGAAATTTTAAAGACAATAGAGACAATAGGGACAATCTTTTATTGAACTTTTGTATGTAAAAAGCAGACGCTTTATAAGATGGTTACAAGCTTGGATGGCAGCTTTTCATGTGCATAAAACAACGAAAAAATAATTTTGCGCTTCGCGCATTTTTTTAACATTAATTTCCATTAATTGAACATTAATGAAACATTAATTTTTTTTGCGCGAAGCGCGTATTAATGATAATTAATGGGTCATTAATGGAAATTAATGTTTAAAATACCACGAGCGCGAAGCGCGATGTAAATAAAAAACTTTGCGAAAGTTCAATTAATAAGAATGTTTCCCGCAAAAGGCTTCGTCTCCTGTTGATCTGCTTCTATCACCAGCGGAAGTTTCGAAATTTTATTAAAAACCTTTCGATTTGAAACAATGTGTAAACATGAAGTTAAAAAATGCTTCAATTGTTTATTTGTTTGCCGAAAAATATGTAATTTTGCAAATATCGAGAAGCACATAATAACATAAAAGGGATAAAACAATCAAAAACGTGTTGGTTATGAAAAAAATCTTGTTTAAAACGGCATCTGTGGCAGCATTGCTGCTCTTGCAATCTATGACGGGCCTATGCTTTGCACAGACCGACACAACGACAGCGGCCGCCGTCGCTGCCGACACAGCAGCATGGGCTGTGCCTGTGACCTCGGTCGTGAACATTCGCTGCAAAGGCGACTACGATGGCGAGATGGAGACGCAGGCTCTGCTCGGCATGCCTATGAAGATATTGAAGAACGACCGTTGGGCGCATGTCATGACGCCCGATGGCGACAAGGGATACATCCTCTCGTCGGCTGTTGAGAAGATGACCGATGCACAGATGCGTGCATGGAACGCCGCACCACAGGTCGTGGTCACGTCGTTCTGGGCTTTCGTCTATGAGAAGCCCGATGCCAAATCGCTCCGCGTGAGCGATGTGGTGGCTGCCTGCCGACTGAAGTTGCTTGGCAAGGACAAGCAGTTTTATCATGTCGCCCTGCCCGACGGACGCGAGGGCTATCTGCCCATGGTGCACGCCCTGCCTCTGGAAAAATGGCGCAAGACGGTGAAGCACGATGCGCAGAGCATCATAGCCACAGCGCTCTCGCTCAGTGGCGTGACATATCATTGGGGAGGCACAAGCGTCAAGGCGGTCGACTGTAGCGGTCTTGTGCGCACGGTGTTGCTCATGCACGACATCACGCTGCCGCGCAACGCATCGCAGCAGGCAAAGGTGGGTGAGCACATTGAGATTGCTCCCGACTTCAGCAACCTGCAGCCTGGCGACCTCGTGTTCTTCGGACGCAAGGCCACAGACGAGAAGCCCGCACATGTGTCGCATGTGGGCATATATATGGGCAACCAGAAGTTTATCCACTCGCTGGCATGGGTTCATGTGAGCAGCTTCAACCCCGCTGATCCCGAATATGACGAGTATGACCTCAACCGTCTGCTCTGGGCGCAGCGCATCCTGCCACAGCTCAACACCATTCCTGAGGTGAAGACTAACGACAACGTAGAATTTTATAACGTCAAATAACATTTAAACATAACGAGCGATGGTTTCAAGAAGAGATTTCCTTAAGCGTGCGGCTCTCGCCACAGCAGGATCGGCATTGGCCGTTTCAAATGCCGATGCCATCAGCAACATTGCGGCGCCCATTATCGGCGCAAAGAAGAACGTTAACATCAACCGCAAGGGTAAAGGCGGAAAGATGACGCTCAAGTTTTTCCCATACGAGCTGAAGCTACAGCATGTGTTCACTGTGGCAACCTACACCCGCACCACCACACCCGACGTGCAGGTGGAGATCGAGTATGAGGGCGTGACAGGATACGGCGAGGCAAGCATGCCGCCATATCTCGGACAGACCGTGGCGAGCGTCACGGCTTTCTTGCAGAAGGTGGACCTCAGCCAGTTTAAGAGTCCTTTTCTGATGGACGACATCCTCTCTTATGTTGACAGCCTCTCACCTGCCGACTCGGCTGCCAAGGCAGCCATCGACATAGCTCTCCACGACCTCGTGGGCAAGCTCATGGGACAGCCCTGGTACCGCATCTGGGGACTGGATCCTGCCAAGACACCCAACACAACCTTCACCATCGGCATCGACACGCCAGAGGTGGTTAAGCAGAAGACTCTCGAGTGTGCCGACAAGTTCAAGATCTTAAAGGTAAAGCTGGGCCGCGAGAACGACCACGAGATGATTGAGACCATACGCAGCGTCACCGACCTGCCGATAGCTGTGGACGTGAACCAGGGATGGAAAGACCGCCGACAGGCTCTCGACGAGATCTACTGGCTCAAGGAGAAGGGCGTGGTCATGGTGGAGCAGCCCATGCCTAAGGAGCAGATCGACGACACGGCATGGCTGACACAGGGCAGTCCGCTCCCCATCTTTGCCGACGAGTCGATACAGCGTCTCAAGGACATCAAGGCCATTGAGGGTGCCTTCACGGGCATCAACATCAAGCTGATGAAGTGTACAGGCATGCGCGAGGCGTGGAAGATGGTCAACTATGCCCATGCCCGCGGCATGCGCGTGATGGTGGGCTGCATGACCGAGACATCGTGTGCTGTCAGCGCAGCCGCCCAGTTCTCGCCCGTTGTCGACTTTGCCGACCTCGACGGCAACCTCCTCATCGCCAACGACCGCTTCAAGGGCATGACCGTTGTCGACGGCAAGATTACCCTTCCCGACCGCCCGGGCATAGGTGTGGTGAAGCTGTAAACCTCTTTTCTTCCGTTGCAGGCTCTTTTTTTGTTGCAGGCTCTTTTTTCGTTGCAGGCTATAATGGCTGCCTGACAACAAAAAGGATAAAACGGATTGCAAAGGCCAAACGAATCACAAGGACCAAAAGGATCGCAAAGACCAAAAAGGATTACAAAACCAAAAAGTTCAACAAGACCAAAAAAGGACAACAAGAACAACATTCTGTCTATTGCGTAAGGAAAAATGTTGTTCTTGTTGTCCTTTTTTTTGTTTTTCTGTTCTTGTTTCGTGCGTTTTAGCTGTTTTTAGTTCGTGTTTTAGCGGTTTATGATTCTTGCGTTTTTGCTTTTTTTATGTAGCGGAATAGTTTTCATGCGCAGCTTTTACAATCTTTAGAATTTGTTATATTTTCCTATAAATTCAACTATTTTACCACTATTGCATGTTTGAAAGTTATTGTTTATTTTTGCAACCGTAAGACAATGATCAATAACTTAAATTCAAAATTTATGAAAAAGAACATCTTCTATTCTTTTGTTATTGCTATTGCATCATTCGCCTTCATGGCTTGCAGCAGCAACGACGACGACGGCAACAAGCAAATAAAATTGCCGGAAAAGGCACAACCGTCAACAAATTTCACTTTAGGCAGTTTCGACAATGAGCAGTATGCTGACGACGCAATAAAGATGGACGTTACGACGTGGGGCAACGGCACGGCGCAAGAGTTTAAATCGATAGAGCTTTTTGCCGACGGCCATTTCCTCATGACCAAACCTCAGGCAGGCATCGCTCCCAAGCGTGCACGCATGGCTACACGCGCTGTCGACATAAACGGCACGATTGAATTTGACAAAGGACTATATGTCTATGGCAAATTCACGCGCGTGAAAGACGGGGTCTACAGTTTGAGCAACAACACAAAGATCGAGATCAATGAAAACGGTGTGTCGGGAAAAGCAACGGTGACCTACACCAACAGCAAGGGTGAGGTCTTCACCGTTGTGGTGAACATCAACATCAACTCTAAGCCCGATGATGCGCTCCGTCAGATCTGCCGCTCATGGAAAATGGACAGCTCAGAAACATGGCTTTTCACCGACAACGCATATATTGGCTACGGCAAGCAATGGCTCGACCTGCTCGTTGTGAAGCAAGACATAACCATCACGCCCGAGGGCAAGAAATGGGGATTTGATGAGGACGACATCTTGGACGACAAGGACGACTATTGCCGCCGCGTGATCTTCTCGCCCTGCGGCACAGCCATCTATTTCTATGTGGATGGCGAAGTGGAAGTGGGTCGTTGGGAATGGAAAGACAAGCTGAACGGCGTTCTGCGTTGTTGGGAGCCGAACGATCTTGACGACGATGACGATGATGACGACGACGAGTGGATGGACATGACCATACGCTTTGACGGCAAGCAGATGTTGCTTCACGACATGACTATTATGCCGAACACATCTACCGCCAA
>OQVT01000507.1_pt1 | contig 21887 bp, 17 predicted proteins | sample 1691561 | NCBI WGS metagenome assembly OQVT01 (sample SAMN03418260, study PRJEB22391) | human gut metagenome | biome: human-gut; feature: organic feature; material: feces | host: Homo sapiens | place: Tanzania | collected 2013-01 | reverse complement strand
TCTCGGAATTGCGGTGATGCCGGAGATCCCGATCCTTAAGAATCTGGATGTGGATGTACTGGATATCGAGAATCCACCATATGAGCGTTATATTTATCTGGCAAAACTAAAAGAAAAGTATCTGGCGCCGGTTGTAAAAGAATTTATTGAATATGTAAAAGAAAGAGATGGGAAGGCACTTTAATAGGCCCGCCATGGAAGCATCTTCCACGATCTCATAAGCGATCTTCGGTGTCCCTCCGGTCTGTTCAAACAGCTGGTCGATCACCGGTCTAAGTCCGCTGTTCTTGGTGAAATACACCTGCGGATAAGGAAGTGTTTCCTTCAGATCAACAGATCCCCTTCCTGCCAGTTCATGCCCTTTCGGTACAACCACCACCAGCTTTTCCTTGGCGATCGGTACAAAATCAATCCCGGATTCTTTTTCTTTTCTCGAGCAGAAAGCGATGTCATACTTTTCCTCTTTCAGTCCCTGTATGATCTCCGTCGTATTCCCGACCGAAAAGCGGAAATTCACATCCCAGTCTTCGTTTTCCTTTAAAAACCCGCCTACAAGCTGTGGAACAAATACACTTCCAAGCGTAAAAATATATGCGAGATCGATCACCCCGCCGGTGTCACTTGTCAGCGCCCTTGTCTTTTTTACACCACTGTCCAGAATCTTTAAAGCTTCTTCTACATATTCCAGAAATACTTTTCCGTACTTTGTCAGTACAACGTTACGCCCTCTTTTTTCAAACAGGTTTGTCTCCAGCTCCTGCTCCAGCATACTGATGGCATGGCTGAGACTTGGCTGCGTAATGGACAGCATTTCCGCCGCTCTGGTATAGTGTTCTATATGTGCTAGTGTTACAAAGTAATGCAACTGATTCAGATTCATAAAACCATCACCCTCTTTCCTCGCCGACCAAAAGCAGTTCACCCTCATTATCAACAAAAAATAATCCTGCAATCTTATGTCATACATCTTCGATAAGGAAATAGGAAGAGGGGGCATGGGATGCGTTTACTTGGGACATGACGACCAGACCGGCCAGAAGGTTGCCATCAAGATGATGAGCAACAAGGTGACCTGTCTGCCAGAATATCGGCAGTTGTTTCAAGCTGAGGTGCAGAGTCTGCAACTCATGAACCACCCCTCAGTGGTGCACATCATGGGGCATTCGTGGTCGGATAATGACGGGAACTTCTTCCTCCCCATGGAATATGTGGAAGGCATCACCATCGAGCAGCACGTTAAACGCAACGGCGCGTTCCCGATGACGGGTGCCATCAACCTCATGTGCAAGATTCTCGACGCCATGAGCTATGTGCACAAATGTGGTTGTATCCATCGCGACATCAAACCCTCTAACATCATGATACGCCCCGACGGCAGTATCTGTATCATTGACTTCGGCATCGCCAAGGATTTGCGTTCGGGCGTTGCCGGCCAAACCGTTGGAAAGGTCATCGGAACTGACGGATACATGAGTCCGGAGCAGGCAGAGGGCTTGCACATCGACCACCGAACAGACATCTATTCGCTCGGCTGCGTGCTCTATTATATGCTCACGGGCAAAACGGCAGTCGCCAAAGGCAACAACGGGCATGAAACGATGCTCAATATCCTCAATCAGGAGCGCCTTTTGCCGTCGCAGACAACAGGCGTTTCGACGCAGCTCGACAGCATCTATCTGCGGGCCATCGACCGCGACATGACCAAGCGCTATCAGACGTGTAAGGAATTTCGCGACGACCTGGAGCGCACAGAGCGCAATCCTTTCTCGTCGGATGCGAAAATCACGGTAGGGCGCGATATAGACAACGACATCAAGTACACGCCGGATGTGGTCAGCAACTTTCATTTGGAAATCCACGGGTTTACGTCTCCCAGTACGGGCGGGCCGAACCGGTACACCATTGAAATCACCGACCACAGCACCAACGGCACTGGCATCGACGGCCGATATTTGAAAAACGACACCGTGTCTATCCCTTATAATGGTACGACGACCCTGCCGCAGGTGATGCTCGCCGGAAACCCCAATATCCTCCTTTCCTGGCCGCTGGTGATGCAGAAACTCCGTGAAAAGGGATGGAACCCGCAGGTAGGGCCTTCTGGCCCCACGCCTCCGCCGCCTCCCGCTCCAGAAACGAAACGTGAGTTCGTCCCGGCTGAAGACCGTCTTTCAGGCGGCTTCTGTTTCCTCTGCTTCATGTTCCCCGTCGTTGGATGGGTGCTTTGGGGCGTGTGGCACAACCAATACCCCAACAAAGGTTCGAAGGCCGCCATGTGGGCCTGGATAGGCTTCGGCGTAGGACTGGTGTTCAATATTCTGGTAGTTGCCGCCATGGCAGCATAGCCAGCGATTGGAAGCCGTTGAAGGGTTGCCAATCCATCCGCCGTAACTTTTAGGACATTCCTTTAAAAAAACGGTGGTCGGGAGCGGAAAGGCGTTCCGGCCATCCATTAATGAAAATATAGATATGAACGCAACAGTAACAATAGGACGCAGCAGTGAGTGCAACATCATGGTGTCGGACGGCAACGTGAGTCGCATTCATGCCCGCATCAGCCGCGTTGGCGGCCAATACGTATTCGAGGACGTGAGCAGCAACGGTTCCGTTCTCAACGGCCAGGTCATTCGTGGCCGTCGCATAACAGTGGCCCCCGGCGCCAACATCCTCCTTGCCGGCCGCGTGCCGTTTCCGTGGAACGAAGTCTACAAAATGCTCCCGATGGGTCCCGTCTCTCCTTACGAGCGGGAAACGCAATACAACAACTTGGGCGGCAACCCCGGCTATGCTCCTGCTTACAACGATGAAGACCGCTGTCCGGCAGGCTTCTGGATTCTCTCTTTCTTCTTCCCCATCGTCGGATGGATTCTCTGGGGCGTATGGCACAACAGTCTTCCCAACCGTGCCCGCGGCGTCTGTCAGGCTGCCTGGATCGGCTTTGGCGTTAACGTAGGCATCTCCTTCTTGATGATGCTGGCTGCGATGGCATAGCAGGCGCACGGGAGTTACCATTACTTATTTCTTAGCAATCACAAACTTATATATCCAATATCATGATAGGTAAAGAAATCCTCAATTACCGCATCATCCAATTCATCGGAGCTGGCGGTATGGGCGCTGTTTATTTGGCTGAAAACAAGTTTATCAGTAAGCAGAAGGTGGCCGTCAAGGTCATCAAAGCCAATATGGCCAACAGTTTTACGCGGCAGCTCCTCAAGGACGAGGCCGAGAAGTTGGCAGAACTGAATCATCCCAACATCGTGGCTTTCCACAACTATCACATTGACGAGGAAGGAAACATCTACCTCATCATGGAATATGCCGACGGCAAAGACCTCGACACCTATATCCGCAATGTGAGCGGACTGATTGTGGAAAATCGCATCTGCCCCATCTTCGAGCCCATTCTCGATGGTGTGGGCTATGCACACAAACACGGCATTCTGCACCGCGACATCAAGCCCTCCAACATCGTGATCACCAACGAAGGTGTGCCCAAGATTCTCGACTTCGGCATCGCCAAGATTATGGAGAAACACCAGGACGACGACGGCACGCAGGTGGACGGCACGCAGGTCGAGGAAGAAGAGCCCATCATGGGCACGCCTTCCTATATGAGTCCGGAACAGGTGAAGGGAGAGAAGCTCGATGAGCGCTCAGACATCTATTCGCTCGGCGTGTTGCTCCATCAGATGATGACGGGCAACGCCCCTTACGACACCACGACCTTGACGGAACACGATATCAACACGAAGGTGGTCAGCGAACCGCTTCCGCGTATGAAGTCGTATTACAAATATATCTCCGACAAGGTGCAGAAGGTGGTTGACAAAGCCACGGCTAAAGACCCCTCACAGCGCTACCGCTCCTGCGAGGAGTTTAAGAAAGCCCTCCATCGCGCCATCTATCCGCCGCGTATGCCGAAATGGGTCAAGATTGCCGCAGCGGTCGGCGTGCTCGCTGTTTTGGGCGCTGCCGGCTACGTTTGGGACTACAACCGCACGAAAATCTATTTCTATAAGGACTATGTGGAGCAGTGGGGCATTCCTCAGGGCATCGGCGAGCTGAGCAGCGGCGAGCAGAGCCATGCGGCACGTGCCTATCGTTTTGAATATAAGAAACATAAGTTGCAGCGTGTGAGCCACGTCAACAGCAAGGGCAACATCATTGAAGACGGCGAAAGCGAGCGCACCGAGCGTCCGCTCGACCAGACTTTCACCTACAATTCCGACGGGAAAGTGTCGCGCGTGAAGGTGATGAACCGCAGCGGCAAGGTGCTTTATGTGAAAGCCTACAACGAGAAGCTCAACACCATGTCGTTCCAGTTCGACGACGAGCACGGAACGGAGCGCCCCATCGCTGCGCAGACGGTCAATTATGGGCGCACACTGGAATCAAACGGCAACGAGCAACTCGGGCGCATTTCGCGTTGGTGGCTCGAATATGACGAGGACGGACACGTCACTTCCCTGAAATATGCCGACCAGAGCAACACTGCCGTGGGCGATGCCGACCACATCTACGGCCGTCTCTACACCTACGACGACAAAGGACGAACGGCCACCATCACCTATATCGGACGTGACGGCAAGCCGACCTCAACGCGCTGGGGACTTTCAAAGAAGGAATTCTCCTACGACGACAACGACAACTGGGTGAAGGCCGTCTATCTCACCGTTGACGGCCAGCCAGCCCTCGATGTGGCCGATGGCTTGTCGGTGTATGAAATGGAATATGACGAAAACGGCAACCTCGTCAAGGCGCTCCACAAAGATGCCAAGGGCGATCTCATGCTGCCCAAGCGCAACGGCTATGCCGGTGTGAAAAATACCTACAACGAAGAAGGGCAATGCGTGAAGACGGAAGTGCTCGGCATCGACGGCAATCCGATGTACATCGCTGAAAACGGTTACGCCGGAATTGAAAGCAAATACGACAACAACGGCTACGTCTGTGAGCAGACCTTCATCAACACAGAAGGTCAGATTTGCGACACACGCCAGGGCATGGCCCGCTCAACGTATGTCAACGACGAGCATGGCAACAACCTTGAGCAGTGGTTTTATAACAAAGCCGGAAATCTCTGCCTCAATGCCGATGGCGTGGCCGGCATCAAGGCCAAGTTCGACTCTGTCGGCAACCTCATTGAATACATGAACTACGACGTCAAGCATCAGCCCGTGCTCGACAACAACGGTTTCGCCGGCCAGCGATTCGCCTATAACGAATTGGGACTGATTTGCGAGATGGCCGGACTCGGCGTCGACGGCAAACCATGTGCGAGCAAGGAACTCGTTTACATCACGCGCATGACCTACGACCGCAAAGGCAACCTGATACGCCGCGCCTTCTACGACGCTTCTGGAAAAAAACTGATGCTCAACCGCGAAGGGGAGGCTGGATGGGACAATACCTATGATGAGCACGGCAACCTTGTCGCCTACGCCTTCTTCGGCACCGACGGCAAGCCTTGCGTTTCCAAGGGCCTCCACTATGCTAAGATGGTGAAGACCTACGACGACAATGGCTACGTCAAGACAGAACGCTATCTCGACCTCAACGGCCAGCCCACTTGGCATGATGGCATCTGCGGAACAGATTATATCCACGACGCTATGGGCAACGAACTGGAGAACAAACCCGTTGGCCGCGACGGAAGTCTGGCACCAGGCAAACTGATAGTTCGCAATAAGTACGACCGCGTTGGAAACTGCACAGAATATGCCGTGTTCAACCTCAACGGTCCGGCGCTCAACAGTTGGAACATCCACCGTTGCGTGATGGTCTACAACAGTTTGAATCAGGAAACAGAGAGACGCTGGTATGACGTTTCTGGAAACCTCACCACCTACAATACCGACAAGTACGCCATTGTCCGCTACAAATATGACCTCCTGGGCAACGTGGTTTCAACGGCCTATTTCGGCGCCGACAAGAAGCCGGTCAAGTGCAACGAAGGATGGGCATCGACGTTGAATGTCTACAACAAGATGGGCAAGATTGTGAAGCAGTCGTTCTTCGACATCAACGGCAACCCCACCGACCCGAAGGTGATGGTGCCTGTGGGCATTTGCGACTACGACAAGTGGGGCAACATGACCTTCATCGCCTCGCAAGACGGACACGGACATTACATCATCAATCCGCAGACGGGATGGGCCATCTTGCGCATGACATACGACAGCCACGGCAATTGCCTCTCGCGGGCCTATTTCAATGTCTCCGACAAGCCAATGGCCAACAGCGATGGCTACCACAAAGAGACCTACAAATTCAACAACGACAACAACTGCACGGAGCATGCCTATTTCGGCACCAATGGCAAACCGATGCTTTATTACAGCATCCATCGCGAGACCTATGCCTACGACACCAACGGCAACCAAGTGCTGATGGAGCTTTACGGCATTTCGGGCAACAAGGTCAACTGCGACGCAGGATGGCATAAGCGCACAACGGCCTACAACGAAGACAACCAGCCGACCGTGCGGAAATACTACAACGCAGCAGGCAAGGAACTCGAAACGCAGCGCTGGAACGGCGAATCGTGGACAGCTCAGACATCGGCAGCAAGACCCGTACAGCCTGCCCAGCCGACACCGCAGCGCACCGCTTCAAGCAGCAGCAACTGGACGGCAACGGCACAGGCCTTGGCCAGCGAGCTCCCCACGTCGACCACCGTTGGCAATACGCGCCTGACGATGACCGCCCTGCGCATCACAGGGGCAAACTCCTGTGAGCTCTCCTGCCGCATCAACGCTTCCATCTATGAGGCCGACCCCGACGACGTCGACACCATCAAGGGCAACCTGCCCAATGCAGCCGCAGCCATCAAAAAGCAGCTCGGTGGCCGCGTTTCAGTGCGTGTCGTGCTCTACGATTCCAAGGGACGCCTCATCACCAGTGCAACGAAGTAAGTAGGTGGTCAGAATTATAAAATAATCTGATAACCTCCTTACCCCCTCCTAAATCATCAATCCATAAAAACGTATCATCATGAAAAAGTTATTTTCAACCCTTCTGTTGGTGTTCTTCTTCACGAGTATCCAGGCTTTTGCCGATGGAGAGTTCACCACCCGCCAATTGGCGCTCCGTTCTGAAATCCAGTCCTTCCTGAAGCAAGAAGGCTTCATGCCTGAGATCGATAGCGACGGCGACATCAAGTTCAAGCGAGAGGGCAACACCTATTACATCCGCATCGACAAGGCCAACAAGTCGCCGATGTACCTCCGTCTCCAGAGCTATTACAATTATAGCGACAATTTGAGCAAGAGCAAAGTCTCTGCCGCCCTTCCCGACCTCAACCTCTGGAAGGCCGTGAAGGTCGTGATGTATGAAAGCCAGTTCACCGTTCAGGCCGACATGTTCCTCACCAGTTCCGAGGCCTTCAAGACCGTGTTCTATAAGCTCATCAGCATCGTCTCCGACGTGGAAGACGAAGTGTTGAAACTCTGATAGTAATTTCTTCTTCATAAAGCAGCGGGCCTGCGCGAGAGTTTTCTCGTGCGGGCCCGTTTTCTTTCTTTGGTAACAAAGATGCGGCGCAGCGGAAATAAAGACAATCATCGTCATTCGTTGTTTCGCCCAGTCGCGGCAGCAACAAACTGACCGCATGAAAGACCCCTTCAATCCGCTCCTAAGGATTGTCAGCGAACGCGAGACGAGGCACGACCGAATCTGGGGCGAGGCACGACCGCACCTGGGAGGAGGCACGACTGAACGCGGGGCGGCGTTCGCTGACAGGCATAGATCGCGGATTGGCGGGTTGCCTTGTCTGCAAACCAATGGTCTTTGCAAAATCAGGCAGGCTCCCACATCATTCACTAATAGTAAATACCCCCAAATACTCAATAGCCTTCCATATATTGCAATACGGCCTGCACGGGATGTTTACAGTTTTTTTGTTGATTAAGCATCAAAATCAATGTTGTCAAATATCCAAGCAAATAATTTCTGCAAGCCGCGCAATCTACCACAAAAAAGCACTAACTTTGTGGCAAAATATAAGACTATGAGTGCAAACAGTTCTTACAAGGCGATGCACGATATTGTGGAGCAGACAAAAGAAGGAACAATACTTATTCCTGATGATTTCACAACGTGCGGCACTCCCGATGCTGTACGGTCGGGACTAAGCCGCTTGTGCCGTAACGGATTGTTGTATCGCTTTGCAAAAGGTCTTTACTATAGACCTTTGTATGACAAGTGGGACGGCACATTGCGTGAGCCGTCATTAGATGCCATTGCCTTGAAAATTGCTCAACGGGATAATGCGCGTATTATTCCGACCGGAGCATACGCACTTAACAAACTGGGATTATCTACTCAGGTTCCGGCTAACATTATCTATATAACGGACGGCTCTGCACGGCAGGTCAAGTTCGGAGAGGGAAAGAGTATCACTTTTCGGCATAGTAATGACTTGGGAAATTTTGCCTATCAATCCCAATTAATGCAACTGGCTGTTCTTGCCATGCGCGAGATTGGCGAGAAAACCATAACTGAAGACCAGAAGGGAATAATAAAAAATATGATAACCAGCCATGTCTCGGAACAAGAATTTAATCATGATATAGTTCTTGCTCCTACATGGATAAAAAAGATATTACAGCGATGAATTTCATTGATCTGTCAAAAGAAGACCGTTTGGATATACTTGACCGTGTTTCCTCGGAATTGAACATCCGCCAGCTGGAGGTCATAGAAAAGGATTGGTGGGTCACGGCGGTTCTCCGTGCCATGTTCGGTTTACCTTACGCCGACCATTTGTCTTTTAAGGGCGGAACATCGCTGAGTAAGTGCTGGCATCTGATTGACCGTTTTTCCGAGGATATTGATGTTGCTATTGATAGGGAGTATCTTGGTTTTACATGAACCTTATCCAAGACGCAAATCAGTGACAAACTGCGTCGTACAGCCTGTTCTTTTGTAAGAGAGACCATGCAGCATGACTTGGCAGAACAGCTATATCAAAACGGCATATCAAAAGAAAAGTTCAAGGTGAATGTGGATATAACTCCTATCTCCACAACAGACCCAGAAGTCATCAACATCAATTATGATTCCGTGCTGTCCTTTTCCATAGATGGAGCGGATGGTAATCAATATGTTCTTCCCAAGGTAAAAGTGGAGGTCAGCGGCAGGTCAATGAGCGAACCTGTGCAGGAAATTGCACTTGATTCCATGATTGACCAAGTATATCCGAAAGCACCCTTTGCAGAGCCTAAGTTCATGGTGCGAGCGGTTCTTCCGGAACGTACTTTCCTTGAAAAGGTATTCCTGCTCCACGAAGAATTTGCCAAGCCAAAAGATTTAATCAGAGTGGAACGGATGTCACGCCACATGTACGACATCGGGCAGATGTTGAAAACGCCGATAGCAGAGAGTGCTATCAATAATGCAGACCTCTACCGCCAAGTAGTGGAGCATCGCCGCACGTTCATCGGTTTGCGTGGCTTCGACTATGATACGCTTTATCCTGCGACACTCAATATTGTTCCACCGGTTTCAATTGCCGAACAGTGGAAAGCCGACTATGAGAATATGCGGATGCACATGATTTATGGAGAGTCTGTACCGTTTGATGAGCTGGTAGGTAATCTCAAAGAGTTGAACGATAGAGTAAAGAAATTGCACATAATATAGTAAAACAGGTAATGGGAAGGTTGTTGAAATATATCGCGGAAGAAACTCAAGGTGCTTGTTTTACTTCTTTCAAGTTCTGCTATGACACCTGACTTCGTCAATGCGCCACCCAAAGCCACCCATGATTTGTCGTAACTCATTGATTCTCAACCTGTGCTATGTGATGGCGCAGGAATGTGATGAAGTCAGGAAGAATAGGCGGCGGATTGGCAGATTGCCTTTTCGTCTGTCAACCATTCGTTTTCAGAAAAACGGGATGCTTGTTTGTTGCTTCTCAGAAGCTCCAGAATATCTCATTCTTTCGGACCTCGCGCGGAGATTGCGGCGAAAAAAGGCCCAGGGCAAACCATTGGTCGGTTTGCCCTGGGCCTTTATAAAGCGTATGATTTCTATTTCTTCTCGCCCCATTTCTTGCAGAGTTTGCCGCCCAAGAGGCAGTAGAGGCCGATGGCAACGAAGGGGATGCTGAGGAGTTGTCCTTGGTTGAGTCCGATGGTGTTGACCATCTGGATTTCCCATGCTTCCTGAACGTCTTTGAAAAACTCGACGAAGAAGCGGAAGGCGAAGATGGCCGTCAAGCACCAGCCGAAGAAAAATCCCGTGCCAACGCGGTCGCGGTGGCGGCGGTAGAGCCACAGGCCGACGAGGAAGAACACGAAATAGGCAACGGCTTCGTAGAGCTGGCCAGGATGGCGAGGCAGGAGATCGCCGTTGCAGGCGAAGATGAAGCCGTAGTCGGTGCCAGTGTATTTGCCAACGATTTCCGAGTTCATGAGGTTGCCGAGGCGGATGCAGCAGGCTGTGATGGGCGTGGCGATGGCGATGTTGTCGAGCACGCGGAAGATGTTTATCTTCGTGCGGCGCACATAAAGCCAGAGCGCAATCATCAGTCCGAGCGTGCCGCCGTGGGAGGCCAGTCCAGCATAGCCCGTGCACTTCCAGCCGGTGCCAGTTTCTCTGACAGGCAGGAGCATTTCAACGGGATGGCTGAGGAAATAGCCCGGCTCGTAGAGCAGGCAGTGGCCGAGGCGTGCACCGATGAGGATGCCGATGAAGCAATAGAAGAAAAGAGGGTCGAACTGGCGTTGCGGGATGCTCTGTGCCTTATAGAGCTTATAGACCACGATGTAGGCCGCTATCAGTCCGACACACCAGAAGAAGCTGTACCAATGGAGCGAGAAACTGCCGATGGTGAACACTTCCTTCGATGGTTGCCAGAGAATGGAAAGTATTTCCATGATGTCTTTCTTGATTTAATGAGCCTGAGCGAGGCAGGCGTTTATACGTTGAAGCGGAAGTGCATGATGTCGCCGTCCTGTACGACGTATTCCTTGCCTTCAACATGAAGCAGGCCAGCGTCGCGCACGGCCGATTCAGATCCGAGGCGGATATAGTCGTCGTATTTGATGACTTCGGCGCGGATGAAGCCCTTCTCAAAGTCGGTGTGGATGACACCAGCACACTGCGGCGCTTTCCATCCGCGGCGGTAAGTCCAGGCTTTCACTTCCATTTCTCCAGCTGTGATGAAGGTTTCGAGTTCGAGCATTTTGTAGGCTGCTTTGATAAGGCGGTTGCATCCGCTCTCTTCAAGCCCCACATCTTGGAGGAACATCTGGCGCTCCTCGTAGGTCTCGAGTTCGGCGATGTCGGCTTCAGTCTGTGCGGCCAACACGAGCACTTCGGCACCTTCCGGCGCTACAGCTTCGCGCACCTCCTCCACATAGTGGTTGCCGGTGGCGGCGCTACCTTCATCAACGTTGCAGACGTAGAGCACAGGTTTCGAGGTGAGGAGGAAGAGGCCCTTGGCGGCTTTCATTTCCTCTTGCGATTCAAACTGCACGGTGCGTGCCGATTTGCCCTGGAGCAGAGCTTCCTTGAAGGCCATGAGTACTTCATATTCCACTTTGGCGTTTTTGTCGCCACCCACTTTGGCAATTTTCTCTACGCGCTTGATGCGGTTTTCAACGGTTTCGAGGTCCTTGAGCTGGAGCTCGGTGTCGATGATTTCCTTGTCGCGAACGGGGTTGACCGAACCGTCAACGTGCACCACGTTGCCGTCGTCGAAGCAGCGGAGCACATGGATGATGGCATCGGTTTCGCGGATGTTGCCCAAGAACTGGTTGCCGAGGCCTTCGCCCTTCGATGCGCCCTTCACGAGTCCGGCGATGTCAACGATTTCCACCGTTGTCGGCACGATGCGCCCCGGATGCACCAGTTCGGCCAGTTTGGAAAGACGTTCGTCGGGCACCGTGATGACACCCACGTTGGGCTCGATGGTGCAGAAAGGGAAATTGGCCGACTGCGCTTTGGCGTTGCTCAAACAATTGAAGAGGGTGGACTTGCCCACGTTGGGGAGTCCAACTATACCACATTGTAAACTCATTGGTCTGTATGTTTGTTTTATTTTTTGTGTTTAAAAGTAATCACCAGTGCCGCTACGAAGAGCGCCAGGATGGCGAAGATGGCAACGTAGGCAAGGGTGTTGGTGGTTGAAACAGAGGCGGGGCGGAACTCAAACACCACTTTGTGTTTGCCTGCCGGCACCTTTAGGGCGCGGAGCACATAGTTGACGCGGCCCACTTCGGCGCTCTGGCCGTCGATGGTGGCGGTCCATCCCGGGTAATACACTTCCGAGAACACCACCACGCCGCCTTTGTCGCTTTCCACGTCGTAGTGCAATTCGTTGGGCTCATAGGCCGTGAGCGTCACGGTGCCGTTTGAGAGCGCACTGCCGTCGAGCTGTTGGCGGAATTGTTCATCGGCCACAGCCGCATGCTTCGTGTCGAGATTCGTCAGGCCCGCCATTTCAGCGTCGGCGCCCTTCACGAAGTTGAGCTTGCCGACAAACCATCCGTGGCCGTTGGCGGCAGGGTTTTTGACGGCGATGTCTTTCGTGACGATGAAATATTTCGCGTTGAGCATATTGAGCACCGGCACGAGGCTGTCGAGGTTAAGCGCTTCCACGTTGCCCGTTTGCGTCAGAGCTTGATAAAACGCAGCATGCTCCTGATTGAGATGGCGCTCAATGAGGTCTTGGTAGCGTTGCAGTTTGGCTGCATGATAGCCTCCGATGTTCTTGTGCCAATAGCTCGTGGAGTTTTCGCTGAAGGGGTTGCCCACGGTGTAGTTGAGCACGCGGTAGTCGGGGTCGGGGTCAGATAGAATCTGCTCGTCGGCCGCCGTTTTCTGCGCCATATTTTCGCTGCGCACGATGGGGTCGGTGAAGTTGTTATCGTTGAGGTAGTGGCGGTTGACCGTCCACATGTCCACCAAGGCCACCAAGGCCAGCGCTCCGCAGGTGGCCCAAGCTGGAATCTGCTTGATGCGCGTGCCGAGCAAGAAGATGCCGCCGCAAACGATGAGCACGATGAGCGAGCGGAAGGCCGAGGCCGACAGCACAGCGCCACGCATGACGTTGATAGCGTCGGTGTAGCTGCCGAGGAAATTAGCGTCGAAAGCCCCCGTCTTGGCGAGGAGGTCCATCGTGGCCACTTCATCGGCAGAGAGCAGCGAGCCAAAGGCGGTCGGGGCGAGCCAGAAGAGCAGGCAGAGGCCCGCAGTCACTGTCGTTGCAACGCCCAAACCGATTTTTCCGCGTAGCGTTGAGAGCACGTCGCGGTGGCGCAGGGCGTAGGCCAGTGCCATGATGCCCAGCAGCGGCATGGTAAATTCCGCAATGACGAGGGCCGAAGAAACCGTTCGGAACTTATTGTACATCGGCAGGTGGTCGATGAGGAAATGCGTCACGCCCGGCACGTTGTGTCCCCACGCGAAGAAGAGCGACACGAGCGTGGCGGCCGCCATTGCCCATTTGAGCGGTCCGCGCACCACGAAGAGCGCGAAGACGAAGAGGAAGCAGACGAAGGCACCCACATAGACCGGACCGACCGTGAAGGGCTGGTCGCCCCAATATTGGTTCTGTCCTGGCATGGCACTCACGCGTGAAGCCACAGCGGGATTCTGCGAGAAATACTGTCCGACGGGGGCGATGTGCTGGTAAACCGTTGAATAAGGTTCGTCAAAGACATTCTCCTCCGTGATGGCCGACTTGGTGCCGCCGCCCTTGAAGTTGGGGATGAGGAGCGTCATGGTTTCGTCAACGCCATAGCTCCATTGCGTGATGTAGTCGTAGTTCAATCCGCCCTTCGAAGCCTCAGCCTCGTCGCCGCTCTGCTTGGCAGCAGGCAGCGGTGTCAGTTCGGAACCGCCGCGCATCGTGTGCTTCGCATAGTCGTAAGTGTGGTAGAGGTTAGGCAGGTTGGCCGCCACGCCCAAGATTCCCGCCACGACGATGACCCCCGTGGCCTTCAGCCAGCGTTTCGGAGAGAGCACGCCATTTCCCAAACCGTCGTCTTTGCGACGCAGAGCCTGGATGCCGTAGGCCACCACGATGAGACCCATGACAAAGAGGAAATAGTAAGTCATCTGCACGTGGTTGGAGAGCACCTGCATGGCAGTGAAGAGCGCCGTCACGGCACCGCCCCAAAGCAGTCGTCCGCGATAGCAGAGGATGAGGCCGCCGATGGTCGGCGGGATGTAGGCCAGCGTCATCACCTTCCAGATATGTCCGGCGGCGATGATGATGAAGAAATACGAAGAGAAGGCCCAGATGATGGCGCCCAGCGCCGCCAGATAAGGGCGGAAGTTGAAGGCGCGAAGCATCACGTAGAAGCCCAGCAGAAAGACAAACACGTAGCAGAGAGCGCCCTTCGTGCCGAGGTTGTAGATGTCGGAAATGTGGGCCAGAAACTGCGTCGCACTATAAGAAGGCGCAATCTGGTAAGTGGGCATTCCCGAGAACATGGCGTTGGTCCAGCGCGAGGTCTCGCCATCGTGTGAGGCGCGGTAGTCGGCCTGCTCGCGGCCCTGGTTCATGGCCGCGTCGGAGTCGTGTCCTCCCAGTTCCATCCCTTGCGTGATGGGAGTTTGGAAATACACGAAACTGATGAGCAGGAACACCACCACCATGGCAATGTCCATCGCGGCGTTGCGCCCATACTTTTTAAAGAAATCGTTCATATATGAAAATGTTGTATTGATTTTCAAAGGCGGAGGAGCGTATGGCTTTTCTGTATGGATGTCCCGAAAAAACGGCAGCGATTCTCAATCTCTTTTCGTCTGTAAAAAGGCCAGATTCTTCTGTCGGAGGACGCCTGAAAAGGCAGGTACATGCTTCGAAATGAGCCATACACATTATTTCACTTTGCAAAATTACCACAAGACCACTGATGGGCAAAGCAAAATTAGAGTTTTTTGCTTTGCTCATCCCCCGTCAAACACTAACTTTGCAGAAACGTTTAGGGACCGGGCTGTTGTGTGTTCTGATTTTGGGCATACTGGAAATTTTGTAATTCAAGTTTCGGATTTGGACGGGAACGGCCTGAAAGGCCAAAAGCACCAAGCCCAGGGCAAGCGAAGCGGCACCCTGGGTATCGCGTGTTGGAGCAGTTGCGCCCTGTAAGGGCAAAAGCTTTACCCCTTACAGACAGGGTGCTCAAAATTGGCATCAATCATTGTTATTGCTGCCCGATGAGGATTTCAAAAGCACGTTTAATGCTTTTGCCCTTTCAGGGCGCGACTGCACTAACACGGGGAACCCAGGGTGTCGCTTCGCTTGCCCTGGGCTATGTGCTCCATTGGGCTTCCAGCCCGCTTTTGCTAAATCCGAAACTTCTGTTTTGTAATTGAATCTTGCGGTATCACCATCAATCCGACTGCCAACTCAGACCGCTCCTGTCTGTAAGCAATATATGCGAGTACTCTTAGTCAATACATCAGAAACGGTTGGCGGGGCCGCCATGGCTGCCAACCGGCTTTTGAGGGCGCTCAACCGAAACGGGGTTGAGGCCGAATTGCTTGTGCGCGACAAGCAAACCGATAATCCGCGCGTCATTGCGCTCCAACACCAGCGGGCTATGAAGCTGAAGTTCATGGCCGAGCGCCTGCAGATTTTCTGCCACAACGGTTTCACGCGCCGCGGCCTTTTCGCGGTGGACAACGGCGGCTTCGGCACCGACATCACGTCGCTGCCAGAGTTCAAGCGTGCCGACGTGGTGCATCTCCATTGGGTGAACCAAGGCATGCTTTCGCTGAAAGACGTGAAAGCCATCGTTGAGAGCGGCAAGCGCGTGGTGTGGACCATGCACGACATGTGGCCCTTCACGGGCTGTTGCCACCACGCCGCAAAGTGCGACCGCTGGAAAAACGGCTGCGGAAACTGCCCCTTGCTCAACAAACCAGGCAACCGCGACCTCTCGTGGCAGACGTGGCACGCCAAGGAACGCGCCTATGGAAAGGGGCGCATCGCTTTTGTGGGCTGCAGCAACTGGCTAACTGATCTCGCCCGGCAGTCGCCCCTCTTGAGGGGATGCCGCGTGGAGAGCATCCCTAACGCGCTCGACGCCACCCTCTTCTCGCCAGCGAGCCGCACAGAGGCACGCCGCCGCCTCGGATTGCCGGAAAATGGCAAGCTCATCCTCTTTGTGGCGGCAAAGGTGACCAACCCTTACAAGGGAATCAGCTATCTGCGCGATGCCATCGGGAGCCTGTGCGCCACCTATCCCGTCTTGAAGGAGAGCCTGAGCGTTGTGGCAGTGGGGCAGGAGGCCGACCGCTTGAAGGACACGTTCCCGACGCCAGTCCACGCTGTCAACTATGTGGCCGACCCCGGCACGATGGCCGATTATTACCGCGCTGCCGACGTGCTCGCCATGCCGACGCTGCAAGACAATCTGCCGAACACCGTGGCCGAAGCCATGGCCTGCGGTATTCCAGTCGTGGCTTTCGAAATCGGCGGACTCCCGCAGATGATCGACCACGGGGAGAACGGCCGCTTGGCGCAATACATGAGCACAGAGAGCCTTGCTACCAACCTCTTCTCCGTTCTCACAGATTCCCAGCCAGAACGCTTTGCCGAAGCGGCACGTCGAAAGGCCGTGAAGGAATATTCGGAACAGGTCGTGGCCAACAGATACCGCCAGATATACGAGCAACCATAACCAACCTACTTATATAATTAAATGTCTGAACCTCCGCTGAAAATAACCGTCGCGACTGTCACCTACAACGCGGCGGCACTTATCAACAAAACCATCGCTTCTGTTGAAGCGCAAGATTATCCATACGTGGAACACGTGATTGTGGACGGCAATTCCACCGATAATACGCTGGAGCTCGTCCATCATTATCAGGAGCGCAACAGCGTTGCTTCCGTGCCCCACGAAATCAATTGCATCAGCGAGCCCGACAAGGGGCTTTACGACGCCATGAACAAGGCCATCGACATGGCCACGGGAAACTATATCGTGTTTCTCAATGCGGGCGACGTGTTCCACGAGACCACGACGCTCTCCAAAATCGTTGCTGCGGCAGAGCGCTATGGCAAGGAGTTGCCAGCCGTGGTGTATGGCAATACTGACATCGTGGACGATGAGGGCCATTTCATCCGCCATCGCCGCCTTGCGCCGCCAGAACGTCTCACGTGGCGCTCCTTCCGTAGCGGAATGCTCGTGTGCCACCAGGCCTTCTTCGCCCGCACCGATTTTGCCCGCCAGTTCCATTATGACCTGCGCTACCGCTTCTCGGCAGATTTCGACTGGTGTATCCGCATCATGCACAATGCCAAGCGCCGCAAAACGCCGCTCTGCAACGCACACGTCATCGTGGCCGACTATCTCAACGAAGGCACAACCACCCGCAACCATAAGGCTTCGCTGCGCGAGCGCTTCACCATCATGCGCCGTCACTATGGCATCGTGGTCACGCTTTGGATGCACGCGTGGTTTACGCTCCGCAACTTTATCTTGAAATAAAACGCTTACATTTGTACAGACAGTGGTTGCCACCTTGTCTGGGCAAACAGTTTCCAATATCCTCCCATGCCTCTCCCCAAGAAACCCTTCACGCCTGAAGCGGCGTACACGCAGGCTGCTGCCCGGTGCGCCACGGCGGAATATTGCCTGAACGACTGGCGGCGGAAGTTCCAGATGAAGGAACTGCCGCCGCGCGACATAGAGCGCGTGCTCGACCGTCTGGTCGATGAAGGATTCATCAACGAGGCACGCTTCGTTCGCGCTTATGTCCACGACAAGGCGCTCTACGACCGTTGGGGGCAACTGAAAATCCGGCAGTCGCTGATGCTCAAGCGCCTGCCGCCCGCGCTCATCGAGGAGGCTTTGCGCGAGACCGACCGCGGACTTTGGGAGGAAAATCTTCTCGACCTCTTGCGGCAGAAGCGCCGCAGCATCAAGGCCGATACCCCTTTTGAGGAGCGCCAAAAACTGCTGCGCTTTGCCGCCGGACGCGGTTACGAGCCAGCCCTCATCTACCAGGCTGTCAACCGCCTTTGCGGCGAGGAAGGCGAGGAGGCCGACGAAGTGTTCGTGGAGCCTGATGACGAAATTGTCGGGCCAGAAGAGGCCGACAACGAGTTTTAAGCAATACCAAACCAGAATATGAAACATCTCTATATAGAAACATACGGCTGCCAGATGAATGTGGCCGACAGTGAAGTGGTGGCCTCCGTGATGCGTATGGCGGGCTACGAACCGTGTGACACGCTCGATGAAGCCGATGCCGTGTTCCTCAACACCTGTTCTGTGCGCGACAATGCCGAGCAGAAAATCATCCACCGCCTGGAAGCCCTCAACGCCTTGCGTCGCAAGGGTCGCAAACTCATCATTGGCGTATTGGGCTGCATGGCTGAGCGCGTCAAGGAAGGATTGCTCAACGAGCACCATGCCGACCTCGTGGCCGGTCCCGATTCCTACCTCTCGTTGCCCGACCTCGTGGCGCAGGCTGAGGCTGGCAACAAGGCCATCAACATCGAGCTTTCCACGACGGAGACCTATCGCGACATCATTCCTGAACGCGTCTGCGGTAGCCATGTCTCTGGATTCGTGAGCATCATGCGCGGCTGCAATAATTTCTGCCATTATTGCATTGTGCCTTATACGCGTGGTCGTGAACGTTCACGCGATGTGCGCAGCATTCTCCAGGAGGTACACGACTTGCAGAAGCGCGGATATAAGGAGGTGACGTTGCTCGGACAGAACGTCAATTCCTATAAAGCCATTGCCGACGACGGCACGGCAACCAATTTCGCCGCCCTGCTCCGCATCGTGGCGCGTGCCGTGCCAGAGATGCGCATCCGCTTTTCAACGAGCCATCCGAAGGACATGAGCGACGAGACGCTACATGTTATCGCCGAAGAGCCAAACGTGTGCCGTCACATCCATCTGCCCGTGCAGAGCGGTTCTGACCGTATTCTCAAACTCATGAACCGCAAATACACGCGTGAATGGTATCTCGACCGCGTGGCGGCCATACGCCGCATCGTTCCCGATTGCGGACTCTCCACCGACATCTTTGCTGGATATTGCACCGAAACGGAGGAAGACCACCAGCTCTCGCTCTCGCTCATGCGTGAGTGTGGCTACGATTCGGCCTTTATGTTTAAATACAGTGAGCGTCCTGGCACTTATGCTTCGAAGCATTTCCCCGACGACATTCCAGAGGAAACGAAGGTGCGTCGCCTGGAAGAACTCATCGCCCTACAAAACGAACTCTCGGCTGAGAGCAACCAGCGCTGCATCGGCCGCGAATATGAGGTGCTTATTGAAGGCGTTTCAAAACGTTCTCGCGAACAGCTCTTCGGACGTACGGAGCAAAACAAGGTCGTGGTCTTCGACCGTGGCAACTGCCACATCGGACAATATGCCCGCGTTGTCGTGACGGAGGCTTCGTCGGCAACGCTGAAGGGCCATCTGGTGGAAAACGCCGAGGCGTGATGCCAATTCATCCGACAGATTTAAACAACTGAATCACCATGGGAAAGACAATCACCATCCGCTGCAAAAATACAGGCCGCAGCCATAAAATCCCCATCGGGTTTACCTTGGAGGAAGTCTACGAAATGCTCGAAATCAAAATGCCCTTCGAGCCGACGAGCGCCAAGGTCAACAACAAGGTGGAGGGGCTGCATTTCATGTTCTTCAACGACAAAGACGTGGAGTTTCTTGACGTGACTTCGCCCTCAGGCCTGAGAACGTACACGCGTTCCCTGTTTTTCGTGCTCTACAAAGCCGTGCGCGACCTCTATCCTGGAGCGCGTCTGCGCATCGACACCCCCGTTTCCAACGGCTATTTCTGCCAACTCGAAACGGAGGGCGGCGTGACGCCCGCCGTGGTCGGCGCGTTGAAGAAGCGCATGGACGAAATTGTGGCGGAGAACTTGTCGTTCCATCGCATCACGTGTCCCACGGACGAAGCCGTGGCCCGCTTCCGCGCTGATGGTCTGGAGAGCAAGGCCCGCCTGCTTGAGAGCTGCGGTTCGCTCTACACCACTTACTATACGCTCGGCGACACCGCCGACTATTTCTACGGCTCGTTGCTCATCAAAACGAGTCAGCTCATCTTGTTTGATCTTGTGGCCTATGGCGACGGACTTCTGCTCCGCCTGCCCGACCCCAAGAATCCCCACCACCTGATGCCGATGACCGACCAGCCGAAGATGTTCGAGGTCTTCCGCGAGCAACACCACTGGCAGCACATCCTCGGCATCTCCACCATCGGAGAGTTCAACGTGGCGTGTGACGAGGGGCATACCAACGACCTCATCAACGTATCGGAAGCCCTGCAGGAAAAGAAAATCAGCCAGATTGCCGACCGCATCGCCTCGACGCCGCAGGTGAAGGTGATTCTCATCGCCGGACCTTCGTCGAGCGGCAAGACCACCTTCTCCAAGCGCCTCGCCGTGCAGCTCATGGCCTCGGGTATGCGCCCCGTGCCCATCTCGCTCGACGATTATTTCGTTGACCGCGAAGACACGCCGCGCGATGCGTCGGGAGAATATGACTTTGAAAACGTGGAGGCCATGAACATCCCGCTCTTCAATCGCCAAATAACGGCGTTGCTCAAGGGCGAGGAGGTGGAGCTCCCGCGATATAATTTCCAAAAGGGAAAGAGCGAGCCAAGTGGCAACCGTCTGCGCCTCGAACCGCAGACGCTGCTCATCCTCGAAGGCATTCACGCTCTCAATCCGCTCCTGACGAAAGACATTCCGCAGGAGGCGAAATTCAAGATTTATGCGTCGGCGCTGACGTCCATCTTGCTCGACGACCACAATTATATCCCCACGACCGACAACCGCCTTCTCCGCCGCATCGTGCGCGACTATAAATATCGCGGATACAGTGCCGAAGAGACCATCCGCCGCTGGCCTTCAGTGAGGGCAGGCGAGGAGAAATGGATTTTCCCCTTCCAGGAGGAGGCCGACGTGATGATCAACACGGCCCTGCTTTTCGAATTGGCCGCCCTGCGTTCGCAGGCCCTGCCTTTGTTGGAACAGGTGCCGGAGAATGTGCCAGAATATTCCGAGGCCTATCGCCTGCGCAAGTTCCTCCACTATCTCAAACCGATTTCAACCGACGGTTTGCCGCCGACCTCGCTCCTGCGTGAGTTCCTGGGCGGCAGCACGTTTAAATACTAATCAAACAGACGTAGAATTGGGCAGGGGAGCAGCGTACACCATCTGTTCCTCTTTGTCCTTCCTTGTCCACCCCATTTGAATTATGAAAGAATTAGTTTTCGCAACCAATAACGCCCATAAGCTGCAAGAAATCCGCAGCATGGTCGGCCAGAAATTCCGCATCTTGAGTTTGGCCGACATCAATTGCCACGACGACATTCCCGAAACGGCCGACACGTTGGAGGGCAACGCCCTCATCAAGGCCCGTTACGTGTTTGAGCGTTATGGTCTCGACTGTTTTGCCGACGACACCGGCCTGGAAGTGACGGCCCTCGGCGGTGCACCAGGCGTTCACACGGCACGCTATGCCTTCCCCGACCGTCACGACCCTGAAGCCAACACGCAGAAACTCTTGCGCGAGCTGGAGGGCGCTGCCGACCGCTCAGCGGCATTCCGAACGCTCATTGCTTTGATTATGAACGGAGAAGAACTCCTTTTTGAAGGCCGCGTCGATGGTTTTATCGCCACGGAGAAGCGTGGAACGGCGGGCTTCGGCTACGACCCCGTCTTCATTCCCGAAGACACCGGCAAGACGTTTTCCCAATTGGGTGAGGACGTGAAAAACCAGATAAGCCATCGCGCCCGCGCTGTGGAAAAACTCTTGCAACACTTGGCAAAATTGTAGTTTTTATACAGGTAGGGTGTTCAAAATCCAGAAATGTCTCTGTGCGGTTTTGAGCCAAATAACATGGCAGTTGCGCCGCTGCCCCTGAAA
>OQVT01000502.1_pt1 | contig 21948 bp, 10 predicted proteins | sample 1691561 | NCBI WGS metagenome assembly OQVT01 (sample SAMN03418260, study PRJEB22391) | human gut metagenome | biome: human-gut; feature: organic feature; material: feces | host: Homo sapiens | place: Tanzania | collected 2013-01 | reverse complement strand
CAGGGCGATGCCCTGGGCTAGGAGCTTTTGGGCCTTCAGCCCGTTCTTGAACCACCTGCGAAACTTCAGTATAAAGTTCTTATACTCCCAGCCAACTGCCGAGGAAGAAGCCCAAGGCGTAGAGGAGGCCGAAGGCCATCTGTAGCTGCGCCGTCGTCTGGTCGAGGTGCTGAATGCCTCGGTAGGGCAGGTCGTCTTCGGCCAGGATCATCGTCCGCACGTTGCGCAGGGCCAGGGGCATCGTCAGCACTACCGCCAGCAGCGTCCACGGCTGCCCCAGCAGGACCACATAGAGCAGGGCCAGGGCATAGGGAGCGAAGATCTCGAAGGTATAGATGGCCTTGGCGTTCATCAGCGAGACCGAGGTCGTGATGGTGCCGAGACCTGCCAGTCGGTCTGTCTTTACGTCGCGGGTGTTGTTGGCATGGAGGATGGCCACGGTGATGAGGCCGATGGGCAGGATCATCAGTAGCGACTGCAGATCGTAGGAGCCTGCGGCCACGAAGAACGTGCCGAGGGCGGGGAGCAGGGCGAAACTCACGAGGATGTTGATGTCGCCCAGGTGGTGGGACTTCATCCAGGGATAGACCAGCGCGAGCAGGACGCCCGCCAGTCCGATCCACCAAGCCGACCACGACGAGTTGTAGAGCAGAAAGACGCCGATGGGCACGGCCAGCGCCACGAGCACCAGTCCGTAGCGCAGGATCTCCTTTGGACGGAACGTGCCGTCGTGTATCCACGTCATGCCATTGCTGCAGGCCTTCGTATCCACGCCCCACGTGAAGTCGAAGTAGTCGCTCACCATGTTGCCGCCCGAGTGGACGATGGAGAGCAGCGGGAGGCAGAGCAGGGCGTTGAGCCAGTTGATCTGGGCTGCGCCGTTGTCGCTCTGACTGTAGAGGTAGGCCCACATGATGAGGACCGGCATCACCGAGGCGGGCAGGGCCCAAGGCCGGGTGGCGATGATCCAGTTTTTCAAAGTTCTTCTTTTTTCCATGTCTTAGTTAAAAGGCGAACCCGTGGGAAGGACAGCCTCCGCCACGGACTTCCATGATTAGTTTGATTTAATATCGATCGTTGATCGTCCCGCGCGGCCGAAGGCAGCGTGTGGCAATCTGATGCAAGTGCAAAGGTAAGAAGAAACTTTGAAATGGGGTAGCGTTGTCCCCGATTTTCTCGGCAGAAGTTTTTTGTGTGGGGGAACACCAGGGGCGTCTCTCTCAAACACCTGAGGCTTCTCTCTCAAACATCAGAGGCTTCTCGCTAAAATAGAAATGGACGAAAGCCCGCTAAAGCGGCTTCCGTCCATCGTCCTAATATAAATAATTATGTTGTCGTTGCCGACGGCCTTAGACCGCGCGGACTACCACTTCTCGGGATTCCAAGGATTGTAGTCGTGCTCGGCGAGATCCTTGTCCTTAATGACTTTGCCCATGTCGTAGTCGTCATTTTCCACATCTACCTGGCCGGTGTCGTAGAACTTCGTGCCTACAACCCATTTATTAGATGTAGCAGCACAGTAGTTGTTCTGCGTCTCCACCATCACCACGGTAGTTACGGGCTTGATATATTTGCGTTTCATGTTCTTAAGTCCTTTTTTAAGTTTGTCTGATTGGATTATTTTACCACATACTTGCGTCCGTTGACGATGTAGATGCCGCTGGGCAGACCCTCGGTCGTATTGCCGACACGCTGGCCCTGGAGGTTGTACACGCCATTGTTCTTGCCGTAGCGGTTGGCAGCCTCGGGGCCGATGATCAGCTCGCCGATAGCCGTCAGCGCTGCTTCCTGCTTCTCGCCGTCGATATAGACTGCGAACGTCGCGTTGTTCTTGGGTTTGAACCAGCAGGAGAAGCCGCGGAGACCGCGCTTCTTCGTGTCAGAGAAATAGACGTTGCCCTGGTCGAAGAAGTAGCTTCCTATGAGCTTGTCGTAGCCCTCGCGGATCGTTCCCCTGTTGCTGGAGAATGTCCAAGCACCCGAGGTCTCGTCCTGTGTAGCATCCGGGTCGAAGGTGCGGACGAAGGTGCCGTAGGCCGTGATGGCTCCCGCGTCGTGAGTCAGCTGTGACGTCCAGTTGCTTTCGTCCATTTTCGAGAGGTCGTTCTTGCCTTCAGCAGTCATCTCGAACGTGACGTTGGGGATCTTGAAGTGCTCACCCTGGATCACTACCTTGTTAGTCTCGCTGATGGTAGCTGTGTAGGGACTGTACTGATCCATCGTCTTGGTCGGGAAGATGATGTACGGCTGATAAGCCTCGAGAGCGGTATTGGTGTTCTCGTTGAGGTTTACGGTCTCAAACTGCAGCTCGGTCTCTGTGAGTGTCTTGAGTTTGGCAAGGCGCACGTCGTTGCCAAAGGCCGTGCGAACCTGGTTGGCCGTGAGATCCACGGGCAGTACGAAGGAGTTCCAGCGATTCATGGTGAACGTCTTGGCAAGATGGAGGATACTGTTCTTGTAGGTGACGCCCTCCTTCAAGTAGCTCAGGTCGCCACGGAGCTCGTCGAGCACAAGGTCCTTGCCCTTCACGTTGCTGGCGTAGAGCACGCGGAATTCATCGAACACCGTCCACTCGTCGGCGTCGGGCGTATCGCTGGGGTCGTTGGGGTTGCCAATGTAGAGACCGAGGGCGATGCAGGCGCCCTCTGCGCCAGCTTGGACAGCTTGGTCGATCATATCCTGCGTCACATCTATGGTCACGCTATTGATATAATTGTTCGTCTCGTAGAATTCCTTACCCGCATAGTCCATGTTCTGCTCTGCTACATGGAGGCGAGACTTCTCGGCCTCGGTCATGTGGCTGACCTGGCTAAGCATGGCCGTGCGTTTTGAACCGTCAAAAAGGTCCATGCCTTGGCTATCCTTGCCTGCGACACCTGCGAAGAGGTGGGCGTTCGGCGTGTTGGAGTAGGCCTTGCACTGTACGACGTAGGTTCCGGCGTGTTTCACAAACATCTTCTGATAGATGTAGCCGTGCGTGCCGTGTACGTCCATGCAGAAGAACTTACTCATGAATCGACGATAGTTATCGTACTTATCGATAGTTTGGGGATCAGTCCCCGAATAGGGGAAGGTATATGAGTAGGACGATGACGTTTTGAAGCCACCGTTGTTGTAGAACTCGCCCGAGCCGCGTTTCAGGGAAATGGGCTCGTTAGATACCTTCGTATTCTCCCTGTAGTTCAACTCCTGCAGACCGATACGGTAGTACGATTCCGTAGCGACGGAAGAGGTAAATGTTTGCCAGCCGTTGATATCCGTTCTTCCACGCTCGAAACCAGGGCACTTCAAGTAGAAGGAAAAGTCGATCGGAGCATTCAGATTCTCGCTGCTCTCTTTCAGCAAATTGTAGAAGTCCTGCAGGGTGAGGATGCGCCATTTGCTATAGTCGTCAGTCGTGTTGTCGGTGAAGAGCTTCGCATATGTATCCGCTCCACAGTTTTTGTCGGCCGTGGCCTGTCCTTTGTCAAAGGCCGTGAGATACATTCCGTCGGTTTCGCTGGATGCAGAAGGAGTAGGATCTGTGAATGTGTAGATCACGTAGGCATCCTTTCCGTACGAATCGGTTGTCTTCTTAAAGAACCAGCCGTCGTAACCGTTAAAAGTGTTATTGTTCTTAGGACGGTCGCAGAATACGCCGATGTCCGTCGTGCGGTTGGCTCCACCTTTCACCCATTTCATCAGACTACCATCTGAGGAGGCGATGCTCTGTGTGAAGTTGATAGACGGTGTCGTTACCGAACTATTCTCCAAAGGCGTTCCTTCCCGTGTCCAAAGCGGCATCGGGTAGTCTTTCAAAGCGACGTGCATGCCCCAGTAGCCTCCCATGTTGAGAAACTTGCCCGACCCCACGTTGTAGAGGAAATACACCTTGTTCGGGTCGTCGAAGGAGCAGTTCGAGGTGATTCCCGCCTGGAGCTCCTCAAAGGTGTGTCCCGGTAGGTCATCTACGCCTTTGCCAGTAGCGCTTGAGTTTTCGCCACCCGTTGTGACGTTGCTTTGTGCTGATGCCACAAAGGGTGCTGCTGCGAGGAGTGCCGTAGCGATTCCAACACTCCAGCTGCGCCGCCATAGGCAGCGTTCGCCGTGTTGTGATTTAGTTGTTCTCATCGTTTTAATGTTCTCTCTTTAGATGTTAGTAATGATCACTGTTGTTTTTAGTGCCTCTGTACTCAGTTCTAACCCAGTTAGTTCGCCGTAAGGTAGAGCGATAGGTTGGTTTTGACAGGAATGCACAATCTATTTGGGTGCAAAATTACTAAACATTGTAAAATTGGGGGGGGTAAAGCGTTAAATAAAATTAAATCTTTGTTTTTAACTTGCTTTCAACCCCCTGTGTGGCAGATATTTACCATTGTGTCAACGCACAGCCGCCTTTTAGCGGGCGTCTTTTGCTGCAGGTTTTGTCCTGGCGAAGCATGGTTTGTGTTGTGCTGCCTTCCGAAAACAAAAACGTTAAACGTTATAACGTTAATGCGTTATCAAAAATCAAAAACGTGACAATGTAACAATGTAACAATGAGAATTGCCATTCCGCTTTTCTCATGACCGTTATGATGACAAAGCAGCCCACGGGGAAACAGGCAAATGTCTGTTTTTTCCCGTGGGCTGCAAATGTTGAATCAGGCGATCGTTGAATCAGATCAACCAAGTTGCAACTACAGATTGGGTTTCAACCGCAGAGTGTAAGTATGGTCGCCTGAGGTGGGACACTCATATTTCGGCAGGACCACGTCGCCTTGGCAACTGTTGTTGCCCAGTCCGCGCTGCCAATAGTCAATATGGGCAAACACCTGGGGCTTACGCACGAGGTCGTACCAATGGGTGGGTATTTTCCACAGGTCGCTGCCTTCTTCTATCCACTTCGACTCATCGTAGTGAGAGAGCGAGAATGATGCTTGGCCGTCAGCCCGGACTGTGAGCGTGAGCCCTTCCTCCTTGTTGCTGAGCAGCAGTTCGCGCAGATCCTCATGGTCGCCGTAGGTCTGTGGGTGGATTTGCTCCTCCACCATATCATCGACCGTGGTGGTGAAGCGTCCGAGGTAGGAACCCGTCTTGCGGTCGGAATAGTTGGAGCGCGGACCACGCGCATAGAACTCCACATTCTCAAAGCCTGAAGCCAGTTGCAGGCCGAGACCCAGACGGCGGGTAGCCCCCGTGGGAGAGAACGTCGTCTTCATATCAACCGTGGCATCGGGATAGAACGTGTAGCGGATGGTGTACTGGCAGTTTTTGGCATTGCCCTGCACCGTCATGGTGGCGCAGCCCGTAGCATCGTCTTTCGTCAACGCCTTGATGATTTTGGTCGAGGACGAATTGACACATTCTACTTTTGCGGTATTCCCTTTGTCGTTGTCGATGTTTCGGCAGCTATTGAAGTCGGGCGCAGCTCCCGAAGCAATCGTTCCATTGGCATTGGTGTACAGAATCTGCTTGCCCGCATAGGTCCACGCCGTCATCTTGCCGCTGTCGTCGAAAGCCATTCGGAAGGCGTTGCCCTCGGAGTCGGTGCCCGAGACGGAATTGCCGCTGATAGCCAGGGATCCTCCGTTGGACGTGTGAGCGGTCCAGGCTGGGCGTGCGGTCAGGGCGAACTGCTCATCGGCGATGTCGTAGCCAGCCTCCGCCCATGCGCAGTCCTCCTTGAGGCGCAGTTCGACATTGACGAGATACTCGCTCGCCTCGTCGGTCTCGGTCGTCAGCGGCAGGGCGATGCGTGCCGAGGCTCCAGGCGCGATCGCGTCGAAGCGGCCGACGGTAGCCTCCTCCACCAGCCGTCCATCCTTGAACACGCGGAAGGCGAGGTCGTAGCGGTCGGGAGCAATTGTGGTGAAGACATACTTGTTGGTGAGGGAGACTGAGCGCGAGGCCGCGTCGAAGTCGGAGAACGCCACATACTGATAGACCTTCTTCACCTCGGTGAGCTTGGAAGTCCAGGCGCGGTCGGGCGTGATGAGGCCGTTGTTGAGGAAGTTGCCCTGGAAGCCAATTCCCAACAGCGCGATGTCATTGTAGTCGTAGCCAGAGGTCCAATTGTGAAAACCATTCTTGGTCTTGTCGGCCACGACGCCAGATCCACTTTCCACTCGGTAGATGGCCTGGTCCACCCAGTCCCAAATGCAGGCGCCAATGGTGCCCGTGCTGCTCTCGATGGCCTCCCAGTAGTCCTTCAGGTTGCCTACGGCTTGTCCCATGGCGTGGGCATATTCGCAGATGAAGTAGGGACGATCCTTGACTCCATCCTTATTGCTTGCAACATAGTCCACCGTGGGATACATGCTGGAATAGAGGTCCGAAGTGGCAGTATTGCCCCAGTTGGTCGTACCCTCATAGTGGATGGGGCGGGCGTCGAGGGCCTTCACTGCCGCATAGGCCTTCTCGAAGTTGAGGCCGCTTCCCGACTCGTTGCCCAAAGACCAGAACGTGACGCAGGGGTGGTTGCGGTCGCGCGCCACCATGCGCACGTTGCGGTCCACATACTGAGCGGTCCAGTTTCCGTCTGAGGTGAGTCTCTTGGTTAAGAATCTCCATCCCCATATCCAGTCATAGTGGCACTCCACGTCGGCCTCGTCCATCACATAGAAGCCCAGCGCGTCCATCATGGCGTACATCTTCGGCTGGCGCGGATAGTGGGACGTGCGTACCGTGTTGACGTTGGCCTGCTTCATCATGGTCAGGTCCTTCATCATCGTTTCCACGTCGATGGCCCGTCCGTATGCGGGGTGCGTGTCCTGGGTGTTGACACCCTTGAAGAAGACACGCTGGCCGTTGACATAGACGACGTTCGGATTTTTCGTCAGCGAGATGGTGCGGAAACCATACTTCGTGTTGAACGCCATCTCTTCCGTACCGTCGGCGGCAAGCTGGCTCACCGTCACATTATATAAATAAGGAGACTCCGCACTCCAAGGATGCAGGCCCTTGAGTCCCGGAAGGCTCACGGTCAGGGTCTGTCTTCCGTTATTGTCTTGTTTGCTTTGGTATGCAGCCGTGCCAGTAGCTACCACGTTGCCCTCCTTGTCGCTGAGCGTGACGGCAATGGTCTTGTTGACATCTGCCATGCGGTCGCGGTTGTCGATGGTGAGCGCTACCTGCATCGTGCCGCTGGTAGCGTCGGCGGCCATGTTGTCGGTGGTGATGACGTGGTCGGCTACAAAAACCTTGGGTGTGGCTACGAGATAGACATCGCGGTGGATGCCCGAAAGGTGCCACATATCCTGTCCCTCGAGATAGGATCCGTCGCACCAGCGATAGACGCGCACGGAGAGCTGGTGGACGTTGTCTGCCGAGCTGCCCGTCCGGATGCTGCCGTCGGCCTGCTTCTCCAGGGCTGCGGTGATATCAAACTCCGCATCGGTATTGGATCCCTGCGAGTAGCCGACATAGTTGCCATCCACCCAAACGGCAGCGGCACTATAGACGCCATCGAAATGGAGGAAGACGCGCTTGTCGCGCCACGACTCGTCGAGCGTGAACTGGCGGCGGTAGAAGCCCGTGGCATTGTTGTCGGTCTCGTTGGTCTCGCGCTGGCTGGCCACGGCCTTTGGCGGATTGTACTCGAAGGGATAGCCGATGTTGGTATAGACAGGACGTCCGTAGCCCGCCATCTCCCAGGAGAGCGGCACGCGGATGGGCCTCCATTGGCTGGCCACATAGTAGGGCGACTGCTCGAAGTCCTTGGCGTAGAACTCGCTGGCCGCAGGACCGCTTGTCGTGCCCTTGACATAGCAGAACTGCCACTCCTTGCCATTCTCGCTGCTGTTGAGGCTCCTCACCAGCGAGCGCGTCTCGTCCGTGGGAAGCCACGGAGCGTCGTAGTGGGTAGCGTCTGCACGGAGCTGCGCTGTGGAGGGATAGGGCAGGAAGGTCGTATGGGCAGCCTCCTTGTGGTCCTCAAACTTCTGTGGGTTGCTGGTCCAGGCGGCGATGCGGTCTGTCTTGCTCATATCGACATAGTCTATCAGGCGCACGCGCTTGCAGACGGCATGACTGCGGGTCTCCCCCTCGGCGCTACCTATCTGGATAGTGGAAGGCCCGGAGGAGAACAAGGCAGAGATGGCCGAGCCGGAAGCCTGCTGCAGCACGCCGTTGACATAGAAGCCATCCTTGGTCAGATGGATGGTGAGGAGCTTCGTGTCGTCATCAACCTCCACGTCCAACGGGGTCTGCGTATTCTGCCACGTGTTGACCCAGCTTCCGCGGAGTCGCTCGTTGAATGTTTGGTTCCTGCTGGAACGGTAAGGCAGCGAGAATTTGCTTGGGATATAATAAAAGTGGAGGTTGTTGCCCTTCCAGTCCTGTATTTTCTTTCCGAAAGAGATGATGTTCTCCAGGGCGGAGGTGCAAGCGGAGACGTCGAGGACCACCTCCAGGCTCTTCTTTGAGAAATCGATGGTGAAGTTTTTGCCAGAAGCTTTTCCGTTGGTGGAGAGCATCCACAGTTGGCCGCTGGGAATCTGAGAGACGTCCAGGGCAGAGAAGTCGCTCCCCGCCTTGATAAACTTCGTTTCGCCATCGGTGTGTGCCGCCAGGGTGTGTGCAGCGGAGAAGGCCCACAGCAGAAGGCACAGTAGGATGTGTTGTGTAGTTTTCATTGTGTGAGACTTATTTGACGATGATTTTAATACCATTGACGATATACAGGCCGGGGGCCAGGGGCTCGGCGGAGCCCTTGCGGCGCACCAGTTGGCCGCCAGTGTTGAAAACTGCGCCATCGGCAGGGCGAGAGACCACGGGTGCGGTCTGCGGGACGGAGGTGACCTCCTGGTCCTCTACTGTCCAGCCGAGGTTGCGATCGGCAGCCTGCGGATCGTTGCTTTGGAAATAGCCACGGAAGCCATTGGCTCCCATGTCGGTTTCGAGACAATACATCCGATCGCCGTCGCCGAAGACGTAGGCATTGGCTGGAACGATCGTGGGACCATAGAAGCCGATGAAGCGGGTGTCGTCGGCAACGGTCTCGCGAGACCGGTCGCTGCGGTCCCAAGAGGTGATGTCAATACCCTCGACCCGATAGACGTTGTCTTCGCTGACCCGCTCGGGCTTCAGGACGTAGGGCACGCCCGCCTCAATATCCTCGCAGGTGGTGAAAAGGAGCTTGTCGCCCGTGTCGCCTGTGTATTCAGCCACGCGCGTGCCCTCACCCCAAAGTGCGCTTACCTGATCAGCGTGCAGCGGGAACGGCAGGCAGAGCGTGTTCCACTCCTGCTGGACCAAGCTGCGCTGGAGCGTGACATCGACATGCTGCTTGTAGAACAGAGGGCAGACATAGTCAGCCGTCTCGTCGAGGAGGATGGGCTGGCTCTCCTCGCCAGTAGATACCGCCCATTGGCCATCGAAGAAGGTGGCGTCGGGCTCTTCAAACGTGGTGGCCATGGCGCCCGAGCGCACATAGACAAAGGTGGTGGCATTGGCTTCTCCCACCTGGTAGCCGAGGGTGTAGGTGTGCGCTGCGGAGGGCTTGAGAATCCATTTCATGCCCTTGTCGTCGAGGTCGAAACGCCCGGCGTTGGCGACTTCGTCCACCCGTGTGACCTCAAGGCTCACGGGTGTGTCGGAGAGCGTGGGAGTGCCGTCGTCGCCGATGCAGAGGTATTGTCCCTGCGCGTTGAAAATATAGACTGACGACACCAACAGAGATAGTAGGATGTTCATGTTAGTTTGTTTTCGGTTATTGATTTTTTGGGGGCGACCATAGACAGTCTTTGTCCCATGCTAAAGCTCCCAAAGGGTTGCGTCGTTCCTATCGTCGTCTTCTTCCTCCTCCTGCGTGAAGGGTGAGAAGGTGTCGGGACGCTTTGGAATGCGTATCGTGTTCGGATTGCCTTTGCCACTAGGTTTTTGGATGGAAAAAGTGTCGAGCATCCTTCCTGAGACGTCGAGCGGGATCGTCTGAGACTGGGGTGGGGTATATTTCTTTCTCATATAAGGTGATAACTGTGATGATGCAAATGATTGAAAAAATAGCCTTCTTGGACAAAAGGACGATGCGGAAAAGCTTCCCGATACGAAACGGCAACTAAGTCTGGGTAGAAGCCCAAAAACCATGGACGTATGCCATTGCTGGTTTCCGTCCATGGTTCCTCAAGTCTCGTAGGTAGTCGTTTCCGACGGCCTTATGCCGCACGGACTACCAGTTGTCGCTGTTCCAAGGATCGTAAGTGCTTGCACTTTCCTCCTCGTCCGTGAGGACATAACCCCTGTCGGCGTCGGACTGCACAAGTCCGCTGGCGTCGCGTACGCTCCAAGACGTAGCAGCACAGTAGTTGTTCTGCGTCTCCACCCTCACCACGGATGTGGTGGGCTTGATATATTTACGTTTCATTTTTCTTAAGTCCTTTTTTGAAGTTTGTCTGATAGGATTATCTTACCACATGCTTGCGTCCGTTGACGATGTAGATGCCGCTGGGCAGACCCTCGGTCGTATTGCCGACACGCTGTCCCTGGAGGTTGTACACGCCATTGTCGTGGCCGTAGCGGTTGGCAGCTTCGGGGCCTACAATCAGCTCGCCAATGGCCGTCAACTCTGTCTCCTGCTTCACGCCGTCGAGATAGACTGCGGGCTTCGTGCCGTTGTTCGTGTTGGGCTTGAACCAGCAAGAGAAGCCGCGCAGGCCGCGCACCTTCGTATCGGAGTAATAGACGTCGCCATGATCGAAGAAGTAGCTTCCCTTCAAGTCGTAGTAGTCTTGACGGATTTCGCCCTTTCTGCTGGAGAATGACCAAACACCCGTCTCGTCCTGTGTAGCCTCCGGGTCGAAGGTGCGGACGAAGGTGCCGTAGGCCGTGATGGTTCCCACGTCATGGGTCAGCTTCGTCGTCCAGAGGTCGTCCATGTTGCTGAGGTCGTTCTCATTGCTTGCGTTCGTCTTGAACGTGACGTTGGGGATCTCGAAGCGCTTAGCCTGGATCGTTACTTTATAGGGATTCTCCGTGCTTCCATTCTTGGCGATGGTGGCGGTGTAGGGACTATTATTGTTGTCCTCCATCGTCTTGGCCGGGAAGATGATGTAAGGCTGGTAAGCCTCGAGAGCGATTTCCTTGTCGCCTTTTCCGTCGAGGGTTACGGTCTCAAACTGCAGTTCTGTGGCCGTGAGGGCATTGAGCTTGGCAAGGCGCACGGTGCCACCAAAGGCATCGCGAAGCTGCTTAACCGTAAGATCTACGGGCAGCACGAAGGAGTTCCAGCTGTTCTGCTTGAACGTCTTGGCAAGGCGGAGCACACGGTTCTTGTAGGTAATGCCATTCTTCAGATACTCCAAGTCGCCACGAAGTTCGTCGAGAACGAGGTCCTCATTCTTCGTGTTGCTTACGTAGATCAGACGGAAGTCGTCGAATACAGTCCATTCGTTGAGGTTGGGAGTTTGGTTGCCATCGCCAATGTTGAGACCGAAGGCGATGCTGACACCCTCTGCACCAGCTTGGTCAATCATCTCCTGCGTCACCTGTACGATCACGCTATTGGTATATTTGCTTGACTCGTAGAACTCCTTGCCCGCATAGTCCATGTTCAGCTCGTCCACGTGGAGGCGTGCCTGCTCGTCTGCCGACATGTTGCTGACCTGGTTCAGCGTGGTCGTGCGCTTGGTGCCCTCGACCAAGCCGGAGCCATCATTTTTTCCAATACCGGCAAAGAGGAGGGCTTTCGGCGTGTTGGAGTAGCCCTTGCACTCCACGACGTAGGTGCCCGGCTTTTTTACCATCTGCTTTTGGTAGATGTAGCCGTGCACGCCGCGTACGTCCATACAGAAGTATTTGGCCATGTGGCGCTTGTAGTCCTCACGGTCAGCGAAGGTTTGGAGTTGGTCTCCCTTGTACGGGAACTCGTAGTTTTTGTCGAACTTACCTTCGTACGTGTCGTCGCCACTGCGCTCCAAGGGCTTTACCATACCTTTGGTGGGTACGAACTTGTTGTAGCATTGCTCCAGTCCAATTCTTGCGTAGCCACCTTCGGCGACATTCGTGCCGACCGATTCCCAAGCATCGATGTCCATTCGGCCACGATCGAATCCGGGGCAGGCCAACTTGAAGGTAAGGTCAAGCGGGTCGGTCAGGTTCTCGGATGCTACAGCCATCAAATCCTGAATCTCCTTCAAGGAAATGATACGCCACAGGGTGTGCTCGTCCCACAGTCCGCTCTTGGTAAGGTCGCTTTTTGAGTCCGCATCGCAGTTCTTTTCTGATGCAACGTCTCCAAGCGCCGAGAGATAGACTTTTCCCGCAACGAATGTAGATGTATTCCAAGTACCGGTGTAGAGTCTAAAGGTGTTGAACCCCGCGTCATCTACCTTTTCGAGGAACCAGCCTTTGTATCCGACACTTTCATTATTCTTTGTGCCTCGGTCAAGGAATACGCCTGCGTCGGTATCAGAATTAAAGGTGGAGCGCACCCATCTCATCTGATTGCCCTGCTGGGTTTTTAGGTCTTGGACAAAGTTGATGGCTGTGCTTCTTCCATCCTGAGCCCAAAAGGCGACGGGGGTGTCCTTTAGCGCAGCATGCACACCCCAATAGCCTCCCATGCTGAGAAACTTGCCCGTTTTTACGTTGTAAAAGAAAAAGACCTTGTTCGGATCGTTCAGCGATCCGACCTCCTTGTCAGCAACTTTGGCCGCAAGAATCTGGGCTTCAGTCTGACCCTTGAGGGTGGCTGCTCCGACCATTCCGTCGTTTCGCGTCGCGTCGCCCTTCTGAGCAGATGCTACAAGGGGGGCTGCTGCAAGGAGCGCCGTGGCGAAACTACTACTCAGGCTGCGCCACCATGGGCAGCGCTTGCCTTGTTGTGATGTAGTTGTTCTCATCGTTTTAATGTTCTCTCTTTGGTGTTATTTACTATGTTTATTGATCACTATTTTTTTTCTTAGTGTCTTCTTGCTCAGATGCGTGTCCCTTGTGGTCGCCTTCAGGTGTGGCAAAAGGTGCGCAAAGCGAGGAGAATGGTTGCTTCTCGGGTGCAAATTTACTAAACATTGCAAAAATGGGGGGGGGACTTCCGTTAAATAATCTTAACGAGGCGTTTTTTCTTGGTTTTCATCCCCTTTTGGAGGCTTTTTGCTTGCCATGACGGGATCATTCACCCACCTTTTGGAGGCGAACGAGCGCCTTGTAGCGAAATCATTTTTTGAGTCGTCGGGTCTAATGCATTGGACTGGTGGCGTTTGCCTAAACAATCCTTCTTTTTTTCTTCTTTTTGCTTCCGTTTTTTGTGGTCTTGGCCAGGAACCTTGCCGAGGGTTGCTTACGTCCGTCTCTGTAGATAAATTTGCGACTGCGTTTGGTCGTAACCTACGCTTGCGTCTGCCTAAATAGTGCGTTGTTACATTGTCACGTTGTCACGTTGTCACGTTTTTGATTTCGATTCGGCTAAGGTTTGCGGAGGCGCCCTGTTGAGGACGCCCGTTCTTACATTATAACGTTTAACGTTTTCGAAAATGGCTGTTGTCTTGGACTAAGAGAGAATGGTTTTAACGTGACAATGTAAGAACGAAAATCCTGCGCAGGCCACCTCTTTCCGAGGCGCCTGCGCAGGAATCTCTTTATCTGTGGTGTGCGAACCCTATGAGGATATTAGTTCTCCGCAGCGTGGAAGAAGATCGTCTGCGGGTCGAGGCGCTTGCCCTGCGGGTCGAGGACGTTGAGGCGGAGCACACCACCATTGTGGTCGAAGTAGCGCACCTCCAGGTAGTGGTAGCCCTTGGCGAGCGCCTGCTGGCAGACCATCTCGTGGGGCGACTGCTCGCGGTCGTTATCGACCACCATGTTGCCGTCTATCTTGAGCCAGCTGCCATCGTCGCTGAGCAGGGCGAAGGTATAGACCCCGTCCTCGGGTATGAGGATGTAGCCCTTGGTAATGAGGCCGATATTGCCCTTGCAGGCATCCGGGATGACCACGTCGGGCGTGGTGTAGGACCCGTTGAAGGGCGCCGTGGTGATAAGGCGGCAGGTGACGCCCGGGAAGTCGTACCAGTCTGTCTTTACACCTTGATTCAGGGCGGGCACATTCTGGAGAGCCGGCAGGAGCCCCTGCTTCACGAAGTTGGCCTGCACCATCTCGTCGGCGCGGCCCTCGGGTGTGAAGGTGCGGAGCGTGAAGGGCGTGGTCTGATCGACCGTGATCGGGCCTACGTAGCGCGGCGACTCCGCGTTGGGGAAGGATCCGTCGGTGGTGTAGCGGATGACGGCCTCCGGGTCCTGGCATTCCACGGTCAGCGTGCCCTTGTCCGTGAAGGCATTGACGTTGTAGAAACCGTCGAGTGAGGGAATGCGGTAGGGCACGCCCAGGCGGTTGAGCATCGAGTGCTGCTGGCGCAGGCGACCGTAGAAGTCGTCGTAGTCCTTCTGCGCGGGCTGCGTCCAGGCCAGTTCGGCGAGCGCCAGGATGCGCGGGAAGTACATGTAGAGCATTCGGGATCGTGACGGGATGCCTTCGGCCCAGAGGTTGGCCTGCACGCCCACGATATGCGCCCGTTGTGCTGCCGAGAGGCTGGCCGGGGCGAGGTCGTAGTCATAGACCTGGCGCATGGAACTCTTCTCCTCGTTTTGTGAGAAATAGAACGGTGTGGCCGGCGTGTAGATGACGTCGTTGCCATGAGCCGTGGCCTCCGGCACCGACTGCGGCGCCCAGTTTCTCCACCACATCACGGTGGAAGTCTTGGAGAGTCCGCCCTCGATGATCTCGTCCCATCCGATCATGCGGCGGCTCTTGGCATTGAAGAATCGCTCCATCTCGTGGATGAACCACGACTGCAGTTCCTCCACGCCCTTGAGTCCCTGCTGGGCGATGCGGCGCTGGCAGTCGGAACACTTGCGCCAGTTGTCCTTCTCCACCTCGTCGCCGCCGATGTGGACATACTCATAGGGGAAGAGGTCGATCACCTCGCTCCAGACGTTGCGGCAGAACTCCAGGGCCGCGTCCTTGCCCGGGCAGAGCGGCGAGGTGAAGACCTTGCCCCATCCCACCTGGTCGAAGCAACTGAGGCCCTCGTAGTTGGCGATGGCGCTCAGGCAGTGGCCCGGCATGTCGATCTCGGGCACGACGCTGATGCCACGGGCGGCAGCATAGCGCACCACCTCGCGGATCTGGTCCTGGGTGTAGAAGCCGCCATAGAGCGAGTCGCCCTCGGCCGTGGTGCGCCAGCGGTCGGCCGGTAGCAGCAGGTCGGGGTTGTCCTCCTTCTTCGCCTGATAGAGGCAGGAGGCGTCCTGGTTGTTGGGCTTGCGCCAGGCTCCGCGCTCCGTCAAGAGCGGATATTTCTTGATTTCGATGCGCCAGCCCTGGTCGTCCGTCAGGTGCCAGTGGAAGCGGTTGAGCTTGTAGAGCGCCATGAGGTCGATGGCCTCCTCCACCTCGGCCACGCTGAAGAAGTGGCGCGAGCAGTCGAGATGGAAACCGCGCCAACCGAAGCGCGGGGCGTCGCTGATCTGGCAGGTCGCCACCTCCTTTCCCTCCGTGATCTGTCGGAGGGTGGCGATGGCCGACGTGATGCCTCCGTAGTCGTGGCCCTTGACTGTGATGCGCGCTTTCTCTACTGTGAGGCGGTAGGCCCCTTCGCCCTTCACGCCCTTGCGGTCGATCTGCAGCAAGATGTCGCCCTTGCCGCCACGCTGGGTCTGGGGGCGCACCCCCGTGAGGCGCTGGAGGCTACTGGCGAGGTAGTCGGCGGCTGGCTGGAGCGCCTTGTCGCCGTATGCGATGGTGGTCTGAGGCTGGATGGTAAACTTACCCTTTCCCCAGGTCGCCTGTGCGGGTTTGGGCACGAGGCTGGGTTGAGCCTGGAGCACCGTGCCGCAGAGCAGGAGCAGCAGGGCGCCGAGGAGGAATCTGGTCGCTTTCATGTCTTGTGTTATGATGGTTGATGATGATGAATTTGTCGATGAAACCGCGAATTCTGCCGATGAGGCGACAGGGATCTTTCGATGAAACCGCGGAAACTGTCACGCCTTGTGCTTCTTGCCGATGCGCGATCGGATGGACCGCATCGTCACCTCGGCCACGCCCAGCGCGTTTTGTATCTCGGTCTCGCTCTTGTCCATGTGCTCCATGATGAGGAAGAACTTCTGCTTCGGCGAGAGGCCGTCGTATTCGGCGTCGAGCGAGGCGACATACTCCACGTCCACGAGGCTATAGTAGGAGGCGAAACTCTCGAAGTCGTGCTTCTTCCAGAGCACGGTGGTCTGTCCCGCCATGGCCTCGTTGTAGCGTTGCAGTCCGAGCTTCAGCGAGTCGCGGTGCTTTTCCATCAGCAGGTCGCGCTTGCGGGTGAGCTGTTCTATCTCCTTGGTCTTGTCGCCCGCCATGCGCTTCAGTTCGTTGAGCTGCGTCTCGTAGCTCTTGATGAGGAGCTGATCGACGGCGCGCGCCGCCCGTCCCTTGTAGTTTCTGTACCAGGAGTAGAGCGTCGCGATGATGGTGAGCAGCACCAGGACGACGATCACGATGATGGCTATTGTCACCATGCGCTCGTAGTTGTGGCTGATCCTCATCTGCTCAAACTCCGACTGCACGGCCCTGACGTTGTTCTCCGGCCGTGCGCGGCTCACGCTGTCGGAGAGCTGCAGCAGGCGTTTGGCCGTCATGGTCGCCTCGCGCCATTCTCCCTGCTCCGACCGAAACTCCATGATGGCCTTGAGCACCAGTTCCTCCGAGGGAGTGTCGGGCGCTATGATGAGGGCCTCGTGCCACATCTTCGTGGCCCGCGCCGTGTCGCCGCGCATGGCAGCGAGCGTGCCGAGGCAGGCGTAGGCCGGACTGGTGGGCGTGATCTCGAGCGACTCCTCCAGATATTTGCGCGCCATGGCCGTGTCGGTCTCCATGAGGAAGGATCCGAGGTTGTTCATGATAAACGGGCGGTTCTTCTCCGCGATGTTCGGCAGCAGTTCCATGCTCTGCCGCAGACACCAGGCCGTGCTGTCCTGCAGTCCGAGCTGGCTGTAGATGAAAGCCATATTATTATAGGTATGGGCGAGCCAGTCGAGACGCTTCGCCTGCTTCGACTCCGCGATCGACTTCTGGCTGAAGCGGAGCGCGGTCCGGAAGTCGCCCGCCTCCTCGTTGACGAGCGTCAGTTGCTCATAGACCTTGTGGCGGAGGACGGCGTCCTGCGTCTGGTCGGCAATGGTGCGGGCCCGCTCCAGACAGAGCACGCCCTCCTTGAAGCTGCCATGGGTGTAGAGAATCGCGCTCTTGTAGAAGAGCGACGCGCTGAGCCGCAGTTTCTCGCTTCCCTTGCCCTCGTAGTAGCGGATGCTATACTCGATGTCGTCGAGCGAGACGAGTGGATGGTTGGTGCGGTAGTCGGCCTGCGTCTTGAGCAGGTAGTAGTAGGCCGAGTCAGCAGGGGTGGTGAGGCGGTTCAGGCGGACGCCGTCGAGCACCGCGCAGGCCGTATCGACGCGCCCGCTGTCGAGCAACTGCTCCACGGAGGCCAGCTGCTGGTTGTCCTTGCCGCTCGGGTTGCAGGCCGTCAGGAGGCCCGCCAGCAGCAGGAGGCTATATAAGAAAGGTAGAAGTCTTGGTTTCATGTCAATTGTTTCTAAGTCGTGGACGGGGGCTTGCTTCGTCTCGAGCCTTTGGCCGCATCCAACTGCAAAGTTACGAAATTATTCCGCACCGACCAAGTTTGCGAACCGCAAAAAGCTGAATTGCTTTCCTCCTTCTTCTTGTTGCAAAAGTTGGATTTCGGACTTTTCTCGTGGCAATTCGCTCCTTTCTGCCCCCGTTTTTCTGTCGCGAGGGTCTTTATAATGGCTTGATAGATAGCTTTTTGAAAGCGAAACGAATATGCCACATGGCAAAGTGAGAAAACTGCCCAAAAATTTGCACGCTTCGTATTCTCGTCGTAATTTTGCCATGTCAATCGAGCTCCCGTCGGGGGCAAAACCTTATTAATGACCAATAGTATGAGAAGAAAAAAGCTGTTTCTGATAGCCGCCCTCGCCATCACGACGGGTGCTACCGCAAGAGATTACATCACCGTCACGACCAACCAGCATGACTCCCATGCGTATGCGCCGGGCGAGGTCAAGGCCATCACGTTCTCTGGCAACACCATGCAGGTGAACAAGCAGGACGGCACCGACAGCTATCGTCTCTCCGACATCGACGAGGTCATCTTCAGTCTTGCCACGGGCGTCTATGGTCTGAAGGCTGATGGTGGTCGCCTCACGCTTAACGCCCGCCCGGGTGAGAACATCATCCACGTCAAGGGCTACGACCCCTCGCGCAAGTACTGCATGGGCATCTTCAGCGCCTCGGGCCGCAAGGTCAAGAGCGACGCCGACTGGAAGGGACAGCCCATCGACCTCACGGCCTTCTCGGGTGGTGTCTATCATGTGAAGATCAACGAGACCACATTCAAGTTTAGCAAATTCAACGCATAATACACTTCGTCTGTTTAACATCACTATATTTGTTTGGTAAATACGCCGCGAGGGCGTTCATTTTCTTCATCGAGAAGGGCAAGCGACATAGCTCTCGTCGCTTGCCCTTTCCATTTTTCTTTTTCTTTCCATTCCATTTTCCTTTTTCTTCCTTTCCCCATGAAACCGATGATTTTTGAGGAAAGCGCCATCGGGTAGGGAAGTGATTCTTTCTGGCCTGTGAAAGCCCGGGTTTTATATCTTTCTTATGTTTATGCAGTTGCTGTAAGGTTGCCTCTGTTATTAGAAAACCGAAAAAGGGGGAGTAAGATGACGCTATTGTCGTGTTTTTCCCCGAAAAAAGCGCGAGTGTTTACAATTTTGCGCAATACAGTAAGAGAACCTTTTGCTAAATTCGGCGATAAGTACAGATTTGTTTTTAAATTTGCAGCAATAAGAATAAAACCGATATTTAAAGACATGAAGAAATCATTACGCCTGTCACTTCTCACGATGGCTGCGATGCTGGTAAGCGGTTCGGCATCCGCCGACAACCTCCCCACCCGGTCGCTGATCTATGACGTGCCCGACGGCGAGGCCAACCTCTTTGGCTATCTTGCCTACGATACGAAATACCGTACCTTCGGTTTCGTCAACCTCCAAAGTCAGAATCCTGGCGCCTACTCCCTGACGAAAGACTACGGCAACGTCGTAGGCCAGACACCCTCGCTCCAGGCCGGCACCTTCGTCGGCGACGAGTACATCGTCTATGAGGCTACGATCTACCAGAACGCCATCATGCCGCGCGCCTTCAGCGCCATCAATCCGCTCACGGGCGAGCTCACCACGAAGCGCGAGATACCCTCCACCGACGAGTATCTCATCCTCAACGAGATGACCTACGATCCCAAGACGAAGCGCCTCTTTGGTATGCACTACAACGCCAACGACCAGCGCGAGACGGCCGTCCCGACCTATTGGAAGACCGATATCTACGAGATCAGCACCGTGACCTATGCGCTGACCAAGGTGGCCACGATCGACATGCCGCTCTACACGATGTCGGCCGACAACGGCTATATATATGGTATCACTCCCGACAAACTGATGAAGAAGACGCAGCTCGTGCGCATCGACCAGAGCAGCATCGATCCCGCCTCCCGCACCTGCACGGTCGAGACCGTCAGTCCCAGCACGGGCACGGGCGTCCGCATCGGCGACTACACCCAGTCGATGGAGTTTGACAAGACCACCCATCGCCTCTGGTGGGTCGCCCAGACCAGCGACGGTGGGGCGAGCCTCGTCGAGATCGATCCCGCCACGGGCCTCAAACTGAGCGCCACGCCGATCCAGAACGATCCGCAGCTCCTTGCCGTCGCCATTCCCTATCAGTATGTGGCCGATGAGGCTCCCTCCTATGTCCACGGCTTCAAGGTCAAGGCCGACCCCAAGGGCGCGCTCCAGGTGCAGATGGAGTGGGACTATCCTATGAGGAACTACCGCCTGGGCGACCTTCAGAGCATTGATGGCGCCCATATCTACCGCGACGGCCAGCTTGTCGGGACCCATACCTATTCGGCCACCGACGACATCAAGCAGTGGACCGACACGCAGGTAGCCGAGGGCGAGCACGTCTATCGCATCGCCGCCTACAACCAGGCAGGCGAGGGCGTATATAAGGAAGCACGCGTCTATGTGGGCGAGGACACGCCGGGCGCACCTCTCAATATCCGTGTCACCACCAGCGGCCCGTTGGCCACCATCACCTGGGACGCTCCCGAGACGGGCGCCCATGCGGGCTACTACAATGCCGCCACGCTCAGCTACGACGTCACCCGTCTGCCCGACAACGTGGTCGTAGCCACGGGCACGACCGACCGCAAGGTGGAGGACAAGGTGCCCGCCCATGCTGGCTACAGCTATGTGGTCACGGCCAAGAACAACAAGGGCGTGGGCCTCTCGGCCACCTCCCAGACCATTGCCTTCGGAGGACAGGAGGCCATTCCCTTCGCCTCGTCCCTCGACAGCCAGATAGACTTCGACCGCTGGACCGTCATCAATGCCAATGGCGACGCCCAGACCTGGACCTTCCGTCCCACGGAGCAGGCTCAGGCCAGCTACACGCGCTCCTGCGCCATGTACGATCGTTCCACCGACCTCAAGGCTGACGACTGGTTGGTCTCGCCGCCCCTCACCTTCGATGCTTCGAAGACTTATCAGATCCGCTACACCTACGCCACGGCCAACTGGGTCACGCAGTCGATGGAAGCGCTGATGGAGAAGATGCAGGTAGCCTTCGGCCACCAGGCTTCTGCCGACGCGCTGACCACCATCATCGATGATCCGGAGGAGTTCCACACCTCTTCGGGCTTCACCCTCTCGGGCAAGAAGAACTTCAAGGTGGACAAGTCGGGCGAGGGCTTCATCGCCTTCCATGCCATCTCGGAAGCGATGAAATCGCAGATTTATATCAATGATGTCTCCCTGCGCGAGTATTCGGCCACCGACCTGAGCGCCCGCGAACTCAAGGCCTCGGCCACGGCCAACTGCAACGTGAAGCAGTATAGCTCCGTCATCGTGGGCAACGAGGGTTCGGCTGCTGTGGACAACTACCAGGTGGAGATCGTCGATGCCAATACGGGCGAGGTGCTCGGCACGCAGAAGGGCCTCCGCGTGGAGAAGGACACCACGGTCAGCGTGGCTGTGGGCTGGACACCGACCCATGAGGGCAAGATCCATATCATAGGCCGCGTGGTGCTCGACGGCGACACTTATCCTGCCGACAACGTGGCTCCGCAGACGGCCGAGGTGACGGTAGCTGCGGAGACGGCGGAGCGCTGGCTCACGCTCGACGTGGAGGATGAGGAGACCTATGGCTGGAACATGCCGTTCTATGTCGGCTCTCCCTACTCTCAGGTCCAGGCCCTCTTCCTGGAGAGCGATATGAGCATGAAGGATATCGACCTCACGGCCATCCGCTTCTACTACGACGGCCACATGGACGGCAAGTTTGTCTTCCCCGCCCGCATCTCCATGAAGCGCAGCGACCGCACGAAGCTCTGCCAAGAAGACAACCAGTATCGGGGCGAGTTCGACACCGAGGAGTTCACGCAGGTCTTCGACGGCCAGGTAGCCATCGTCGGCAACCAGGAGAACACGCTCCTGGAGATTCCCTTCGACCAGCCCTACCGCTACACGGGCGGCAATCTGCTCATGAAGTTTGAGTCGCTCTGCGGCAGCAACACGCTCCCCGACGCCCTCAACACCCATCCTGTCTGGTCCTACAGTATCGCCACGGAGCAGCCGCGCGCAGCCCGCATGGACGGCGCCGACGAGTGGAGCGAGGATGTGTGGGCCGAGGCCTCCCTGCCCTATGTGGCTGTGGCCTACAAGAGCGCCACGGGCGTTGGCACGATCCAGCTGGGCCACGCAGGCCAGATGGCTGTGGCCTTGGAAGGCGGTCGCCTCCTCCTGCCCGCCACCTGCGACCACGTCGCCCTCTACAGCCAGACGGGCGCCCTCGTCGCCAAGGGCCAGAACACCCGCCAGTTGGGCGTGTATTCGAGTGCGAACCTGCGCCACACTGCTCCT
>OQVT01000500.1_pt1 | contig 21968 bp, 18 predicted proteins | sample 1691561 | NCBI WGS metagenome assembly OQVT01 (sample SAMN03418260, study PRJEB22391) | human gut metagenome | biome: human-gut; feature: organic feature; material: feces | host: Homo sapiens | place: Tanzania | collected 2013-01 | reverse complement strand
AAATATATACCTTTAAATAGGTATATATTTTTGTTGTTTTTCTATTTCAGATAAAAGTAGTTGTGTTTCAGTTGTAAATTCTCTATTTTAGCTACACCTGCTATTATTGTTTCTACTCCTTTTACAGGAGTAAATATCAGTAGAGTCTCTATTGTAAATTCTCTATTTCAGTTTTACTATAAATTGACAGTCTCGTTTGTAAATCAGCAGGTATCAAATAATTTAGTTTTTAGGGCAAATTACTATGTATTACAACAATCAATTATATCAATTTATTTTCTATAATTTTCAAATAATATCTGCTGAAGCAGAGCAACTCTAAGAAGCTACGCTGCCAATTAGATTGATTTAAATATTGCCGCCGTAGATCAACCATTAAACATTAAGGAGAAGTTATGTGAAGAAGTTATTTAATAAAATTATGATTTATATCCGACCATTTTTAAACTGGAGATTTTTAATAAGCTATGGAATAGTATGGTCTTGGCATCTATTATTATATATAGGAATTGCTGTTGGGATAATATTCAAAATTACTTGGTTATATTCAGCTTGTATAACATTTTATGGAATATTATGGCTTCCATGGTGTCAAGAGAATTTATTTCAAATTCCATTAGCAATATTACTACATTCAAAGTTATTTAAAAATGATCAGAAAACAAGAGATCTGTTAAACAAAATGTATGAAGAAGCTAAGTTAGATTTTCTAAAATTTAAAGTTAAATTTCATAAAAAGAAAGGACGTGAATGTTTTATGAAAAAAGATAAGGATATCTATGTTTATAGTATTAAATTAGAGGGGTATTTAAGAGAAAAGGGATTTAATTGTGAAAAAATTATACCAAATATAAAATATCCAAATTTAAACGTTTTTGTTCATAAATATTCGGATGAGTTAGCTCAATTGATTACAGATTATATAGAAAGCATTAAAGGAGAGAGTTAAAATGTTACCAGAATTTTATGAAACAGTAATATCAAATTATGATGAGCTAGTAAATAGAATAGATTCAATAAAAAGTATATTTCGCAAATCAAAAGCATATAGAGTGTTTTTAAAACATATCAAAGAAGCTTTAGAAATGCGTCAATGTAATTTTTTTGATAAAATAGAGGAGTATAAAGAATTTGATTTTTTAGATAATAAAGTTGATATAGAAATGCATCATATAGTATTTCTAGAAGTAATTGCTTTAATGTGCGGAGAAAAATTACTAGATGAAATACCAGAAAATAAGCCTCATTATGTTACAATATACCAAATAGTAGATGAAATAATAAGAGTTCATTTTATGGACTATTTACCTGTTGCAATGATGAGTACAACAGTTCATCAATTATATCATGCTGGAAAATATTCTATAGATAAATACGATGAGAAAACTTTACATAAAGGAAACTATAAAGATTTCTATAAAGAGTATGGAAAATATTTTACAGATGAAGTTTTTGACTGGTATTCAACTATTGGTATATCAAAAGAAGATTTTAAAGAAAAGGAAAAATAAAATATGCTAGGAAAAAGACAATTAAAGAAATTGCCTCCAGGTTCTTTATTAATACATCAAGACGAAAATGGAAGATTTTCTGCAACAAATGAACTTGTATTACAGAATTTATTAATATCAACTGAATTAGATTTTCAACTAATAGCAGATTTAACAAATATATCTCTAGGAAAAGTAGTAGAAATATATCTAAAATATCAGCAATATATAGATAAAGTAATAGTTACAGAAGAAGAAGCAGATAAAGATAACACTGCTATAGAGAATTGCTTAACATTATTATCAGAACATATAGCTCAAGTAATGGAATGGCAATCTAAATCAGAAACTAAATTATTAAAAGCAACAGATTTAACTAACATATTACGTATATTAGATAGATTAATCGCTATAAAGAATACAAAAATATCTCAATTTGATAAGATAACAACATCTTTAATAAATATTACAGCAAAAGTAAAACAATTAGAATATCTAGAAAATGGTAAATTAGAAATAGCAACAGATTCTGATTATAATTTTAGTTCTATTGCAGATAAATTAGATGAATTATGTGCCAGAGCAAATGTACCTGAAGCCAATAGAAAACCTATTTATACTGTTACAACAGATGGTAAAATAACTAAATATAACTCTATAACAGAGGCAACAAGATTATTAAGTATGGGAATGTCTTCTTTATATAATCACCTAGATACAAATGTAGTTTATCACGGAAAAAAGTTCTTTACTGAAAAAGGATATCAAGAGTTATATAATCCAGATGAAGAATTTGGAGAAGAAGATGATAAGTGATAAATATGGTGATAAACTAGTCATTGATTCGTTTTGGGCAGAATATATAGCTAAATGTAGAACGCATGAATTAAATTATTTAATAGGCGCGTATAGATCATCAAAAACAACATTTAACATACTTGGATTTGCGATTAATTTAATGGAAACAACAGAACCTTTACATTTAGTAATAGCATCTTCATCTGCATTAGCTAAATCATTATATGAAGACGGATCTGGATTTGGATTACAATATATTTTTGCAGAGAGATATAGATCAGGTAAATATAAAGGATTTGATGCAGGATTTATAAAAACACCTAAAGGAGAAAAAACAGTTTTATATTTAGGTGGCGCAACGGTTTCATCATATGCAAATTTCAGAGGTCTTTCTGCAGGTTCTATTGCATTAGAAGAAGGAGATTTACTTCACGAAAATACTATAAATGAAGCACAAGGAAGACTATTTATGTCAAGTAGCCCAAAGATATTTGTAAGTCACAACCCATGCTCTACTGAATTACCTATAAGAAAGTTTTTAGCATCAATGCAAGAAAAACAACCTGAGAAAGTAAATTTTAGAAGAGTATCTATATACAATAATCCGGCAATGACGGAAGAAAGAAGAAACGAAATAATTTCTCGTTATCCAGAAACATCTATATTTTATAAGAGATATATAATGGGTGATGATTGTCAAGCAGAAGGAATAATTTATACATTAAATGATTTTAATTATATAGATAAAGAAATGCCATCTAAATATACAGAATATATTATAGTAATAGATCCAGGTAAAACTAAATCAGCAAATGCTATGATGTGTGTTGCAAAAAATGTTATAGATAAAACAATCGATGTTGTATTTGCAACTGGTGTAAGAAATGCTGATAATATGTCTAGACCATATACTTCTATTGATTATGCGAAATTAGAAACAAATTTTATAAAAGATTGCGCTGAGAAATTAGGAAGATATCCTAAAGTAGTTATAATAGATTCATTTGCAGGAGATGATGCATATGAGTTATTCTATAAACAACTACGAATAGAAAGGGTACCTACAATAGTTAAATTTCCTATAAAATCAAATGGATCAAATGGAAAAGATGATAAAGAGTACTGTATTAAAAGAAACTTAGACTTATTTTTTAGAGGCAAAATTAGAATAAAGAAAGACTTAACTAAAGTTATAAATGATGTTCAAAATATAACTTATGATAAAAAGAAGCTTGAAAAAGGAATTGAAACTTATACAGATGAATATACATCTAATGGTCACTTTGATTATATAGATTGCTTAGATTATGCAACAAGCTATTACGGTACAAGTTTAAATATTTCAAGTTTCATGAGGTAGGTGTATTACATGGAAACAACAAAAGAATTTGCAGTTCGAGCTGCACCAGACTATATTAAAAGAGGTAAAAAATCACATAATCAATCAGACATAGTTTTTTTCAGAGTAAATGTGCAAGAGTTATTTAATATTGATTTAAACTATAGAGGAATAAGAACATGTTTAAATAGAGCATTTGAATCTTGTAAGCAATATATTCCATATGATTCTGGATTAACATATAGAAGTTTTACCCCAAAAATATTAAATGATTCCACAATAGAATACTTTTTTGATCCTTCTAAAATAGTAGGTCAAATGAGAAAAGGTAAAAGAGATAAAGTAGCAAGATTAGTAACAGATTACTATGTTGTATATATAGCAGAAACAACAAAGAATTTCTCTTGGCTAACAAAAGTAATTTATGAATTCTATGAAACGTTATTTAGAGAAGTATCAAAGTTAAAGAAAGCTAAAGAGCAGATAAATAAAGCAAAACAAAAAATATATGAAGAAAGATTAGCATCTCAACAAACTACAACTAATAAAGTAGATAGAGTTCAACCTCCAACTATAGAACAAGAGCCAGATATATATTCAGCAAAAACGTTTTTAGAACAAGTAAGAGATGAATTTGAGCAAAAGGTATTTGAACAAGAAAGACAAAAACGAATACAAGCAGAAGTTAAAAGAGCTAATCTAGAAAACAGAATGAAAGGAAGAAAATAATGACCGAATATCAAAAATGGAAGAAACATTATCAACAATTTTTTGATGAATGTTCTGAATACAGAGAATTACCAGCAATGAGAGATAAAACGTTCCAGTTATCAGAAAATAAAGCTTGGTATGAAGCATCTACTGGTCTAGAACTTATACGCTTTTATAAAACTATAAAACCAAAAGATTCTTTACCATTTAGATACAATCAATTTTATCAAATTGCATTCAAGGATGTTAATTCTGATGATACAATAAGAAATACACCAAAAATATTTCCAGTACATGTAGATTTTGCACAACAAATTCCTAAAGTAATGTCTAAATTAGTTTTCCCTAAAAGACCTTCAATATCAGTAAGTACAGGAAATGAATCTACCGATAAAGAATTACAAAAAATGCTAGATAATATGCTAGATGAAAACAAAATAGAATTATTACTAAATGAAGCAGCAGAGAAGTTATCTTATTCAGGTGCAATTGCATTTAGATTTAATTTAGATGATATGGAATCAGAATATCCAATATTAGAAGTTTATCCAAAAGAAGATATTGAGATATATAAAAGATATGGAAATAGAATAGATGCAATAATATTTAAAAACTACTATAGAGATAAAACAAAGAGATACTTATTATATACAATCTATGGAAAAGGCTTTATAGATTATAGACTATATCAAACAAGCAGAGATTGGACTAATCTTAAAAAAGAAGTTGAATTATCTTCTCTAGAAGCAACAAAGGATTTAAAGCCAATTCAATTTATAAACAACGATGGAACGCCAAGCAATAAAATATTAGCAGTTTATATGGAAAACAAAGTTGGCGCTAAAAGTGATTATAATGGAATGATAGATGAATTTGTTTCTCTAGATGAAATAAGATCTAATTTAATTTTATTCTTAAGAACTGCAAAGATAAAGCAATATATTCACTCTAATCTATTACAAGAAAATGAAGATGGAAAACAAATTGTCCCAGATTCTTATGATATGGATACAGTAGTTGTGAGAGACAGCAATCCTAACTGGACTGAATCAGAAATAAAAAGAGATATTCCAGATATTGCTAACTCTGTACAAGGATATAAGTACGCATTTGAAGACATTCTATTACAATGTTTAACTAGTTTAGGATTATCTCCAGCAACCATGGGATTTGATTTAGCAGGTGCGAATAGTTCTGCTTTAGCCTTAAATATAAGGGAAAGAATGACGCTTCACACAAGAGAATCTAAATTACAATCATGGACTGTTTGCTTACAAGAAATGGTAAAAATGTTATTTATTTATGCATTTATGATGCAAAAAGGTGAAACATATGTTGTACCAGATGTAGATTATATTGATTCTATAATAACTTTTGCTGAATATGGAAGAGATGAAGTTGAATTAGTAGATGATTTAATCAAGCGTTTAGATGCTCAACTAATAGATATTTATTCTGCATATGAAGAGCTATATCCAGATAAAACCGAAGAAGAACGTAAAGCAATGATTGAATTAGCTTTAAATCTTATTCCAGAAATTCCAGAAGTATCAAAAGAAGACTACACTGCAGAAACAAAAGAGACTGAAGACATAAAAACAGAAAATACTATTGAAAAAGATACGGAATAAAGAGATTTTATTTTATATATTATAATAGTAGAGCTGTCAAATAACATTATTTTAGACAGCAGAAAGGAAACAAACCATGAAAAACATACAAATTGACAGAGATGTCTTATATGATTTATATATAACACAAAATAATTCTACAATAGAAGTTGCAAAGATATTAAATGTATCTAAATTTACAATTGTTGATAGATTAAAAAGATATGGAATTAAAAAAGATAAAGATGCTATCAAGCTCAAAATGGAAAAAACTAATTTGGAGAAATATGGAACAAAGTATCCATCGCAATCTGAACAAATTAGAGAAAAAGTTAAACAAACTAATTTAGAAAAATACGGATGTGAAAATCCATTTCAATCTGAGGAAGTTAAAGAAAAGATTAAAAAAGTTAATTTAGATAGATATGGTGTAGAGTGTCCAATGCGTTCTGATCAAATCAAAGAAAAGCTTAAGAAAACTAATCTAGAAAGGTATGGAGTTGAATATCCTGCACAATCAAAAGAAATATATGATAAAGTTAAACAAACTAATTTAGAAAAATACGGATGTGAAAATCCGCTAAAGTCAGAAGAAGTTAAAGAAAAGATTAAAAAAGTTAATCTTGAAAAATATGGCGTTGAACACGTTATGTATTCTGAACAGATTAAAGAGAAGATTAAGAAAACTAATTTAGATAGATATGGTGTAGAATATCCGATGCGTCTAAATAAAGTAAAAAATAAATTTAAATCTTCATTATTAAATAATAATTTTCCTAATGTAATAAAATATTTTGCAGATAAAGAAACAACTGAAAATTTTCTAAAGAAAAATTATAATGAAAAAACTACGGTGATACAACTTTCAAAAGACACCGGTGTATCTAAATCTGTAATTGGTCAATACATTCATAAATATGGTTTAGAAGATTATATAGAATATGTTTGCAAAGTATCACAACCAGAGAAAGATATAGTAGATTATTTAACATCAAAAGGTATTGCAAATATTATACAAAGTGATAGAGATATTTTAGATGGTAAAGAAATAGACATATATTTACCAGATTACAAAGTTGGTATTGAGTTCAATGGTGATTATTGGCATTCTGAATTAAAAAGAGATAAGAGATATCACTACGATAAATCTATGTTAGCAAATTCTAAAGGAGTATTTTTATATCATATATTCTCACATGAATGGGATGACGAAGAAAAACGTATTAGAATACTAAATCATTTAGATAACATATTACACCTAAATGAAAACAAGATTTATGCAAGAAAATGTATGATCCGGGAAGTAGATGTAGCTGAAAAGAATGACTTTTTAAATGAAAATCATATACAAGGAAAAGACAACTCAACTATTAAACTAGGATTGTATTACAATGATGAACTTGTTTCTTTAATGACATTCTGTTACCCACGCTTTAGTAGAAAATACAACTGGGAATTAAGTAGATTCTGTTCTAAACACAACTATAATGTTATTGGAGGAGCATCAAAGTTATTTAAATATTTTGTAGATAATTATATGAAAGATGGAGAGGTTATTGTATCATATTCTGATATAGCAAAAACAACAGGTAAAATATATAACACATTAAACTTTGAATTTGTAAATGATGCTGAACCTAATTATATTTGGTGGAAATCAGACGATGATTATAAAACAAGATATCAATGCCAAATGGTCAATGAGAGAATAATCATGGAATCAAATGGATATATTAAAATATATGATTGCGGAAACAAAGTCTGGGTATTTAGAAAATAAATGCCCTTTCTTTTTTTATTTTTTTTAAATTTATTTTAGGGCAAAAATAATCGTATTACAACAATAAATTATAAAAAATGCCAGGAATGGCGAAAGGAGCAAATTCATGGAAATGAATGATCAAAACACAAACCCTAAAGTTGTAGAGGAATCACAACAAGACGTTACTGATATTGAAAAACAACCGGAAGCGAGTAATTCAGTTGATGAAACAAAACCTTCTAAAACTTATTTTAAATCATTTGAATCAGAATCAGATTGGAATGATTACTCAAAGATTTTAGAAGACAGATTCGCAGAGAAATTATGTAAAGATTTTAATGTTGAATCGATTAAAGAATTATCTGATTTATTAGGTAATTATAAAAGTACAAATGAAACACTAGAAAAAGAGCTATCTGAACTAAGACAACAAGAAGCACTAAAAGATGTTTCAGAAGATTTTAAAGAAGATTGTTTAGCTATTGCAATGTCTAAATGTAGCAAAGATCCAAAATTAACCTTAAATGCGGCCATCGCCGAAGTACTTAAAAGAAATCCAAACTGGGCAAAAGGAAAGAAGCCCGAAAATCTTGGCTTAGAAAAGACAGAAGCTGATACTGAACAACGAAATAAAGTTCTAGATGAATTCTTAAGAAGAAATCCAGAACTAAGAGATCAATTTTATAAATAAAAACAAGGAGATTTAATATTATGGCACATGAATTAAGACAATCGTACGGCGCAATTGTAGATGCGAAGTTACGTAAAACATTAGTCACAAGAGATAATTATATTTTCAATACTTTTTACGAAGGCCTACCTGTATCTGGGGCTGTAAAAATTCCTGTTAGAGATGGTGAAGTAGCAGTTGGAGATTATAACCGTGCAAGTGCAACAGGTAAAGCATTAACATTTGGTAGCACAGCTTATATCACTGCAGTTTTATCACATGACGTTGCAATAAATGAATTAATTGATTAAGAGCACTAATTGTGCAAATTGTCAAAACATGGATTATCCTATTCACAGTAGGGGTTATGGCACAAATAAAAAATAAGCCATAGCTAACGGGGCAGATGCATAATCAATCCCGTGCTAGATTAAATGAATTTAAAACACTTTGTAAATAAAGGAGTTTATATGAAAATAAATGAAAATGAAATATGGAAACCAATACCTTGGACAAAAGGTATTTATTATGCAAGCAATTGTGGAAGAATAAAATCTGTTGATAGAGTTATAGAGCAATTCAACAACGGAGTTTATGCTTATCATCACTATAAAGGAAGAATGCTTAAACTAAAGAAAAATAGTAGAGGATATGAACAAGTTTCTCTAAATGTTTTAGGTGTTTGTTACTCAAATAGAATGGTGCATAATTTAGTTTGCGAAGCCTTCTATGGAGAAATTCCAGAAGGATATGAAGTTAATCATAAAGATAAAAATAAAACTAATAACAACTTAGATAATCTAGAAATTGTTACACATAAAGAAAATATGCAACATGCGTATAGATATGGAAACAATAAGAGAAAAGATTATAACGAAGCACATAGCAAGAAAATATCTGTTTTAGAGCACAATAAAGTTATTGCTGTATTTGATTCAGTAAGTGATTGCGCTGATTTCGTTATTAAAACAAAAAATTTAAATACTAAAAAAGATACTATCAGAAGAAACATATCTAATGGAGCTCATTCTAATAAAATTAGATATGGATATTATTATAAATTCATTTAATTTGTGTAGAGACTATTCTCGTAATTGAGAAGTAGGATTGCTATTTGTACGCAATTCGAAAGATCCATGAACAGATCAACACGTTTGATCGAGTTTAAAATATAGTCCGAATTTTCTGCTTCGTTTGGGTTATGAGGCAGACGCAGTTCCTGATAATTTAGTAGCTGACAGATTAGATTCAGCAGGTTATTCTTTAGGTTTATACGTGGAAAATGATGCTTTAAGTGCATTAACACTTGGTTGTAACGGTATGGATCATAGTGGTACAGCATTTGGTGCAACAGATGTTCGTTATAATAAAAAAGGTGCTGTTGTTGAAAAGACTTTAACATCAGCAAATATTTATCAACAAATTGTTGAATTAAATCAAAAATTAGACGAAGCAGACGTACCAATGGATGGACGTTATATCATCGTAACACCAGCAACTTATGCTCTATTACTTCAAGATACAACTCATTTTATCCGTTATGGTGATAGATCACAAGAAATGTTAGAAACAGGTGCAATCGGTGAAATCATTGGCTTAAAAGTTTATAGATCAAATGTATTAACAAGCAAAGAAGTTAAAGTTGCTTACAATAATGGTACTGAAGATCGTAATGTTGAAGTCATTGCAGGTCATCCTCTATTTGCTACACGTGTTGAAGCATGGAAGATAGAGCCATTTTTAAAGGACTTAAATGGTGACGCTACTATTATCGGTGCTTCTGCTGTAAAAGGTAGAAAGATCTTTGTGCATGAAGTTACTAAACCACAAGCTTTCGCAATGATAGTTAAAGAACATGCATAGAAAACATAAGAAGGTGGTCAGTTGGCTACCTTCTTTTTTTTATATTTTATATATGAAAGGAGTATATAAATGGCAAATTTTATTAATGATAGTAAAATGGTATATGATGTTTCAACGCATAGATATACGCTATTAGAAGATTATTTTAATGAGTATTGGAATGTAAATTTAACTGATATTCTAATAAATAAAACAGATATAAATAAAGATGCTGTATCAAAAGTATTTTTGAGAAGAGTTTCAAATGTATTCTATAATTATATTTTTAGATCAGTTCAAAGTAAAGAAAAAGCTGAGTATATGTTTAGCTTGCCTAGATATAGAGACGCAATAATGGAAGGAATGTTAGAGTTAGGATATTCTTTCATTATGAATAACAAAGATAATACTGTATTACTAGATGAAGTTGATAGCAAACAAGTTCCATCTGGAGTAGAAAATATATGTATGGTTAATGGTTTATTTAATAGACATTTCATGAGATTACCATATAATTACAAAGATACAAAAGGAGTTGATTGGTAATGCTTGTGTTAAACAATAGAAATACAAAAACATATAAAACTGGATATATTATAGACAATGATTCAAAATTAGAATTAGCATTTAGATATAGAGGCGTTGATAGAGAAGAAATAGATCATAATCAACTTATGGCAGGAATAGAAGGAGTTTATTTAAATAAGATAATTGCAACTACTTCTGGACATAAATTTGAAATTTACGATATTGTAAAACTAAACGGAATTAAATATAAAATTGAGAGAATGCAAGTTGAATATAATGAAAATGAAAACGGAATGTTTGCAAGTGGTGTTTTACAGAAAGAAACATACTTATATTTAAAGAAATAACCGCTCTGTGAGAAGATGAAATTTAAAAAGGTGGATATTTATTCATTCGATTTACTACAGAGCAGTTTTAGAAAGGCTGTGAAATAAAATTATGGCAGAAAAGTTTGAGAATTTAAATGATTTGATATACCCATATGTTGCTAAACATTTTGCTGTGTTACAAAAGCAATTACCTTATTTAACAGGTAATCTTGCTTATAATGCAACTAAATTAAAACGTATAGATGGTGGTTATGAGATTGGAATAGATTTAACAATCGCTCCATATGCAGAATATATAGATAGACCTGATTATAGATCATACCGATATTTTGATAAAGCATTTGAAACATTTTATAGAAATTTAAAAAATGATTTAGAAAACAATTTACATTGGAAATAGAAAGGAGGAGTATTTATGGATAATTATATACCTGATTTTAATGACTTTGTAATATATTTAAAAGACTTAATAGAAAATACTACAATAGCGTTACAGCAATCAAATTTAATATCAGATGATCCAATTGAATTTGAAATATTTTCAAATTATGGGGAATTTAAAGAGAAACGAGAAGTTTTAGTTGATGAGAAAAATACACCTATAGTTGTATGTGTAAGAAATATGGGTGGATCAATAGATAACACTGCAGGAATAAAAACATATTTACAATCTGTTGATTTAGAAATATTAGCACCATTAGATTTAAAAGATACTGTATCTTATATCTTTAATGTTATTGTATTAGAGAACTCTAAGAAAACTGTTACTATAGATGAAAAGCCAACATATATATTGATGTCTGATTTACCTGAATACTCAGAAGGATGGGAATCAATACAATGTGTTGATAGAATTCAATTAAATATACCTATTAGTTTTATTATATATCCAAATAGTGTATTAGCAGATAATGTTAAATTGATGTTTAACGGAGTAGAACTAAAGGTAAGAAGATTTAGTGTTTCAATAAAAGATGAATTAAAAGCAGATAACAAATTTGGATATTCTGATGCAAGAGCTAGATTTATATATAATACAACGGGATTTGTATTACAGATAGAATTCCTATATGATAAAACAAATAGTGTTTGTCAAACTTTATATAATAATGCCTGGACAAATTCAAATGCAGGACAACCTTTTACATTTAAAAAAATAGAAAACGGTGATGAAAATAATGCTGTAGAATTAACATTAATCCATGAATCTACTGTTATAACAGGAAACATTGGTTCTTTGATTTCATTACAATCACAATTTTATTTAGCTTCTTCTGTTTCTTCAAGTGCGGTGGAGGAATAATATGCCAAGTTATAGAATAGTAATAGATACAAAAAGTCAAACAAGAAAAGAAAAAGAAAAAGAGCAATTAGAGAATGTATCTAATGGTTCTGGTAATGAAAAAGAATCAACCGACGATAAAAAAGTAGTAACTAAAAAGAATTATGTTGCAGCTGCAGCTATAGATTTAGCAAAGACAACAGCTTTACAAGTAGGAAAACTTTATGTTGATACTATAGGAGTAAGAACCGATAATACTGCTAGGCAAAATGAAGTAAGCAATATTGTTGATTTAGCAGGAAAAGGAATAAGCGCTGTTGGATCAATTGCTGCTGGAGCTGCGATGGGAGGAGTTCCTGGAGCTGTTATCGCCGCAGTTGCAGTAGCAGTTAATGAAGCCGTTAATATAGCAAGCAACGTAATGCAATATAGAAGAGATATAGCTGAAGATGCTGCATCAACTATGCATGCAAGTGAAAGACTTGGTATGGTTGCTACAGATAGAAATAGAAGAAGATAGGTGATATAAATGGCAAATTGGCCTGATTATGAAGATTATTTAAGAGGACGAATTTATTTAAATAATGATCCTGGATATACTAGAATTGTATCTAATATTGATAGACAGAAAGTATTTGCAGGTTATCATTGGCATCAATTAGATGTATTACTTGCAAGACCTGAGACAACAAATTTATCTGATTATTATAAAGTAGGTAGTTATTATAAATATGGAGAATCAAGTCCATTTAAAATAAGTTATCCTACATCATATACAATATTTAATCCTAATCCTTCTGCAACAAATCTAATATATTCAATTGCGAATGGTGATACAAGTATTGATTTCAATGTTTATCTAAATAATAGAACATTAACAAATTATAGAAGATTAACAGATAATGAAAAAGATACTTGGTGGAATAAGAAGTCAAATACTTCTTTTATTATTAGACATTACTGTACAAAAGATAAAGATAAAAAAGATTATGATACTACTTCTGATTCATATGTATTAAATCAAATATCAGGTTTATTGCTAGATAGAAGAATATCTGAATATACAGCTGAAACAGAATTAACTTGGGATGAAATAGTTAGTGGTATATGTAAAGTAAATTTAAAATATAATTTCCCTGATTCTGCTGAATTTGAAGAATTACAAACGCTTAAGAATGAATTACATGAGTTTAACTATAATTCAACAGAGAAATATTTATTAGATGAGTATTACACTGGAGCATTTGGAACACAAACACAAGCATCATCTTTGAGAAATAAATGGGCGAGAGTTTATTTATTTAATGAAAAGCGTAGTGTTGTATTTGAAAATCATATTGCTATAACAGCAACTCCTACTATAAATTATAACACAAGAGTATTAAGTTGGAATGCAAATACAGATGCAAATAATGGATATGAAATATATCGTGATGGTGTTTATTGGAAAACTGTCCCAACAAATCAAGTTACATTAAGTGTTTCAGAAATATTTGAAAAACATAGTTATAAAATACGTGTAAATAGAAATAAGTCTCTAATATTAAGCAAAGAGAAATCTAATCTATATACACTAATTCAACAAATACAAGACGTAAAACAAAATGAAACAAATCTAGCTAAAGCCGGTATTGATTTAGCAGAATTAGTTTATGTTGCTTATAACTACTCTAATTTTACTGAAGAGATTGTAATACATAAATTAGCTACTCCAGAGAATATATCACATAGCCAAATATCTGTTGATTCAGTTCAATTAAATTGGAGTAATGTTCCAAATGCATCTACATATAAAGTTGTACTAAATTGGTCAGTTGGTGGTGTATCAGATTCAAAAACACTTTCATCTGCTTACAATAACATTCTATTAACAAATTTAGATATAGCTAGTTATACAGTTACAGTTCAAGCAACATCAGATATTTATGACAATAGTACTTATAGTATGTCATATACATTTACAATATCTAAACTTTCTGAGCCAACAATTAGTAAAAATACTGCTGGAGATGGAATAGAATGGCCAACATATGATACAGTTACAAATAAAGCAACTTCTTATGTTGTAGAAGATAAATTTACAGGAGAATGGATATATTTAAATACAGTTTCTACTTTGTATTACTTATTAGATACAGATGCAACTAAAATGTCTCCTGGTGTTCATGAGTTTAGAGTAAAAGCTATATATACAAATCAATTAACAGGTGAAGAAGTTTCTAAATGGAGTTCTGATTGGTCTAATTCGATTCAAGTTACAATTCAAACATTAGATTCTCCTGTTATAGCATTTAGAGTAAATAGTGATGGAGATCAAACTTCAGATGTTACATGGGCAGCTATTACTGGTGCTGAATATTATAACATATATGTTGATGATGTTAAAATTAATACAAGTCCTATTACAACTACGACATATACAGCTTTAGAATCTATTTATGGAAATAGACCTGGATATTATAAAGTACAAGTTAGGGCAATGTCTGTTAATATTTTATATGAAGACTCTGCTAATTCAAACTCTATATTTTATATTGTAGCAAAATTAAATAAACCTACTAATATAGATTTAACAACAGAAGGTGTATTAACATGGGATGCTGTTACAAATGAATATTATCAAACTGGAGATATAACAGCGTATGACGTTTATTTAAATGATGTGTTTGTTGAAACAACAATAAGCCCTAGATCAACATTAACTATTCCTGCTGGATCTTATGCTAATATCGCATATGTACAAGCAAGATGTTCTACTCAAGCTGCAACTAGACCTAATCCTAGATTTATTTCATCGGATTACTCAGATGTTGCTACAATAGGTAAATTAAAAACACCTGAAAATGTTTCTGTTAATAATAATGGTGAATTAATTTGGGATGTTGTTGAAAATGCTAAAATATATGAAATATATAATAGTGGTGTTGCTTTAAAACAAACAAATTCAACTAAATATACAATACCAAATAAAGTTCCAGCTACTTATGTATTCTCTGTAAAAGCTTTAGGATGGGGAAACTTAATCACATCTGATGCTTCATCTGCTTTAACAGTTGTTGTTAGAAAATTAGATTCTCCTGTTATTGTGTTAAATTCAACCGATAATTATATCTCTTGGAATTATATTCAATATGCAGAAAAATATGATGTTTATATAAATGGATATAAAATAACTTCAACCGCTGGAAATAGATATAACTTTGATGAATCTACTCTATCAGGTACAAATGAATTTTATGTTATTGCAAATTCAGATAGTAAATTAATAATAGAATCTGATAGATCAAATATAGTAACATTAACAAAACAATTAAGTTATGAAAATTATGTTCGTATAAGAGAAAACGGAGAATTATCTGAACCTATTGCAATAGAAATGCCTTTAAATATACAAGAGAAACGAGATGATTCTCTAGATACTGGTGTTGTTACATTAGCTTTAAATAACAGAAAAGAACCTTATCCTGCTTATACTGGTGTAAATGTATATTTAGCTCCAGATAATGGATTAGGGACTTATAAAACATGGTATATGATAGTAGTAAATGATACAGTTCAATCTATGCCTGTTGGAAAGAAACGTTTATATTCTCATACTATTCAACTAGTTAGTAGAAGCAGATTCCTTCAAACTATTGTAATACCAAATATGACTGTAACACAACCACAAGAGTTTGTTTATAGAAGTTATGAGCAAACAGATAATGCTATTCCATATAATAAAGGAAATAATATTGTATTTACTAGAGATTATGGTATGAGAACTGGTGGAAATAGAAAAGGACATGTTGATGATTTAGTATATGCAGGTATAAATAATGAAATAAACGGAAACGTATATGCAACAATGAATCCATATTATGAATTTAAATTGCCCTATGAGACAACTAAATATGTTGAAGGATTTGAATACAGAATGTTTTGGACAGGAGCATTACATGGTGTAACTTTTGGAATTGCAAAACCAAATGCAAAAGTTCTTATGAATGAAAAGATATATTTAACTCAAAGATGGTATATCCGAAAATCAAATGCTAATGCAACAGACCAATATTCAAAAGATTCTACTAGACCTGAGCAACTTATAGGAACTTATCAAACTGGAGAAGATGTAATAAAAGTACCTAATTTTAAATTTGCAGATAATAGCTACTATTTGCAAAATAAAGATACAAAATATTGGGATTTAATATTAGAAATAGATGATCCATCTATATTATATTCTCCTCAAAGTAACAAATCTGACTTTGATGGAACTTACGTTAGAAAGCCAACTGGATTAATGAGTTCAGATAATATAGTAGAACATGATGATTATAAGCCATATAAAAATCAATTTAATACTATTACATTAGACGCAGATTCATTTGAAAAAACTTATCGTATTGTTTGGAATGGTATTCAAGTTGCAGATACAATTGAAAAACGTGCTTCTCTAGGTAATGTAGTTACTATTGGAGATGTATTACAAAAATTGTGTTACATTGCAAATACTATAACAACAAATGATACACCTAAATATTCTATAGATCAAAAGATATTAGATAAAGTTGGTGATATTGCTTGTTATCAATTAAAATTTGAAGGAAAAACATTCTATGAGTGCTTAGAAACAATTGGTAAAGAATTCTTTGGCGTTCCTTATTTAATTGAGGATACAAATATAATTACATTTAGAATATTAAATGATGATGCTATTATAATAAAAGATGATAAAGATTTACTAGAAACAAAAGCATCTACAATAGAGAATAACTCAACAGGATTTATTACAAATGCTTCTTATATGATTTCAGATAATAATGTAGAAACATATCCAGGAAATAATTTATGGATAACTCCTAGATCAACAGACGATAATACTGCATTAATATCAACAGAAAGCTGTGGTATTGTTGTAGATAAACCTATTGCTTATTTAAAAGATGTTATAGTTACAAATTTTGATGATTCAGGGAGAGAAGTTTCTATTATAGGTTATATATATGAGCAATCTATCTATAATGCTTTAAGTAAAACTAAACAAGGTAAAGGTACTGCTTTATATTGGTCTATTGGACAAAATAAAATATATGGCTTAGGTATATTACCTGAATTAAGTGAAACAGAATTAAAAGCCGCTTTAGGTTTAAGTAATACAAATTATGTAATACAAAATATTATTAAAGCTCGTACTAATGTCAATATGGATAACTCTAAAGTAAAAGATTTAAAGTTCCGTGTTGTTTATATTCCTTATACAAATACAAATATATACACAGAAAAGTTTAATACATCTCAATTTGAAGAATCTGTTTATAAAGTATTTAATCAAACAGACGCTGTATTGAGCGACTCTGCTTTTGGAGCATCTTTAAATAAAGAAATGCAAAGGCTTGGAAATAACTCTATTACAAAGCAATTTGTTGTAGGAAATATAAATCAATGCCCAAAAATTGGAGATGCTATATTACATAATAACGAAATTTATTATGTTAATGTTATAAATTATGAATTTAGTAATCAATTGCTTACATGTAATGTAGAATATACAAAAGATTACAATAGAATAAATCCACGTATGGGTATTGATAGTGATTATAGAGAATATGAGATTTATAATTCAGATTATACAAACAGAACTGTAAATATAAATCATTACTGTTATATATCTACAAATCAATTTGCTAATGATATCAATTCAGCTTCAAAGAATGGTATATGGCAAAATATAATATCAGATTCTTTAAATGGTAATCCTAGTGATACATTAGAGTATTTCTATTGCAATGTATATAATTTAGATGATAAACAAAATTTAAAACCTGTTACATATAAAGATTATAATGGTAATGATGTTAGTATAAATAAAGGAATATTACTTCATGCTACTAGATTAGATTTAAGAAATTCTATTTGCTTTACTGGATCAATGCAAGATAACTTCTCTGCTGGTACATATGCAAATAAATATAATACTATAAATGGAAAATATGCTGCTGACTATGCTAGATATGTTGATGAATTAGGAAAAGTAAAAGCTATTGAAGTAGCTCTAGCAAATCCTAATAAATCTGAATTATATACAACAGATCCAGATGGTAGATCTTCATATGAATTTCCATATTGTGATAAAGTATCTGGAGATTTGAAAGATGTTTTAAATGATTGTTTATTTAATAATATATATTATATTGATAAAGATAATAGAGAAAAACTAACATTTACATATCAAATGCATTTTAAAACTGATGAGAAACCTTTTACACTACATCAAGCTATGACTAGATATTTATTTAAAAATAATGGTAATACCTATAATTATAGTAAAGCTATTATTGTGGGATACAAAGGAAATATTAAGAATTCTGAATTCTTAAATTATTCAAAAGATGATATTCTTGGTGAAGTTTTAACATATACTAGTGGATTATCTCCTTATATAAAAGGTATAGGTGTTACACCTGCTTATGATTATGATGGATTTGCAATAGTTTATCCAAATACACCATATGGAAAAGGAGAAATTATTTTGTCATATGAAATGAAATTAACTAGAAATACTGATACAGCTTTACCTGATATATACTTTAATCTAACTGATAAGCTAAACAAATAGTTCTATAACCCTTCTGTGAGCAAACGAGATGGATATTTATCCAGCTTTTAAATTTCGATCGCTGTGAGAAGGGTTATATATTTGTAATACAGGGCAAAGTTAGATTAATTTCAATAATAAATTATAGAAAGGTGGTATTTATGCCTGATACAAATTTAAATATATTAAAAATAAGGGTTTCTAATACATCACTAAAAACTTTATGTGATAATTTAGAAGTAAATCAAAATAGTGAAAATAACAGACTTTATTTGTATTGTGAAGCAGACTATGATTTTGTAGAATGCACTTATGTTTGGCCTGATGGTAGAAAAAGTTATATTCATCACATGATTCCAAATGGATATAATGATGAAGAAGCTGCTTATGAATTTTATGATGATATTCCTAAAGCAATTTTATCATTTACAATTCCTGCTCCAACAGCTCAACTATTAGTAAGCTTTATAGGTTATACAACAGATGAGTACGATAGAACTATAGCCAATGCAATAAATGATACTGTTATAGTAGTTAAAAGAGTAAATAATTCAGATGCAATTGATTTTACATATTTAGGTTCAGATGTTCCAAAGATATGGACAGAATTAGGTAATATCAAAAATACTATAAAAGATTTAGATGTTACCGAAGCAAATAACAAAATAGATGAATTAACCGTACGAGTTTCTAATAACTATACTGAATTAAATGGTAAAATTGAAGCTCTTCCTACATTTGATGATGTTTATACAAAAACTCAAATAGATAATAAGCTTACAAATTTATATAGATATAAAGGTTCTGTTTCTACATTTAATAATTTACCTAATACTGGATTAACTGCTGGTGATGTTTATAATGTTGAATCAGATGGAATGAATTACGCATGGAATGGTACATCTTGGGATTCATTAGGAGCAACAAGTGTTGATTTATCTGGATATTATACAAAACAACAAGTAGATAGTAAAATAACTGTTATAAATGCTTCTATATCTACAAATGAAACAAATATAGCATCTGTTTCTACAAATTTATCTAATTTTAAAACATCTACAAATACAGCTATTGCATCTATTAATACTGCATTAGCAAATAAAGTTAATACATCAGATGTTTATACAAAACAAGAAGTAGATAGTAAAGTTACTAATATTTATAAATATAAAGGTTCTGTTTCTACTATAGGAGCATTACCAACAAATCCTTCAATAGGAGATGTTTATAATGTTATAGGAGAAAATGGAGCTAACTTTGCTTGGGATGGATCGCAATGGGATAATCTAGGTGGAACAGTTGATCTAAGTTCTTACGCTACAAAATCATATGTAGATAATAAGACAGAAAATATTTTAACTACAGATAACGTTTATACTAAAAACCAAATAGATAGTAAAATAAGTACTATAAATGAAACAACTACAACATTAACAGGTAGAGTTGATAGTTTAGCTGGAAGCATTAATACAATTAATACTGAATTAGCAGGTAAAGCATCTGCAACATCATTAAATAACGTTATATCAAATGTAAATACTTTACAAACATCTGTTACAAATATTCAAAGTAGTATTAACTCTATTAATGTAACTATCTCAGATCATTCTACTCGTATTACAAACTTAGAAAATAAAACACAATCTGTTTATAGATATAAAGGTAATAAGCCAACATATGGCGATCTTCCTACAGATGCTTCTATTGGAGATGTGTGGAATGTTGAGTCTAATGGAATGAATTATGCTTGGGATGGAAGTAAATGGGATGCTTTAGGTGGATCAATTGATACTACAGGTTTTGTTACAACTGAAACATTTAATGCATCTATAAATAGTTTAGATACTCGTGTTTCTGCATTAGAAGATGGAAATATTAGTTTAGATAATTACTATAATAAAACTCAGATAAATGATTTATTAGATACAAAAGTTAATGTTTCTAATGGAACTGCTTATAGAGCACAATATGCAAATGGAGTTGTTTCAGCAGATTCATCTACAAAGTTTATTAAATTTACAACTAATGATACGGCTGATGTTAATACATATAATATATCTAATTACTACACAAAACAACAAGTAGATGATAAATTAGCAAATGTTTCTGTTAATCTAGATAATTACTATACATCTACACAAACAGATTCAAAAATTGATGAGAAAATAAATGCTTTGATTGGCACAGCTCCTGATACTTTAAATACAATTGAAGAATTGGCATCTGCTGTAACAGACAATCAAGAGTTAATAAATAATATAAATTCTGCTATTACTAATAAAGCAGATAAAACAACCATTTATACAAAAGATGAAATCGATGGATTCTTAGCTGTAAAAGCAAATACATCTACAACATATACAAAAGATGAAGTTAATAACTTATTAGCAAATGTTTCAACTACATCTGTAATAATAAGAGATTGGAGCAAATAATGGCATTATATTTAGGAAATACTAAAATAACACCTATTATATCTAAGGGAACAGCTACTGCAAAATTAATAACAAAATCAGTTGATTCTAATGGTGTTTATTCTGCTGCAGACGATGATGCTGATGGATATTCTCAATTTACTGTAAATGTTCAATATACAGGTCAAGAGAAAACATTAAATCCATCAAAGACTACACAGATTATATTACCTGATAGTGGATATAATGGTATTACAAAGATTACTTTAAATCCTGTTACTAGCTCTATTGATGAAAATATAATTGCTAGTAATATTAAACAAGGTGTTTCTATATTAGGTGTTACAGGCACATTAGAAATTAAAGCTGATCCTGTATTACAAAGTAAAACTATAACTCCTACTAAATTAAATCAAACTGTAACAGCTGATACAGGTTATGATGCGTTAAGCTCTGTTACTGTTAATGGAGTTACATCTGATATTGATTCAAATATTACTGCTGGAAACATTAAAGAAGGAGTTTCTATTCTTGGTGTAACTGGTACATTAAAACCTGTTGCTGCTCCAAATTTACAAAGCAAATCTGTTTCTCCTTTAACTACAAATCAAACTAT
>OQVT01000499.1_pt1 | contig 21971 bp, 16 predicted proteins | sample 1691561 | NCBI WGS metagenome assembly OQVT01 (sample SAMN03418260, study PRJEB22391) | human gut metagenome | biome: human-gut; feature: organic feature; material: feces | host: Homo sapiens | place: Tanzania | collected 2013-01 | reverse complement strand
TTTTACAGAAAAATGATTTTCTGTAAGCAAAAAAGGTAACGAGCATGGCCCGTTACCTGTGTCAACTGTTCATATTTTCCTACGTTGGCATTATCCAAATCAGGTTACGGGTCTCGGAAGAACATCCGACTCTCAGCCTGCTTCTGCAAGCTCCCCTTTTCAATTCCTCTACATTTTATTGCCAACAAACCAAAAAGTCAAGAAATGATTATCTTGAATGCGTTTATTGATTATCTTGAATGCGTTTATTCTATAACGTTAATTTAATAGACTTTTCTTCGTCCTTTGTGTCCGTATCCTTAGACATATCCCTGTCAGACAGACCGTCTCTTTTTACAGCCAGCTTCATAGCCTCTATATCGACAGTCATATCAAGGATGTCACTTTCAAAAAGATTAGAATAAAGCTTGTCCATTGCAGCATTTATGTCATCGAGACAATTTCCTACAGCAACGAGCTTTTCATCGCCCGGGATACCGTTGTTCTCAAGCGTGCGGTATTTAGAAAGAACATCCCCTAACGTAGGCAGATAATAATTAAATACACGTCTTGCATACTGTATCTTTTCCGGCTTATCCTTCAGCGTCTGGATTATCTTGTCTATCGAAGCACAGATATCATTTCCTTTTTTCCTGATATCAATGTTTTTGATACCGAGCACGCTTCTTCTAAGGGTCATAAGATCCTTACGACCCTTGGAAAGTATCTCCGCATTTTCATCGCTCAGTTTGCCGCCCATGCTCTTCTTTTCCTTAACCTCATCATTTGAGACCTTTGAGGCAAATACGATTACAAGAACGATTACAGCAACTATAACGATAAGTGCGATTATCCCTATCCACTTTACGACCGAAAATACGGACGGCAGTGTAAATTTCAAAGCGATCATCCCGGCAATGATAACACCTATGGCGATAAATCCTCCGCCCGAACCTCTGTTATCCATCTTTTATGTCCTTTAATGTCTGATATCAAGAAGCTTAGCCTTAAGCTCTGCCTCTATCTGTCCGAGTTCACTCTCAGCTTCACGTCTTTTTGCGCGTCCCTCATCCTGTATCTTAACGACCTCATCAAGAGTCTCGATAAGCTGCTGGTTGGTGTATTTTATAGTCTCCATATCGACTATTCCGCGCTCGCTCTCTTTTGCGATCTCGATGCTTCCTGCCTTAAGAGATTCGGCATTTTTCTTTATGAGCTCATTTGTAAGATCTGTGACCTTTCTTTCAGCTTCCATAGCCGACTGCGAATGAGCCATTCCGAGAGCTATTACCATCTGATTTTTCCAGAGCGGAATAGTATTGTTGATCGTAGACTGGATCTTTTCGACCATCAGTGTATCACCGTTCTGAACAAGACGTATCTGCGGCGCCATCTGCATAGATATTGTTCTTGTAAGCTCAAGATCCGAAATCTTTTTATCGAATCTGTTGCAAAGATCATCAAAATCCTTTGCAGCCTGAGCATCCTCTGTAAGCCCGCTCTTTTTTGCCCTTTCCTCAAGCTCTATAAGAGTTGTCTTTCTTTCCTTATCAAGCTTTTCCTTTCCGGCAAGGATATACATCGTAAGCTCTTTAAAATATGTAAGGTTTGACTCATACATCTTATCGAGCATTATTATATCCTTCTGAAGCTGATCGGAATGTGTTTCAAGAGCTGCCGTTATCTTATTAACGTTTGCTTCCGCAGAATCATATTTTGCTTTAAGCTTTGCAACATCCGTGATCTTTTCCTTTATCCTTCCGAACAAGCCCTTCTTTTCCTCTGTACCTGCGGAGAATCCCTTAAGCTCTGTTATAAGTCCTGCCAGCATCGTTCCGACTTCACCCAAGTCCTTTGTTTTTACTCCTTTAAGTGCACTGTCGGAAAAGTCTGCAACCCTTTTCTGTGCCGCTGCACCGTACTGCAGGATGATGCCCGAATTCTTTATATCTATCTTGTCGACAAAATCCGCTACGGTCTTTTTTTCCTCATCGGAAAGATTTACATTCTGAAGATATGCCTCTCTGTCTTCCTTAGGAAGTGTGGCTATCGCCGCATCCGCCTTATCTGTATCAAGCGACGGTTCGAGCTCCAGTACTATTTTGTTTTCCTCCATTATTGTGTTACCTCCCTATTTTTACGGTGCCGCGCTCCGACAATCCGTATATATCCGAATAAATGCTCGAAGCATATACCTTCTCTATAGTATACTCTCCGGGTGTCACGCATGACAACCTTATTTTAATCTCAGTTGTATCAGTCTGCTTCTCGTCCATCCTGCCGTAAACAACAAACCTGAGTCTCTGTCCCTCTCTGCTCACAAGATAAGCAGCTACATCGTCATCCATGCTGTAGTCAACAAATCTCATTCCCGACGGAACATATACATCAAGCAGCATAGCCCTGCTTCCCATATCGGCATCAAGCTTTGAAAGATCTGTTTTTATCGTGTATTCCGCCTGATCTCCGACCTTGTAGGACTTCTTATCGGTTTTGACATCGACCTTTACTAGGTTATTTTCTTCCTTGCCCGCCTCCTGTATCGTACCTATATAGAAGACATTCATCCATGCCTCGCCCGATACATTTGTAAGATCAAGGTTTTCAAACTCCTTCCTGTTAAGGTACAGGTGTTTTCCCGCATATCCTGATATGGTCTCCTCTGTCCTCTCACCGTTCAGCTCATAAGACACGACAGCCGATCCCGACTCGTTTTCCTTATGGTTTTTTGCAAATATCATAAGCTGCAGAGGATATATGTTTTTATCGGATATCTTCTCAAGAACATAGACTGCAAAATATTCGTCCTCAGGCTCCTGCATAACGGATGCTGCCACAAGCGCCGCTGCGGTATTTTCGATACTGTCTCCCGTGCTGTCCTCATCGATATAATAAGCAGTCTCACCGCTTAAGGCCTTTGCTTCTTTAAATGCATCCTCTACATCCTCGCGGTAGTATTCCTTAGCCTTGTCCTTATCACCGCCAAGATACATGGCTGTCATAAGATAAGCTTTTTCCTTGAAGCTGTCTGCTTTTTTATACAGCTTTTCAACATTTGCCGCATCATACTCATGATCACCCGATGCTGCAAGAAGCATGTTGTAAGCCGCATTATTTACAGGCGTCTCATCATAATCCGCTATCATATATGATGCGCTTTCATTGTAGTAACCGTTTGGATCTACAAGCTCCTTTGCCGCAATATAGGCAATCGCGGTAAGCTCGATATCCTCTTTATCTCCCGGCAGCAGCTTCAGCATGCCTTTCGATAAATTAAGGTCGCTTATATCCGCTTCATCAAGCTTTGTCTTATAGAAGCCGTCGATGTCATCATCCTGTGCCCTCTCTTTAAGAGCCCAGTACGAAGCGATCCTTTCATCCGCCCTTATATTTCTGCTGCAGAGCATCCTTCCGAGCGACATATTATAGATCATCGCACTCTTATCATATATGAAAATATCAACAGGATATCTGACAGGAGCGATATTCAGCTCTTCGCTTACAGGCTGCGTTACTCCTGTATATAGCTCAAGACCCGAATCTACTACATCAAACCTGAATTTTACGGCGTCCGTGTAGTCTCTGCACTTTCCTGTTACGGTCACGCTGTACTCACCGCTCTTAAGTCCGGTAAATTCCGCAAATACCAGTTCTCTTATACCCTTTGCTGAGACAGTCTTTGTCTCACTGTAGTCGTCACCTTCCACCGCGACCTCGTATGTGCACGCATCGTTCTTTTCGACCTCTGCTCCCGCACTCCTTAAGCCTATTGCAAACGGTTCACCCTCAAGTATCGTATCGTTCAGGATCTTCGTCACATAATAAGGAAGTGTTGAGATAAGCATATCCTTATTGTCACCGGCGTGATTTTCTCCTGTTATCGCAGCCGTCGTTACACGCCATGTGGTCGTATTGTCAGGAAGCTTCACTTCAAAATCCGCACAGCCTTTGCTGTCTGTCTGTGCGACCTCAAAATATGCCGTATCCTTAAAGTCCTCGCGCACATACGATGAGCCTCCGGAATCCTCACCGGTCGCAGCCGCAGTCGACTCGTTCTTGGCCAGATCATACGGAATAAGATCATCATCCATAAACCAGCATACATACGGAAGCTCTCTTGAAGCATAGATTCCGTTCAGGATATCCACATCCTGATCACTTAATGCAAATACAGCCTCATCGACCATTGAGAGCATTACTTCCGTTCCCTTTGATACAGGTTCTCCTGTCTGTGCATCGGTTACACTGACTGATATCTTTGCGGTTTCCTTAGGAGCATAGTTTTCCTTGTCACTCGTCACCTTAATATCAAGCTTTTTATCCGAGGTATCAAGCTTCATATTAGTCGTATCAAGGATATGCGTATGCTTTCCGTCAAAATACACACCCGTGATCTCATAATTCGGACTGTGTTTTTCAGTGTACTTTACGTTTAATGCCCCGTCCTTAGAAACGCTCAGATCATTTATTCCGTCAGGTAATACAGTAAATGCCAAAAGCTTCTCGTTATTACCCATTTCAACCAGCTCTCCGCCGTATGTAAGATGATAAGCCTTATCCTCTCCGTCTTTGAACTTAAAGCCGTATCCGTAATAACTGTCTTCGTCATCCTGATCGCTTCCGGGCTCATCCGGTGTCATTGCATATGTATCATATGTGCTGTCCCATCTGAAGGCATTCTGCCACAGATAGAATCGCTCCTTTACTTTATTGCCCTTGTGGTCGTTCATCGTACACTCAAGATAATATGATGTGCCGATCTCCTCCTTCACCTTGTCACTGTCATAGCTTATAGTTCCGGTTCCGTCATCCAGCCTGCATCTGAAGCTGTCTATCTTGTCGTTGTGCTCAACATACTCATAAGTATTGCGTTCTTTTTTATAGATGGCATCATACTGCGTTCCGGTCTTCTTCTTTTCAAAATATCTCTTATAAAGCACCGCATCCACGGTTCCCTCATACGGATCACCCTTTATGACGTCATTTTTGTATACATCATTTTCAGTCCTGATATTATCGGTATTTATATCGTATGCACTGAATTTAAACTCTGACTTATCCGCATCATTTTCTCCAAGCAGCATCGTATCCTTTGTAAATACGTAAAAGCCTGCCGTCAGATACAGGTTTTCATCCTCTGCCTCACCGCCTGTGTAGGTAATGTGATTATAGACCGGTCTCCATGAATCACTGTCTACGCCTGATATATCCACGGATGTTGACGCATTTCCCCAAGAATCGGTTTCCATTGTATTTTTATCATCTATCTTATCGGATGAATACGACTTTTCCAGCTTGAACCCGACAGCCGGTGTCTCATCATAATAAGACACGTTAAGATCTATCTTTGCCTCTTTTTCATCGTCAAGAGTGTTGATATAGGCTATCTTATCTGTTTTAGCCGTTCCTTTATATTCCGGCTTTACATAGTCGCTTACGGTCAGCTCCGTACTGCCGATGTACATATCGTCACGACAGATGGAAAGCGAATAATATCCGCTCTTCGCATCCTTTATATCGATAGTACCCTTAAAGGTACCGTCATCCCTAAGTTCTATATCGGCTTCACCCAATGCACCGCTGTCAGAATAATAGGAGTCTCCAAGCTTTACTTTGATCTCTTTTCCCGATACTTTTTCATTTGAATATCTGTATCTGAGGACTCCGAAAAAGCTTATCTTGTCATCAGGCTTATAAATAGTTCTGTCCGAAACGATATAATTATAATAAACGTTTGAGACGTAACCGCTGTTATCATTAGATATATTTCCCGTAAGGATATCCCCGTAAATTCCCTCTTCGGCTTTTACCGAAACCTTTACCGCATTATAATATTCCGTATCACTTCCGCTATATTCAAGCGGGATCCTTGAAACACCGTCGGCATCCGTACTGCCTTCTGCACTATAGCCTCCGCTTACCTCTATTTCGGCATTGTTTACAGCCTTTCCGGTATCGGCATCATGAGTCCATGAAAGAAGCTCTCCGGCCGCAGCCGATGCCGTATAAGAAATATTTGTAGACTGTATGAGTTTATACCTTGTAAGCTTTCTTCCTTTTATCTTTACGGTAAATTCTCCGAGATACCAGCCCTTATCGAGCGGCTTCGGAAACTCTGCATAATACGCACCTGAATAGCCTTCATAGTCATATCCTGCCTTCAGCTTAAAGGAAGCATACTCTTTATAATCCATGTCCTTGCACGGATTGGTTCTCTTTGAGGAATATGAATTATCCTCCTTATACATCGTTTCAAGAGCCTTCATATAGTCCTCAAAGGACTTAAGGCTGTAAAGCTTTGTGTCGATCTTAAGCTCCGGCCCGGGCTCATAATCATAGTCATCGTCATCATCCATGATCGCCCAGTAATTGACATAGGCATATATTCCCGGTGCCTCATCCGTAAGGGTCGTTATCGCGGTTCCTCCGCCGGGACTGTAGATTCCAAGCGCATCACTTTCAGCAGCTTTGTCCACATTTTTTTCTGTGCCCGCTCCGCCCTTACCTTTACCACAGCCACAGCCCGAAAAGCACAGTATGATAAAGGTAAATATCAGCAAAGCGGTAGTATATATGAATGTTTTGGAAAGATATCTTCTCATGATCAAAGGCCTCCTTTTCTATTGTCTGATTCGGTCTCCAAATACTGAGTTTACAAGATTCTCGCAGTATTCATATGAAAATTCAGGATCTATGATCGCCGAGCTGCTTTGGTCTATCATATCCTGTGAATAATCCGCAAGAAAATAAGCGGTAAAATAGTTCGATTTATGAGTGACTATCGGTATTACTCCGAAATCATCGACACTGACCGTTCCGTCAGCCGTCTTTCTTAATATGATATCAGCCATTCCTCCCACAAGAGCGGCTGCATTATCCTGATTTGAAACAAAGTTTCCGAGCGAATAAAAGACTATCATCTGATGACCGTTATCATCGGTCCTTAATTCTATCGGCTCGATCACATGAGGATGAGTTCCTATTACCATGTCTACACCCCACTCAAGGAAGCGTGATGCCCAGTAATTCTGCATCTCATCTATTCCGCCGTTCATCTCCGTTCCCCAGTGAGGACAGACGATAACGTAATCCGATATACTTTTTGCCGTCCGGACATCCTGATATACGGCATCTTCATTTAACATATCCAATGCCCACGGTGCACCGTAATATGCTCCGTCACCGCCGTTCGATCCGTAGGTATAATTGAGCACGGCGATCCTGAAGCCTTCCTTTTCATATATTGTTATATTATTCGAAGCCTCCTCTGAGGAATATGCTCCGACCGTCCTTATATCAGGATAAACCGAATTCCAGTAATTGACTGTGCTGAACATCGGATCAAGCCCCAGATCCAGCATATGGTTGGTCGCAAGCAGAACGCAGTTAAAACCGGCATTTGCCACGGCATCCTGTGCCGAATGCGGGCTGTTGAAGGACGGATAACCCGATATACCGTATTCTGTGCCTCCGCAGGCCGTCTCTTCGTTTATTATCCTTAGATCATAGTTTTGAAGCCTTTGGGAAACATTTTCAAAAAGTATGTTGTAATCGTAGTTTCCCTCTCCGTCATTGCAGGTATCATTTACGGCCTGGCTGAGCAAAAGGTCACCGACCATACATATCCTTACGGTAGTATCGGGAATTGGCTCCGGTGTCGGGGTCACGACCTCGCCCGTCGGGGCATTTTCACCCAAATGAACCGGCTCCTCATTTCCTGTCTCTCCCGTTCCCGTTTCTTCATATAAAAAAGCAGTACCGTCGGCCGCAGTTATATCGTTCTTATCGGCAGCGAAAAGATATTCGATGCCAAAAAAGAAAAATATAACTGCAGCGGCGGTACCGGCTAATATGAATATGATTTTTTCTCCCAGAGAGATTTGGTTTCGGTTCATAACTGGCTCCGTACAAATGGTTTTCTTTTATGAACCCATTGTATCAGACTTTATGTATATTTGCCAAATCTTTATATTGCTCCGGAACATTTTCTGTTATTATCTCTGCCATTGAGATCCTTCCGAAGGTAACAGCGGATACGATTCCGAATTTAGAGGAATCGCTTAATACATAGCTCTGCTGGCACTGCTCCATAGCTGTCTGCTTCGTAAATGCCTCACTTGCATCCGGTGTTGTAAATCCGGTCTGTCTTGTGATGCCGTTTGTCCCGAAAAAGCCTTTTGTAAAATGAAATTTCTGTATCATACGCACAGCCGTGTTTCCTACGACCGCATCAGTAGTCGTCTTGAGCTCTCCTCCTATAAGGATCACCTTTCTCCCCATTGATGCAAGCAGCTGACCGTGTGCGACTCCGTTTGTCACAAATCCCGTATGAACCGTATCCTCTCCGAGATATTTTATTATCGAAAGTGTTGTGGTCCCGCCGTCGATAAAAACAAGATCATCAGGTCTTATGAGGGAGGCGGCATATTTTGCTATCCTCTCCTTCTCGTCCTTGAACATATCCTTCTTCTGTGCAAATGTAGGCTCTGCGGTCGAGACCGTGTTCCTTATGGCAATAGCACCTCCGAACACCTTCTCGAGCTTACCGAGAGATGCAAGCGCCGTTATGTCACGTCTTGCCGTAGATTCCGATATGTCAAGCTGTTCTTTGATCTCAGTAACTGTAATGCTTCCGTTAACATTTACGAGCTGAAGGATCGCATTGCGTCTTTCTTCTGTTAACATAGTTTATTCCTCGTTCTTTTCATACTTTGAAATATCTGTTTCGCGGATTATCTTTCTGAGCGGAAGTATGCTTCCCGGTGATACCGAAAGCTCATCTACTCCCATTGCCAGAAATTCCTTTGTAAGCGTCTGATCGGCTCCAAGTTCACCGCATATTCCTGCCCATATCCCTGCCTTGTGTGCATTGTCAACTACCATTTTTATCTGGCGTAGTATTGCAGGATGATGCGGATCAAAAAATGAATCCAGCTGTGTATTCTGACGGTCAATAGCGAGAGTATACTGCGTAAGATCGTTTGTGCCTATACTGAAGAAATCCACTTCCTTTGCGAGCATATCGCTGGTAATGGCTGCTGCAGGTGTCTCTATCATAATGCCCTGCTCCGGATCGCCGTATTCTATTCCCTCTGCCGAAAGCTCCGACTTTACCTCTTCAACTATTTTCTTTATTTTACGGACCTCTTCAACGCTTATTATCATCGGATACATTATTGCGATCTTTCCGAATACACTTGCCCTGAAAAGAGCCCTGAGCTGGGTTTTAAATATCTCCGGACGTGTGAGGCAGATCCTTATGGCTCTGCATCCCATTGCCGGATTTTCCTCTTTTGCCATTTCAAAATAATCGCACTGCTTATCCGCACCGATATCAAGTGTCCTTATTATAACACGTCGGCCCGCCATAGTCTCTGCTACTTTTTTATATATTGCAAACTGCTCGTCTTCCGTCGGATAATGATCCTGTTCCAGATATATGAACTCGCTTCTGAAAAGTCCTATTCCTCCCGCATCGTTACTTCGAACGAGTGCGAGATCCTTGATGTTTCCGATATTTGCATAGAGCATGATGCTGCGACCGTCTATAGTAACATTTTCCTTGCCCTTAAGAGTTTCGAGAAGCTCCTTCTTTTCGGCCTCTTTGTCATACTGCTCTTTTAAATGAGAAAGTGTCTCCTCATCAGGATTGATATATATTATCCCTTCATTTCCGTCCACAACGGCAAGCTTTCCGTCGATCTCTTCATCGAGAGGCATGTTTGTAGATACAAGTGCCGGTATAGCCATCGTCCTTGCGAGTATTGCCGTATGTGAATTCAAAGATCCGTGGACAGTAACAAATGAAAGTACCATATCCTTGTCTATCTGTACCGTCTCAGACGGTGCAAGGTCATCGGCAAGAAGTATTACCGGCTCCTTTGAGTCCATAAGTCCCTGTGACGATCCTGAAAGTATATTTAAAACGCGCTCTGAGATATCCTTTACATCGGCAGCACGCTCTCTCATGTAATCGTCATCCATAGATGCGAACATCTGAGAGAAATTGTCGGCTGTTACGCCTACCGCATATTCAGCATTGACATTCTGCGATCTTATGATGTTTTCTACCGACTCATTATAATCATCGTCATCGAGCATCATCTGATGTATCTCAAATATCGCTGCGTTTACCTCTCCGACTTCTTTTACTGCCTTGTCATAAAGCATCCGCAGTTCAAATATGGCTTCCTCTCTTGCTGCATTATATCGCTGTATCTCCTGCTCGGGATCATCTATTGTAATGCGGCGTACCTTTTGGCTTGATTTTCTGTAAATACATATCTTTCCTATTGCTATTCCGCCGAAAACGCTTTTTCCGTTGAATACTTTCATCGTCCAATCTCCTTATAATGATAAAGCGGCGAAGCATCCTTTAACTGTTCTTTTTAAAGGATCTCCGCCGCTGTCAGTTGATCAAAGAGTAGTCTGTAAGAACTTGCTTACTGCTTCATAAGCGGCATCTTCATCGGCACCGTCAAATGTAAGTGTGATCTCCATATCTTTTTTTACACCAAGGCCCATTACTGCGAAGATCTTTTTGCAGTCTGCCTTTTTGTCTCCTTTTGCAATACTTATATTGCATGAGTAAGCCTTGCAGGTCTTAATGAGCTCTCCTGCCGGACGGGCATGTATTCCTTCGGGATCCGTAATCGTATATTTGAATTCTTTCATGGTGAAAACCTCTTTTCTTATATTATATTTTAAATATATCAAATTCGTTTATATTGCGTCAAAGTATTAATCAGTTAAAATAAGTTGGGTTACTGTCAGGTAATCGTTGGCAAGGCCATCATGCAAATCAACTGCCGCACTGCGCGTGTGAGATATGCAGCCAAGACACGCTGCGTTTCCTACTCGCTGCACTCGCTTATCCACTCAGGCTCCTGCGCAAACTCGCCCTTTGGGCTCAGACATGCGCCCGCCTTCGTTGCTAGAGCGCAGCTTGCTACGGAAGCCTCGCTATCGTCTTTTGCGTCATATCATCACATCTCGCAGTGCTGTATTTATATTCTGATTGCAAGGTATTTCGCTACAGCAATAGATTGCTGTTTGCTTACAGTTACATTGCTTAATATCTGTTTTATGCTTCGACCTTCTTCTTAAGAAGTCCGAGCATTATGCATGATATGATGCTTCCTGCTGCGAGTGCTACGACATACATCAGTGCGTTTCCTACAACCGGGAATACGAATATTCCGCCGTGAGGAGCCATGAGTGTACATCCAAAGCCTGCCGATATAGCTCCTGCAGCTGCCGATCCGACTATACATGAGGGGATTACTCTTGCAGGATCGGAGGCTGCGTACGGGATTGCTCCCTCAGTTATAAAGGCAAGACCCATTACAAAGTTTGTAGGTCCGGATTCTCTTTCTGCTTTAGTAAATTTATTTTTAAATATGATGGTTGCGAGTGCTATTGCTATAGGAGGAGTCATTCCGCCTATCATTACCGATGCCATTATGTCGTAGTTTCCGGCTGCTATGGCTGCCGTTCCGAATACATAAGCAGCTTTGTTGAACGGACCGCCCATATCTATCGCCATCATTCCGCCTAATACAAGTCCGAGAAGGATCTTGCTTGATCCGCCCATGCTTGCAAGGCCGGCGTTAAGTGCAGAGTTTATACCACCCATGACAGGCTCTATTACAAAATTCATTGCAAGGCCTATTATCAGGATTCCCAATACAGGATAAATGAGAACAGGTGCTATCTTTTCGAGAGCATCAGGAAGTTTGGAGCACAGTTTCTTTAACAAGACAACTATGTAGCCTGCAAGGAATCCTGCAACAAGAGCGCCTAAGAAGCCGGAGGTTCCGTTGTATGCGATCATTCCGCCGACAAAACCTACCGCAAGTGCAGGTCTGTCGCCGATAGCCATAGCTATGAAACCGGCAAGAACCGGAAGCATCAGGTTAAATGCGGCTCCGCCGATACTCTTGAATGTGGCTGCTATCGGAGTGATCGTTCCAAAAGCGGATCTGGCTGCGGCATCAAGGGTATTGATATCTACCGAAAGTCCGTCAATAAGGAATGCGATAGCTATCAGGATTCCGCCGCCTACAACAAACGGAAGCATATGTGAGACACCGTTCATAAGGAATGAGTAAAACTTATGTCCGGCTCCCTCACCGCTTTTGGATGGAAGATTATTTTGGGAGGACTTGTTTTCCGATCTGTATACCGAAACGTCCCCGGATTCTATCTGTGAAATAAGCTGATCGGCTTTGCTGATACCGTCAGATACCTGTGTGATGATGACCTTTTTGCCATCGAAACGATCAAGCGGTACCTGAGTATCTGCCGCTACGATGATACCAACGGCTTCCCTGATCTCATCGTCTGTTATGAGATTTTTGGTTCCGCCCGAACCTCTTGTCTCAACCTTTATCGAGTATCCTGCAGCTTTTGCGGCTTTTTCAAAAGCCTCTGCAGCCATATATGTGTGTGCTATACCGGTCGGGCATCCCGTAACGGCAAGCAGTTTTCCTTTTGTTCCTTCAGATGATGTATCTGCAAGACGATCATCGACGCTGTCATTTTCAGAATCCGCTTTGTCTATTATCGAAAGGAATTCATCTATGCTTGATGCTTTCTTGAGAGAATTGCTGAAATCCTCATCCATAAGAAGCATTGAAAGCTTGCTGAGCACATCCAGATGTACATTGTCCTCTGTATTAGGAGCTGCGATCAGAAAAATAAGCTCTGCCGGTTCGTCATCCAGAGAATCAAAATCAACTCCGTCCTTAACGACCATAGCCGCAAGTCCAGGTGCTTTTACCGCATCACATTTTCCGTGAGGTATAGCTATACCTTCTCCTATTCCTGTGGTGCTTTCTTCCTCTCTTGCGTATACCTTTTTTCTGTACTCTTCCCTGTCGGAGATCTTTCCGCTCCTGCACATAAGATCGATAACTGCATCAAGAGCTTCACTCTTTGATGTGACAGCAGAATCAAGTGAAACCGATCTTTTATCAAGAAGATCTATGATTCTCATTTGTTTTCCCCTTTCATTTGGTTTAATATGTCTTCTACTTCTTTTCCTGTGGCAAGATATTCAGAAAATGCACTCGCACTTCCGCAGGCAAGTCCTGTTAAAAATGCGGCTTCATAATCGTGCGACTTAAGCCATCCGCTCATAAATCCGGCAACCATCGAATCTCCGGCTCCCACAGCATTTACAAGCTTTCCCTTCGGTGCAGGTGCTTTATAAACCTCATTGTTTTCAGCAATAAGGACCGCTCCCTCTCCCGCCATCGAAATGAGTACGTTTCTTGCTCCCATCTCTCTTAGCCTGTTGCCGTACGGTATGACCGACTCTCTTGTTTTAAGTTCAACACCGAATATATCTCCCAGCTCGTGATTATTCGGCTTTATTAAAAACGGATGATATTTTAAAACATTTACGAGCAGATCTCTTGTGGCATCTACTACTATTTCAATATTTTTATGCTGCATACGTTCCATTATCCTGCTGTACATGTCATCAGGCATCGAAGCCGGGATGCTTCCGGCAAGGAACAATACGTCGCCATCTTCAAGCCTGTCGAGATACTCCATAAGCTCATCGACCTTCTCTCTGCCGATAGCAGGTCCCATACCGTTTATCTCGGTTCCGTCGATAGACTTGAGCTTTACGTTTATCCTTGAGATCCCGTCCGGGATATCTATGAAATCCGAAACAATGCCCATCTTTTCTATGCGGCGTCTGATCTCGTCTCCGACAAAGCCGGCTGTGAATCCGAGTGCCGTATTCTCAAACCCAAGGTTTTTAAGGACGATCGATACGTTGATTCCCTTTCCTCCCGGGAGCATGAGTTCCTGTGTTGTACGGTTCGTAAGTCCCAGTCTGAAATCATCGACGGAAACGATGTAATCAAGACATGGATTAAAGGTTACCGTATAAAGCATTTTCATCACTCCTTATCTCGTTTTCTTGATCAGATTATAGCATCACATTCTTTCATTTTCAATCATATTCGGTCAAAAATCATTCACCAATTTCCAAATCAAAACTTGTAAAATATTCACAATCAGTCAGTATCTTTCATCATTCATGTCACTCTGCGTCAAATTTGTTCATTGTTTTCATAAAGAAACAGCCCGGCTTCTATCAACCGGACTGTTTCTTTCATTTTTTGATATAGTTGTTTATATTGATGTTATAAGCTGTTTTATTTGCCGCAAAGCCAGTCGGCAAGCGAGACAAGGCTCTGCTGTTTTGAATAAAGCCTTTTTGAAATCTCTTCATCAGGCTCCGTAAGGTCAGGGATCATTACAGTATTGCATCCCGCATCCGAGGCTGATATAACTCCGTTCGGTGAATCCTCTACAGCGATCGTATCCTTAGGCTCTATCCCGAGCTTCTTACAGGCATACACATATACATCAGGTGCCGGCTTGCCGCATTTAACGGTATGAGCCGAGACAATGTCCTCAAACATATCAAGGAGTCCTGCTCTTTCAAGCTCTTCCTCGGCAACCTCTGTAGGTGTTGCAGTCACTATTGCCAGTCTGTATCCATGCCCCGCCAGACGCTCAAGCGATTCTCTTGCATGCGGCTTGTTCTCAAGTCCGTTTTCCGCAAGGATCCCGTCATATATCTTTTTTCTTAATTCCGAGAATTCCTTCCAGTCTATACCCGATTCGCTTAAGTTATTTACGAGCTGCTCACAGAACGGAGCACCGAGGCTTCGAAATAAAAGAGCCTGCTCTGCCGTGAGCTTATACCCGAGCTTCTCAAACGTCCTTATGTGTGTCGGGATATAGAGTTTCTCTGTGTCAATTAAAGTTCCGTCTTTGTCAAATAAAATCGTATTAATCATAATACCCAAAAGTATAATTGATATTTTGCGATTGGCAAGTAGAAAAACCCGACGGTTTGTGTTCATTTTTGGTCAAATCTGACATATTTATGAAAACAGACCCGACTCTTCAAGCTGTGAACTGTCTCCTGTTTTCACGTCATATTCCTTAAGAGGCGACGGAAATCTGTTATTTATGCATGCTTCAATGAGTGCGGCTGCCCATTTATTATCTTCGCTTATACTTTCTCCGTTTGCAAACTCACTAAAAACAAGGCTGCCATTATTTGCCTTGTCCGTCTTCATAAGCGTCACCTCATTGTTTCCGTAGGCATCGCTGTATTTCAAATATACGGTCTTACCGGAATCCTTCAGTCCTTCAGCTATTTCGGCATTTGACACGACAAGACTGCCGCTGCCGTCGATTTCCACACCGTTTCCGTACAGCGGTACCTGTTCACCGTCATCCGTACAGATATAAAAATCAGAGCCGTATATCAAAAGTGCGAGAATATCCTCATACCTCATCGCACTCCCACAGGAGCTCAAGGCTAAAAAGCTGTATACAGGCCCGTCACATCCCGGCATGACTGCGGTAAGACTGTCCATGCTTCCGAGTGCATATGAGCTCTTAATGGCATCAAGCCTTTTTCTCAGCACATAAAACGAATCTGCTTTTTCGCCGTCAGATAAGAGTCCGTAAACATAGATATCCGTCTTTTCTTCGTTATCAGTGATCTCTTCCGTCTGATATTCTCCGAACTGCGACTCATCATCCTGCCAGCCGACCTGCTCATCCATGCCTATATTAAAGTAGTGCTCGAGCGGTTCGTGAGTCAGATTATATTCAATAAGCTCCGTATATATCCCGTCATCCTCGTCGATAATGTAAAAGCCTTTTTTATCATCCATAGGTATCGTTTTGAACAGATCCAGATAAGGAGTGCAGTCCACATCCTGACAAAGGACATATTTATTATCCCATTCCTCAAATACATCATTGTTTTTTTCAAAAAATGCATCCGTAAATCCAATCTCAAAATAAGAATACTCATCTTTTGTTATCCCGTACTTTGAATTATCTATGCCCGGGATCGTACCCTCTTTTTTAATTACGCTTATATCCGTGGTCTGATCTATATCGATCATCTCTTTGGTATCCGTACTTTTAAGCGAATAGGTTGCCGCCCTTGAAATATACGCTCTGATAACGTATTCGGGTATGGAGGCTGTTTCTACCGCAGTCGTTTTATAATTCTCCGAATCAATCTCATTTTCGGCAAAATCTTCTTTATTAAGCAGCAGGGTAATTATCCCCTCATTTTCATTGAGCTCATAGCTGCCGCTCTTTTTTGAAAATATATCAAGGCGTTCCTTTAATGTCTTTATCGACCTGTTATATCCCGCAACGGTAAATTCATCGTCCGGTGTAAGTGTGACTCTGTACATTGTTTCGGGATCATACTCCTTCCCTCTGAGCATCGTTTTTACAAATATACCCGTTAAAGCCACAATAACCGCAACAACCGATGCGATAACAGCGATGATTCTTTTTTTCGATTTTTTCCCGTTATCAGTCTTCCCGGCTATATCCTCGCCTGCACCCCCGGTCTTTGCATCCGTTTCACCTGATACGGAGTCTATATCGGAAAGCATCTCTTCTGATGTCTGATATCTGTCATCGGGCGAGACCGAAAGTCCCTTCATAAGAACGTCTTCCAGCCCCTTATCTATCTTAATGCCAAGCTCTGAGGGTCTTTTAAGATCGTCATCCAGAAGTCTTCCGTAAGATGCCGGCGGCTTTTCTGATGTAAGACAGTACCACAGCGTTGCACAAAGGGCGTATATGTCGGTAAATGCTCCCTGTTTTTCTCCTCCCGCAGCCTGCTCTATCGGACTGTAGCCGTCCTTTAAGGTACAGGTATATTCAGATCTGTTGCTTTCTCTTGCCGTTCCGAAATCAAAGAGGACAAGGTCCAGACTGTCCTCATTTTCCTTTGTGACCATTATATTGTCAGGAGCAATATCCCTGTGGATAAGTCCTATCGAATGCAGTATGCTAAGACCCTTTAACAGCTTCTTTATCGATCTGAAAAGACACGCAGGTTCAACAGGCCCCTTCTTTTGAACATATTCCTTAAGAGTCATACCCTCAAGGTATTCAAGTACGATATAGCAGGTATCATTTTCCTCAAAATAATCAAGGACCTTCACTATTGAATCGCATTTGATAGATCCAAGAACCTGACCCTCATTTATAAAATCATTTTTGTGCCCTGCTGCCTCTTCACCGCCTTTAGCCTCACCCCATATATGCATTTCCTTTATGCATACCTTTAAGTTTAAAGACTCCTGTACTGCTTCGTATGTAAAAGCAAAGCCGCCCTGCCCCAGGAAACGGATTATCCTGTATCTGTTATTAAGTTTTGTTCCGGGCTTAAGCTGCTCCATATTTCCCATACCTCATCGATCGGTAAGATCGATATCATCCATCTGATATATCATATCTTCGATCTCTCTTTTCCTGTCATCTGCCGCAAGTGCTTTAATGATAAACTCATCAAGACTCTCATCCCTATCCAGCAGCTCGAAACTGCAGGCTTTAAGGATCTCATCCGCTCTTTTTTCGGTAAGCCTGAGACCCTCATCATTTATATCCGCCTCTGTCTCAAAGAACAGTAACAGTAAAAGCAACATGCTCCTTGATACCGACTCCCCCTTAAGCACCTTTGCCATAAGGCTGTATTCCTCCCAGCCGGGATCGTTTGCATCCGAATTTCCAAGCAGTATAAAAAAATAAAATCTGTTCAGAAGATCAAAGAGCTTGTTCGAGCTGACCTTTGCGCTCTTCAGGCACTCCTCGACCTCATCTATGGACATCCTCGCATGCCTGTTCGGATCCATCTTGGATATGTTGCTGAGCGGCAGTTCAAGATAAATATTTCTCTTCAGCGTTCTCTTACTGTCGCACGCCATATAGTTTCCTATCATAGTCTTGAGATACAGCAGAAAATATTTGCAGATATAATATCTGGCCTTTTCCCTGCCCTCACAGAAGTTTCTTATATTTTCGGTTATATAAAGCAGGAACTCCCTGTCACAGGCTATCCTTCCTATGCTTTGCTCGACCGTTCTTGTCCTTTGTATCGTATATGCCGCCCCGTCAAATGAAAGCGACGAATCCTTTACATATCTTTCTATCCTTTCAAGCGGGAAGGCACTGTATGAACCATTCGAACCTGTTATCAGAAGATCATCGTATGCTCCGCTTTTTTCAAGCCCGCGGATCTGATCTACAAGCTGTCTCCACTTTTCGTATTTGAGCTTTTTTTGAAAGGCATATATAAGTGTTGCTTCTATAAGATCCCTTGAATACAGCTTCTTTTCCTTCTTCTCTGCAAGCTTCAGGTTAAGTGTATCAAGATCCCATCCCTGGCAGAAGCCTTTGTATATCAGCCTGTATCTTTCAGGCTGCTCATCCATCTTTCCTTTTATCTTCTGAAGAGATGCGGAATCAACACCCGTCGTGCCTGAAAAAAGATCCTTTTGGAGCTCATATAGCCCGTCAAGGCACATAAGAGCATCCCTGCCGTCAAGCCCTGTCACGATTTCGTCAAATAAATCACTTTGTTTTTTCCTTCTCATTGCATATCCCTTCAGACCGGTAAACACCGGATAGTATTTTCACACTGCCCTATATTCTACCATTCACAGGATATATCTTCAAACTCTTCTGATGCTATTTTCTTTATTTCATCCGGAACTATTCCGACCGAAAGCAGCTCAAGGTTTTTCTTTGAACACGCTATTTCCTTCTCTGCTTTCAGGATTATGCTTTCCTTATAACCCTGACCCATTTCGCTTTGATTTATCCTTGCGGAAAATATGCATTCCTTATGTGTCAGATAATACGAATATCTGTTTATATCAAGCTTTTTATTGAGATACTGCGTGTACCATCTCATAGTCCTGAGCGCTGCCGTATGGACATCATACGACAGCACTTCGAATACATATTTAAAATAAGTCCCTCCGCTTCTTTCTTCGACATGTATATTTATAATATCATCTCCGATCGTTATAAACCTTGCAGCTTATACGGATGTAAATATCCATTCAGCCTTTCTAGTTCTTCATTATTTAAGGCATTTATAATACCTGCAGTCTTTATCATCCGACGGTAAAGAATTCAAGGTATTATCAATATGTTCCCTGTCTGCAAAGAATACACCATGTATCACTTGATACGCTTGAGTCATATCCGTATTCATATACTTCAACATACAGACGAACCTTTGTATCAGGAACATTGTTGAAGGATGCTGTAAAATCAAAGTAAGCAAGGGTATCGGATATATTTGTAGGTGCGTTCGGTATAACAGATCTGTCTGTGAACTGAGCTGTTGTACAATCCGGATACATTGCCTTTAAAGAATTCTCAAGGTCAGAAAGATTTGCTCTGTATTCATGCTCAAAATCCATGATCCTTGAGAACCATCCGAAGGCTCCTATACATGTATCATTGCTTCCGAAAGGATCCGTTCCCGTTTTCTGCATAAGATAAATTCCATTAACACTGTTCTGATATTCTACTCCGTAAAGTCCCGGAACCGCATCAAGTGTATATAATGAACATCCTGCATAATTTGTAAGACCGTCTATCTGAGGATATGTCAAGCCGAATACATTTTTGATATTGTCATTTATGCTTACATAATATGTTGACTCTGTATATCCATTTGATGATTCATAGCCGTTTGCATCTGCCAAAACAGGCTTTCTTGTTTCATTCTCTATCGGCATGTATGTACTTGTATTTGTGTCTGTGCCTGTGCTGCTGTCGGCATCTGACATAGCCTTGTAATATTCTTCGATATCATCTATCTGCATTTCCGATGAGCTTGTTATCTTTCCGTTCTCTACTTCACTGACTGTTACCTTTCCGCAAGCTGTAAGGCTGAGTGCTGACATAAGTGCGATTCCTGCTGCGATGATTGTTTTTTTCATGGTAAGTTCTCCTTTTTACATTATTTTGTTTTTTTAAATGTTTTACTGTGTTTGTTGTTTATCTATCTGATGGTTTGTATGATATACTCTTCTTTCTGCAAATTTTTGTACCTTAAAAAAAATTAAAAACATTTAAAAAATTAAAAACATTTAAAAACCTTTCGATAATCTTTGACCGTACCCGAACCTCACTGTATAATAAACTACGATCAAAATTAAGGAGAGAGAAACCATGGAACATTTTGAACATAAGAACAAAGGCACCTGCTCACTTTCGGTCAGCTTCGATCTGGACGGGGATAAAGTAAGAAATATCTCATTCAAGGGAGGCTGCGACGGAAACCTCAAGGCCATTTCAAAGCTTGCAGAGGGGCTTACCGTAGAAGAGATAGAAAGCAAGCTTGCAGGCAATACCTGCGGCATCAGAAAGACCTCCTGTGCCGACCAGCTTGCAAAGGCCGTAAAAGAAGCCTTCGAAGGCAGCGCTTCAAAGGCTTGAATGCAGACAAAAAAGAAGCCTGTTCAAAGAATACATTTGAGTTCACCTCAACATTTTCTTTGAATATGGCTCCTTTATTTATTATGCGTTTTATTCTTTGTTCCTATTTGATCTTGAAAAGACCTCTCTGTACTGCTCATACATTATATAAATACAGAGCTTTGTGATCTTTTTCATATATCTAACCGTAGTCAGCCTGTAAAATATCGCTGACTTCTTTGCTTTTTTTAAGATGACCACCGACTGATCTATTATCCTTTTATATACGGGTATAAGATCTCCGTAAGAATAAACATCTGTTATGAGCGGGCTGTTCTTTATCTCCTTTTCTATTCTTTTAGGAAAACACATCTCCGGCTTCTTTGTTATATTGAAACAGCCGCTGTCCGTAAGAAACTCCGCAACAAACTGAGAACAGAAGTATTTTTTCTTAAACCTTAATCTTAACGGAACACGCATAAGACAAAGTGCCACACCAAATCCCGAATAAGAATATGAAGCACGGTCCTCATACATATTCAATATTCTTTCCTTAAGAAGTCTGTAGCTCTCATCGGATACCCTGAGCTTATAATTCGTCGCCCTTATCCTTCGTTTCTTTCTTGGGATCAGATACTCTTTTTTAAAGCCCCTTGTATTAAACGAATAATAAAAACCGTCACTATCATCCAGACCTATAGCTACATGTGTAGGTCCTCCGAATCCGGCACAAAATACTATTATGGACAGAAACGATCTGTCATTTGTAAGCCTAACGGTTATCTCCCTTGTCTCTCCCATATTTATCATCTTCTCTCTCGCCTATGCTCATGTCATCTGTGATACCGTACCGATATATGTGATGTACTTTTATGATATTTAGCATATTCATAATTTAATTTTAGCATGGCAGCATTCTTAAAGCAATATGCGGATACACGTTCCTTCGCCCACTTTACTCTCAAGCTCAAGCCTTGCTCCATGTATCTCCACTATATGCTTTACGATGGCAAGACCGAGTCCTGTTCCGCCTGTTTCCTTCGACCTGCTCTTGTCTACTCTGTAGAATCTCTCAAAGATACGTTCCTGATCTTCTTTAGGTATCCCTATACCGTTATCCATTACCCTTAAGACCTTATTTCCGTCCTCTTCATCCGTTATGACCCTGACATATCCTCCGTCATTATTGTATCTTACCGCATTCTGGACCAGATTTTCGATAAGCTCCCTGAGCATATCCCTGTTTCCCCTTACAATAAAATGCCTTCCGGTAAGGCTGACAGATATATTTTTCAAGCGTGCCGCAACCTTTATCGGATCAATAGTCTCTTCGGCAAGCTCATAAAGATCGATCTCCTCCGTAAGAGACAGCTTCTCGCAATGATCGAGCTCCGAAAGCTTAATGATATCATTTATAAGTGAAAGAAGCCTGCTCGCATTTTTCCTTATCTCTCTTGCAAAATGCTCCTCATCCTCACCCGTCACCATATGGTTTTCGATAAGCTCGGCATATCCCGATATCGATGTAAGCGGTGTTTTCAGCTCATGGGATACATTCGCCGTAAAATCCTGACGCATTTTTGCAGCGGAAAGTATCTCAGCATGCTGCCTTCTTATCATATCCTCGTAAGGGCGAAGCTCCTTATAAGGTATCCTTACACTCGTGTCCTCTATATGCTTTGCCATCGCCTCTATCGGGGCTA
>OQVT01000495.1_pt1 | contig 22023 bp, 20 predicted proteins | sample 1691561 | NCBI WGS metagenome assembly OQVT01 (sample SAMN03418260, study PRJEB22391) | human gut metagenome | biome: human-gut; feature: organic feature; material: feces | host: Homo sapiens | place: Tanzania | collected 2013-01 | reverse complement strand
TTCTGTCGGCAGTGGATGCCGATGGCAAACTGGTGGTAACCACTGTTTCGGCACCTGTGAAAAACGGTGTACAAGTAGGGTAAACGCCAATAGGCTCTGTCTATGTCCTGTCTTCGGGTTATATTAGCCGTCATATTTCCGCCCCTTGCGGTGGTGGATAAGGGGTGTGGTAGTTTTATCATAGTCCTTATTCTTACATGTCTCGGTTGGGTACCCGGCGTCATTGGGGCATTGATTATATTGAACAAAAATGACTGATTAAGATTTTACAATATGAAAAAGTATATTTCTCTCGCACTGTTGTGTTTCGCGACCCTTTGCCTATCGGCACAGAACTACAAACATAGTATCGGAGGTATGGTGGGCAGTATGTATGGTGTTTCTTACAAAGGTTTTATTTTGGGAGTGGAACACCTTGCTCTGCAAGGTGACTTGGGCGTGCGCCTGATGTCCACCGCTGCGGGGAATGGCAACTATACCGGCTCTATGAGTATGTACACTTTCGAACTCAATCCGAATGTGGTGTATCAGAACACCATCGGCGAGTTCGATGAAGGACGGGTAGATTGGTATGCAGGAGGCGGTTTGAGTCTTGGTTTGTGTGGAGACCTATATCCTATGCGTGTGGGAAACTATGTCTATTATTCACCCGTGTTGGGCAAATTCGGCTTGAATGCCGTTGCAGGAGCGGAGATAGTGTTTGATGCACCCGTAGATTTGTCGTTGGATTTCCGTCCCGGTTACGGCGTAGCCTTCAACGACAACTACCATGTTTCATTCTTCGATTGGGCATTGGTTGCCTCTGTCCGTTATCGTTTCTAATTATACAGACTTATGTATCCGCAACAAATCATAGATGCCTTGCGCCATGTGCGCTACCCGGGGACGGGTAAAGACCTGATAGAGAGCGGTATGCTCGAAGATGATATCCGTATCAGCGGATTGGAGGTGAGTTTTTCGCTTATCTTTGAGAAGGACAACGACCCATTCCTAAAATCGGTGATTAAGGCTGCCGAGGTGGCAGTGCAGACCTATGTAGATGCCAATGCTGCTGTGCATATTCATACCAAATTCCGCAAGCAAAACATACAACCGCAGGCGGAGAAATCTCCGTTGAAAGCGACAAAAATAATCGCTATCCATAGTGGCAAAGGCGGTGTGGGAAAATCTACGGTGGCTGCTAATCTGGCTATCGCGTTGGCGCGACAAGGTAAACGTGTCGGACTGCTTGACGCCGATATACACGGACCGAGTATGCCCAAGATGTTCCATACCGAGGACTGCCGCCCCGTATCGGTGGAAGAAGACGGACGGACACTCATCGAACCTATTGAGCAGTATGGGGTGAAAATGTTGTCGATAGGCTTCTTTGTGGACCCCGCTTCGGCAGTAGTTTGGCGTGGCGGTATGGCAAGCAACGCGATTAAACAACTCATAGAGGACGCTCATTGGGGCGAATTGGATTATTTCCTGATTGACCTGCCCCCCGGTACATCGGATATTCACCTGACACTCGTCTCGCTTCTCCGTCTGACGGGGGCGATAGTGGTTACGACCCCCCAACCGGTGGCATTGGTGGACGCACGCAAGGGCGTGGATATGTTTCGCAACGAGAAAATAGATGTACCCGTGTTGGGTATCATTGAGAATATGGCATGGTTCACACCTGCCGAACTGCCCCAAAACCGCTATTACATCTTCGGACACGATGGTGGCAAACGTTTGGCGGAAGAACTCAATGTTCCTTTGCTTGGGCAGATACCTATCGTGCAGAGTATTCGCGAGGCAGGCGACGAGGGCGAACCTATTGCTATGCAGGCAGGGCACCCCGCAGCTGAAATCTTCGATGAAATCGCGAGGAAAGTGTAATGGCTTCCAATAATACCACCGCCTTAGGCACAGAACCCATCGGCAAATTGCTGATGAAGTTCGCTTTGCCCGCCATCATCGCGATGACGGCAAGTTCGTTATACAACATAGTGGACACTATATATATAGGTCATGGTTGCGGTGCGTTGGCTCTGTCTGCATTGACGGTGGCAAAGCCGTTTATGGATATATGCGCCGCTTTTGGCAGTTTGGTGGGCGTGGGTGCCAGCACGGTGTTGGCAATCAAACTCGGCGAGAAAGACTATGAATCCGCCAACAAAGTGTTGGGTAATGTGCTGGTTCTCAATGTGATATTAGGTACATTGATTATGGTAGTCGGATTATTGGGATTAGAGCCGATTCTGCGTGCTTTCGGCGCGAGCGATGACACGTTGGAGTATGCCCGCCAATATATGGAGATTATCCTCTTTGGAAATATACTGACACATATCTACTATGGTTTGAATAACATTTTGCGCTCAATGGGGCACCCGAAGTTGGCGATGACCTCCACAATAGTAGCCGTCGTCGTGAATATCATTCTCGACCCGACATTCATTTTCGGACTCGATATGGGTGTGCGTGGGGCAGCATTGGCAACGGTCATCTCGCAGGCGATTGCCGTGGTGTGGCAGTTTACTATTTTCTGCAACCCGAAGGAATTGCTACATTTCCATCGCCGTATTTGGAAACTCGATAAGCAAATCACGCTGCACGCGTTGTCTATCGGATTATCGCCTTTCCTAACCAATCTGGCAAGTTGCTTTGTGGTGATAATCATCAATAACCAACTCAAACGTTATGGGGGCGATATGGCGATTGCCACGTATGGGGTTATCAACCGCGTGGTGTTTGTGTTCGCGATGATTGTGATGGGGCTCAACCAAGGTATGCAGCCGATAGTGGGGTACAACTATGGCGCAAAACAGTACCATCGTATGCTCCGTACATTCAAACTGACGGCTATCTGTGCCACTATCACGACGAGTATCGTATTCGTATTGGGCGAGTTTTGCCCCGAATTGGTGGTGCGCGTATTCACACACGATGCCGAACTGATTGCCCAATCCGTCGCGCCTATGCGTATCATCTGCTGTTCGATGTTGATTGTTGGTTTTCAGATGGTGGCGGGTAACTTGTTTACCAGTATCGGTATGGCGAGTAAGGCGATATTTCTGAGCCTGACGCGTCAAGTGCTGTATCTTATTCCGCTGACGCTGTTTGTTCCTCTGTTGTTTACCAACGCCCCTCTTCTTGGCGTATGGTGGAGTCAGCCTATCAGCGACACCTTGGCGGCTATCACGGCTGCGATAATGCTCTGGGTACAGATACGCAAGTTCAAAGCCCTGATACAAGAGCAGGACGCCTATCTCACAACTGTCCCGCCTCAACCAGATTGATGACGCGCTCGACGATTTTGTCTTTGTCCTGCGCATCGTATTCCTCTTTCAGGTCGTTTTTGAACAGTTTGGCGACGAACTGCCACCAATTGGCACTGGCTTTGCCGCGGTATTGTTTGATAAGTTCGTAACTGGTCCGGTCGCTCTCGCGGTCCATCAGTTTCATCAGCATCTGTCCCTGCGAGGCATACATACCGCGGAAATCTTGTTCATATTTCTGAAACAGGTACTTTTCGTATTTCTTCCACCAGCGTCTGCGCGCCTTGGGGTCTTGTATCTTTGCCAGTTCCTCGTCGGCGAACTCCATGTCCCGACTAATCATTTTGGCATACGGGAGTGTCTTTTTGACATCGCGCACTGTGCGCCAATAAAAACGCTCCTGTTTTTTATTCTTAAATTTGAGTGGCGGATAGACATATACATCGTGCAGATATGCCAAATAGACGGTGTCGCCATTTTCCACACGGAGCATGAGTGAGTCCAAACGTGCCGGCGCAGCACTTGCACAAACAAATACCGCACACAGAAAGCACACTATGAGACTCGTTCGCTTCATCTTTTTTCTAATTTGGCATACGTGAGCAGAAGTGTTTTCTGCCCTTTGGTATCAAAGAGAATATCTATCTTATCATTGTCATTCTCACAATACACTCTCTGCACAGTCCCCTCCCCAAACACACGATGATAGACCCGGCTGCCACTGGGGTAGTCAGTATCGGCTATTTGCCCTATATTCATTGCGGCTTTTACCGGTTTCAGTGGTTTGGAGAAAGTTGGTTTAGTATAGTTATCGTCATCGTCCGTCCACGTGTTATTCCCCCACCGCGGGCGGTCGTATAGCGGTTGCGCCACTTGCGGTGCAGCCACCTCGAGATAGTGCCTGTCGATGTCGTTCAGGAAACGCGACGGGGAGGTAAATGCCACTTGCCCGTTGCGGAAACGCTGCCGCGCATACGACATGTGGCAACATTCCATAGCACGGGTAATCGCCACATAGAGCAAACGGCGCTCCTCCTCTATTTCGCTCGGTTTCACGCAGTACTGCGAAGGAAACAAGTTTTCCTCCATTCCCACGACATACACTATCGGGAACTCCAATCCTTTGGCGGCGTGGATAGTCATCAGCGTAACACGCGAAGTTTGATCGGCAAGGTTCTCGTCTTGATCGGTCAGGAGCGACACCTCGGCGAGAAAATCGGTAATTGGCGTAAACGAAACACCCTCCTCCGTACGCTTGTCCACAAACTCATGAATCCCATTGAGCAACTCCTGCAGGTTCTCCGCACGGTCGATACCCTCCGGCGTTCGGTCGAGCATAGCAGCGGTACGCACTCCCGACTGCCCGAGTGCCATCTCAGCGAACTCGTAGGCGTCTTTGGTCTCCGCCGCCTCGCGCAAACGTGCTATCAAGTCGGAGAACAGAATCAGTTTCTTTGCCGTCGCACCTTGTACCGGTAGCGAACACTCCAACGGGTGCGTTACCACATCCATCATACTGATGCCGTGTATAATGGCAGTATCGGACACCTTGCGAAGTGTGGTATCGCCTATCCCTCGCGAGGGAAAATTGATAACACGCAGCAGTGCCTCATTGTCCAACGGATTGACTGCCAGACGGAAATAGGCAATGGCATCCTTGATCTCCTTGCGCTGGTAGAACGACGTGCCGCCATAGATACGATAGGGGATATTGCGTTTACGCAGTTCGTTTTCAAATGCACGCGACTGCGCATTGGTGCGGTAGAGGATTGCCATATCATTGTAGTCGCGGCGAAAGAGTGTATGGTCTTTGCTGATTGCCTTGGCTACGGCTTCGCCCTCATCGCGGTCGGACATATAGGCATTGAGGTCGATTCGCTGCCCCTCCTCTTTCTCCGAATAGACCTCTTTGGGAATCTGGTGTTCGTTGTGATGAATGAGCGAGTTGGCGGCATTGACAATCGTCTGCGTCGAACGGTAGTTGCGTTCCAGTTTGTAGAGGTGCGAATGTGGGTAATCGCGCTGGAAACCAAGTATATTGCGTATATCCGCCCCGCGAAACGAATAGATGGATTGGGCGTCATCACCCACCACGCAGATGCGGTTTTGCGGCTCAGCAAGGTGTTTTACCAACAGGTACTGCACATAGTTGGTATCCTGATACTCGTCCACCAATACATATTGAAACGCCTGCTGGTACTTGTCACGCACCTCTGCATCCTGCTCCATCAATGCGTTCATATTGATAAGCAGATCGTCAAAATCCATCGCATTGGCGGCTTTTAGCCGCACCTGATACGACTGATACACCTCCGCCATCTTGTACATGCGTGCTTCTGAATCGGCTTTGTAGAAGTCGCGGTTACGTGCGTATTCATCGGGAGAGACGAGCATATTCTTTGCCGCCGAGATCCGCCCGAGGACATTGCCCACCTTGTAAATTTTCTCGTCTAACTGCTGCTCTTTGAGTATCTGTTTGAGCAGCGATTTGGAGTCGGCAGTGTCGTAGATGGAGAAGTCGCGCGTGAACCCCAGCCGTTCCGCCTCGGAGCGCAGTAGACGCGCACAAACCGAGTGGAACGTACCCATCCACAGATATCGCGCATCGGCAGCAGGTACCAGGCGGGCAATACGCTCTTTCATTTCGCGGGCGGCCTTGTTGGTAAAGGTCAGTGCCAAGATATTACTTGCGCGCACACCTTTCTGCAATAGATATGCTATCTTGTAGGTCAGAACCCGCGTCTTGCCCGACCCCGCACCGGCAATCACCAGTTCCGGTCCGTCGATATACTCCACCGCCGCCCGTTGCGACTCATTCAGTTGATCCAGAAAATCCATATTCACTCTATTCCAAATACTATACCATAAAAAACGGACTGCAAAGATACGTAAAATAGTCGGATTATACAACGGCACCATAAAAGCATTTCCTTTTGCCGTCTCGTTGCCGTCTTTTTGCCGTAATCGGGAAAAAGGGAGGAACAATGTTTGGAATATGCATAACCAAGTTGGCAAAAAGACAATTAAGACCGCCATTTTATAGCAGAAAAATGCCGAAAAGGACATCGAAATTTGCATATTTCGGAAAAAAGCAGTAATTTTGCACCGTTTTTGTGCTATTAGCATAGTTAATGTGCACTATACGCACTACAAAAACGAATTATTCACTTATAAAAATAAAGATTATGACTGAACAAGAAATCGAATCGAAAGTAAAGGCTATCATCGTTGATAAATTAGGTGTTGAAGAAAGCCAAGTAACCGCTGAAGCAAACTTCCAGGCAGATCTCAACGCAGACTCGCTGGATACTGTGGAACTGATTATGGAGTTCGAAAAAGAATTCAACATCACTATCCCCGACGAGGATACCCAGAAGATTTCGACCGTAGGCGACGCTATTGCTTATGTAAAAGAGGCTCTTGCTTAATAGAGAGCAACACAATTAAAGCGGTTTTTACGAGCGTACGGGAATACTGTAGGCTCGTATGCTGTTATAAATCAAATCATAATGGCGTGATGCCATAATTTTATTGAGACTTCCACCGTGAGGGCAGGAGTCTCTATACAAACAAATATGAAAGAATTAAAACGAGTTGTCGTTACCGGATTGGGTGCACTGACGCCTGTTGGAAACAATGTGGCAGACACGTGGAATGCACTGATTGAAGGCAAAAACGGAGTGGGTGCGATTACACAATTCGATGCGACTCTGTTCAAGACACAATTCGCTGCTGAAGTGAAAAATTTCGACCCGAGTGCGCTACTTGACCGCAAAGAAGCACACAGAATGGATCGTTTTGCACAATTCTCGGTGTGCGCGGCCAAAGAGGCGATAGACGATTCGGGGCTGAATCTTGAGAAAGAAAACTGCGAACGAATAGGCGTTATCTGGGGTAGCGGAATGGGGGGACTGAATACCTTTGAGCATGAAATGATCGACTATGCCAAGGGAGATGGCACACCACATTTCAACCCATTTTTTATTCCGAAAGTGATATTGAGTATCGGTGCGGGGCATATATCGCTATTGTTCGGTCTAAAGGGGCCGAGTTTTGCAGTTTCGTCGGCTTGCGCATCATCATCGCACGCTATTGCGCAGGCGTTTGATATGATACGTGTCGGTCATGCCGATGTGTTGCTGACGGGTGGTGCCGAGTCGTGTATCACACCAGGTGGTGTAGGGGGATTCAATGCAATGCACGCGTTGTCATCACGCAACGAATCTCCGGAAACGGCTTGCCGACCATTCTCTGCTTCTCGAGACGGGTTTGTATTAGGCGAAGGGGCGGCATGCTTGGTATTGGAAGAATACGAACATGCCGTGGCACGAGGGGCTAAGATCTACGCCGAGATGCTGGGCGAGGGAATGACTTCGGACGCCTACCATCTCACGGCACCTGCTCCGGAAGGCGACGGGGCGCAACGTGTAATGAAAATGGCAATAGAGGATGCAGGATTGAAACCCGAAGATATTGATTATATCAACACGCACGGCACTTCGACCTTAATAGGCGATATAGCCGAACTGCACGCTATACAGGAGGTGTTTGGCGACCACGCATACAAGATGAACCTCGACTCGACCAAGTCGATGACAGGGCACCTCCTCGGTGCGACAGGAGCGGTTGAGGCTATGGCAACGATACTGGCATTGCACTATGGTATTATTCCGCCAACCATCAACCATGATTCCGAGGACCAAGACCCGAAGATTGACTACCGTCTGAACCTCACATTCAACAAGGCGCAGAAACGCGATATCCGCTATGCACTTAGCAACACATTCGGTTTCGGCGGACATAATGCTTGTCTGTTGTTCGGGAAATAGTTCTCCCTACCCTTGCCAAAGGAGATAAATATGTGGCATAGATAAAGAAAATCCATTACACAAAGGAGAGGAAACACCTCTCTCTGTAAAACTAAATAAATTAAAGGTATTTGTCGTATGATTACAAGCAAAATTGGTGAGAATGCCGGACTTATCTGGAATGCACTGCAAGGCGGTGCGCTCACAACCAAAGCGCTGAAAAAAGCAACCAAACTGAAAGAAGCTGATCTGAATATGGCTCTGGGTTGGCTCGCTCGTGAAGGAAAGATTGCCTTCACCGTTACTGACGCCGACACAACTATTGCACTGCAATAATTGAATAACTCACAAGGACAAAGAATAAAGGCTTATGGGTCTTTTGTTCTTTGTCTTTTATTCTTAATCTGTAAACAATATGGTCGTTGCGATTGTTGGTGCCTCGGGTGCCGTCGGACAAGAATTGCTCAAAGTGCTTGCTGAGCGCCACTTTCCTATTACCGAACTTCGATTATTCGGTTCCTCACGCAGTGCGGGAACCGAATATCTTTTCTTGGGGAAATCGCACAAGGTGCAACTTTTGGAGCATGGCGACGCCTTTCGCGGGGTGGATATTGCGTTTGCTTCGGCAGGGGCATCGGTTTCGCGTGAGTATGCCGACGACATCACGCGCTACGGGGCTGTCCTGATAGACAACTCGTCGGCTTTCCGTATGGACGAAGATGTGCCTTTGGTGGTTCCGGAGGTGAATGCCGCCGATGCGTTGGTGCGTCCGCGCAACATCATCGCCAACCCCAACTGCACCACTATCCAGATGGTGGTCGCGCTGCAAGCCATTGAGAATCTGAGCCATATACGCCGTGTGCGTGTATCGACCTATCAGGCGGCGAGCGGGGCAGGCTTGCAAGCCATGCACGAATTGGAGAACCAATACCGCCAAATCATCAACGGCGAGACGCCCACCGTAGAGCGTTTTCCCTATCAGTTGGCATACAACCTCATTCCGCAAGTGGACGTTTTCACCGACAACGGCTACACCAAAGAGGAGATGAAAATGCACAACGAGACACGCAAGATAATGCACTCAGACATCAGAGTATCAGCCACTTGCGTTCGTGTACCGTCGCTGCGTGCGCACTCGGAGAGTGTGTGGGTAGAGACCGAGAAACCCATATCGGCGGAGCAAGCCAAAGAGGCTTTTGCATGCGCGAAAGGGTGCGTGCTGATGGATAATCCCGCAGAGAAAGAATACCCCATGCCGCTTTTCCTGAGCGGACGCGACGAGGTGTTTGTGGGGCGTGTGCGCAAAGATATTACCGATGATAACGGACTGAGTTTCTGGTGCGTAAGCGACCAGATTCGCAAAGGGGCTGCCCTCAATGCAGTGCAGATAGCGGAGTACCTAATCAATGCGTAATGCGTAATGCACAATGCGTAATTAACATTTCGCGCCCTTACTTGGTTAATAATTCATAATTCAACCATTCGTAATTCGTCATCAGAAAGTAAGGTGGATGAGCATAGGATAGTTATAGGATAGGCTGAGGTTGAGCAATCCTTGCAAAGATAAACAAATTATAAAATATAGTGCAGAATACAAACAACGAGCATATCGAGATTATGGCACCCGTGGGGTGCTGGGAGTCGTTGGCTGCTGCTATCGAGGCGGGGGCGACGAGTGTGTATTTCGGTATCGAATACCTCAATATGCGTGCGCGGTCGTCGGCGAATTTCACCACCGAGGACTTGCATAAGATTGTGGGAATCTGTCGTGAGGCGGGCGTGAAGACCTACCTGACGCTCAACACGGTGATGTATCCCGAGGACCTGCCTCTGATGCGCACTATTGTCGATAATGCCAAAGCGGCAGGCTTGGACGCCATCATCGCGAGTGATATTGCCGTGATGCAATATGCACGTTCTCAGGGAGTTGAGGTACATCTCTCCACGCAGTTGAACATCGCCAACACCGAGGCTTTGCGCTTCTATGCGCAGTTTGCCGATGTGGTGGTGCTGGCACGCGAACTGAATATGGCGCAGGTGGCGTCTATCCATCGCGACATCGTGGAGCAGAATATCTGTGGTCCGAAAGGCGAACTCCTCCGCATTGAGATGTTCTGCCACGGGGCACTCTGTATGGCGGTGTCGGGCAAGTGCTATCTGAGCCTGAACAACCTCGGCTACAGTGCCAACAGGGGGGCGTGCATGCAGGTTTGCCGGCGCGGATACATCGTGAAAGACAAAGAGTCTGACCTCGAATTGGAGGTGGACAACCAATATATCATGTCGCCTAAAGACCTGAAAACCATCCACTTCCTGAATAAGATGTTAGATGCGGGTGTGCGTGTGCTGAAGATTGAGGGGCGTGCGCGTGGGGCGGAGTATGTGCAGACGGTGGTGTCATGCTATCGCGAGGCAGTGGAGGCGTGGCAGCGTGGCGACTATGCCGACGACGCGATTATCCTGCCCCGTATCGAGGAATGGAACACACGCCTCGCGCGGGTATTCAACCGTGGTTTCTGGGACGGATACTATCAGGGGCAACACCTCGGCGAGTGGACCCATTCGTATGGCAGCAAGGCAACGCGCAAGAAAGTGTTTGCCGGCAAATGCACCAATTTCTTCAAGAATATCGGCGTGGCGGAGTTCTTTATCGAAGCCACTGACGCCATTCGTGAGGGCGATGAATTGCTCGTAACGGGCGAAACCACAGGGGCTTATGAAGTGGTGGCACACGACATGCGCAATGCCAAAGGCGACCCCAAAGAGGTGATACAGAAAGGTGCCTATTTCTCCCTGAAGACGGACAAGACCATTCATCGGGGGGACAAGTTGTACGTACTAAAACCTACTGATACTCTGTAGGTTGATAATGAAAGACGAGTAGCTTGAACGCTGTTCCACACATACTGACTCCTATCTCCGCGCCTTGGGTGGCGTGGGTGATGTTGTTTCTGCTGCTATGCGGAGTAGTGGCGGAATTGGTGCAGTCGGGTGTGGTCTTGCAAGCATTTTCCACTATTTTTGCCAAGGTGGAACGTTCCTATGGCGATGTGCAACAAAACCTGTTAGAGGAACTGGTTATGAATATCTTTCGCATCGGCACGTTTGCTATGGCATTGTATTTGTACGCCTATCGTGCGGGAGATTTTCGCTTTACCACCTATATGCTGGTCGTTGCCTGGGTTTTGGGCATAGATGTAATAAAGTTAGCGGCATCGGCTTTGGTAAACTATACATTTCGTATCAGCAAACGCTTTACCCTCATTTCTACCCATTACAACAACCTATGGACGGTTATCTGTTGCGGATTCTATGTAGCACTGCTTTTCTTGATCAACATAGATAATACAGAGGTAACTAAATGGCTGTTGTTTGCATTGGCGGTTGCCGCCATTGTGTTGATACTTATCAAGTGGATACGTATTTTCTATACCGATTTACGTTCACTTCTATACATAGCATTGTATATTCTTACCCTCGAAATCCTGCCGATGTTGGTATTGATTGTCGGAGCGGGTTATATAGTTGATTAAAAAGACTAAACGATATGATACGAAAGATTCTTATTTCACAACCACGTCCTGCCACGGAGCGCAACCCATACACCGAGATGGAAGCGCAATTTGGTGTGCAGTTCGATTTTCGTCAACTCATTCATGTGGAGGGGTTGAGTGCACGTGAGTTTCGTCAACAGCACATCAATCCGTTGGATTATACCGCCGTTATTCTCAATTCCCGCCTCGGTATTGAGCATTATTTCCGTCTCTGCGAAGAAATGCGTCTCAACGTACCGGACACAATGCACTACTATTGCATCTCCGAAGCAGTGGGAAACTACCTGCAAAAGTTTATCCAATACCGCAAGCGCAAAGTCTTTTTCAGCGAGAACAATCGATTCGAGGACTTGCTGCCCGCCATGCATCGTCGGCCGAATGAGAAATACCTGATGGTGCTTTCGGACATCCACAACCAGAGCCAGTTGGACGTGTTTACCAAGAACAATATTGAGGTAAAACCCGCTATTATGTACCGCACCGTTTCTACCAAATGGGGCGAAGACCCGTTTGATTACGATATGATTGCTCTATTCACACCTGCAGGTGCAAAGTCCATTCGTGAGAATTTCCCGGATTTCGAACAGGGCAATACCGTCATCGCGGCTTTTGGTGCCAATACCGCACAAGCCTTGGAAGAACTCGGTATGCACGCCGACATCCGTGTACCGTCACCCGAGTTTCAGTCGCTCACCGCGGCCATCGAGAACTATTTGGAGAAACATAACGACTAAAGAGACAAACATATCGAAATGCATTAATGGTTAATTAATGGATAATTGCATGTTCTCCTCTAAAAATTAACGTCTAATTACACGATAATTAACGTTCCCATACAATGAATAGAGACTTCCCCAAGAACGAGAAACTATGCGGGCAGTTGCGCATCAAGCAATTGTATGCCGAAGGCAGACATTTTATCGTTTGGCCATTGCGCATTACGTACCTGCCTGCTGTGGATGACACCAACGAGGTACTCATCTGGGCACCTAAGTCGCTATTCAAACATGCCGTGGACCGTAACCGCTTGCGCCGTCAGATGCGTGAAGCCTATCGCTTGCAAAAGCACATGTTGGGCGACCGGCACTACCGGATAGCCGTCAACTATATGGAGCGCCAACAGCAGGACTATGCCATCATCGAAAAAGCCATGCGCAAAGCCCTCAAAAAACTCGGTAACATAGAAAATACAATAGATTAATGAAAAAGTGGATTCGTAAGATATTTCTCTTGCCGGTCTATTTCTACCGCTATTGCATTTCGCCACTCACTCCGCCATCGTGTCGCTACACGCCCACGTGCAGCCAATATATGGTGGAGGCGGTGATGAAATATGGTATTTTCAAGGGTACTTGGTTGGGTATCAAGCGAATACTGCGTTGTAATCCATGGGGCGGCTCCGGCTACGACCCCGTGCCATAGTTACACACTATTTAACTCCCCAACTTTTTCAACTACTTATCAACCTCTAAACTTCTCAACTCCTAAACTAAAATATGCGTATCGACATCATATCTGCTTGTCCCGAGTTGTTGGAATCGCCTCTCAACCACTCGATTGTACAACGTGCAAAGGACAAAGGTTTAGCGGAAATCTATGTACACAACTTGCGTGATTACACTTTGGATAAACATCGCAAGGTGGACGATTATGCCTTTGGTTTTGGCGCAGGTATGGTCTTGCAGATAGAGCCTATCGACCGCATTATCAGTAAGTTGACCTCCGAACGCCACTACGACGAGATTATCTTCACCGCCCCCGACGGCGAACGGTTTACACAGCAGGAGGCAAACAAACTCTCGCTCAAAGAGAATATCATTATCCTCTGCGGGCACTACAAGGGAGTGGACCAGCGTGTGCGCGACCACCTGATTACCAAGGAATATACCATTGGCGATTTTGTGCTGACGGGTGGCGAGATGCCCGCGGCTATCATGACCGACGCCATCGTGCGCCTGCTGCCGGGAGCATTGGGCGATGTGGAGAGCGCACTCAACGACTCTTTCCAAGACGGTCTGCTCGAACCCGGTGTCTATACCCGCCCTGCGGAATACAAAGGTTGGCGTGTCCCCGACATACTCATCTCCGGCAACCAAGCCAAGATAGAGGAGTGGCTCTACGAAGAATCCATCCGCCATACCCGCGAACGCCGCCCCGACCTCTTAGACGAAGAATAAATAGTACACTAGTGACGAATAAATAGTGCCATCACTTATCCAAACAGCAAAAGGATTGTCCTCGCTATGGGGCTGTCCTTTTTTTGTATTTTATCTGTAGTAGAGTTCTCCTTATCTTTATGCTATCAGGTATAGGTGATTGATAGGTGATTGATAGGTGATTGATAGGTGATTCCTCTTATGATATAATCCTCATGTTTTAAAGTAGACTCGGTTGTTGGATAAGGTTGACATTTATTGCCCGCCCAATGTACAAGAGCCCCCGTAACGTTCCTATACAAAAAAGACTGCCTACAATATAGACAGTCTCCTTTATACTCGGAAATTAATGGATAATTATATGTTCAAAGATAATTAGCGTTCCCAAAACATCACTTTGCCACTACCATATAGTAGTTTTTCTTTCCTTTTTGGAATACGATATACTTGTCGTTGAGCAACGCAGCAGTAGTAATAGGCGTTTGCGAGTCGGTCAGTTTCTCTTTGTTCATCGAAAAACCGTTCGCCTGTATCATCTTGCGTGCCTCACCCTTGCTGGAGAATATACCGGTTTTCTCTGCCAACAAGTCCAATGGCGCAATACCGGAAGCCAGTTCATCGCGGCTCACTTCAAATTGCGTCACCCCGTCAAACACCTGCAGGAACGTCTCTTCGTCCAACTTGTGCAGTGCCTCTGCCGTGGCGTTGCCAAATAGGATATTGCTTGCCTCTACGGCGGCATTGTAGTCCTCCTCGCTATGCACCATAATGGTAACCTCCTTCGCTAAACGTTTTTGCAACGTGCGCAAATGCGGTGCCTGTTCGTGCTCTGCAACAAGGGCTTCTATCTCCTCTTTCTCGAGCGAAGTGAATATTTTAATATAGCGTTTAGCGTCTTCGTCGCCCACATTCAGCCAGAACTGATAAAACTTATAGGGGGAAGTATAGCGGCGATCAAGCCAGATATTTCCGCTCTCGGTCTTACCAAACTTGCCGCCGTCGGCTTTAGTGATCAACGGACAAGTGAGGGCATACGCCTCACCGCCGCCCATCTTTTTTATGAGTTCCGTACCCGTAGTGATGTTGCCCCATTGGTCGCTACCGCCCATCTGCAATTTGCACCCCTTGTGCTTGTTGAGATATACGTAGTCGTAACCCTGTAGAAGTTGGTAGGTAAACTCGGTGAACGACATACCTTGCGAGAACTCACCGTTAAAGCGTTTCTTTACCGAGTCCTTCGCCATCATATAATTGACCGTAATAAGTTTGCCCACGTTGCGTGCAAAATCAAGAAAAGTATAGTCCTTCATCCAATCGTAGTTGTTCACCAACTCGGCTGCATTGGGTGCCGTAGAATGGAAATCAAGAAATTTCTCCAATTGGCGTTGAATGCATTCTTGGTTGTGGCGCAAGGTTGGCTCATCAAGCAGGTTACGCTCGGCCGACTTTCCACTCGGGTCACCAATCATACCCGTCGCTCCGCCTATGAGGGCGATGGGTTTGTGCCCGCAGCGTTGCAGGTGGCGCAGCATCATAATACCGCATAGGTGTCCGATATGCAGACTATCCGCTGTCGGGTCAATACCCACATAAGCAGCCGTAACCTCTTTGTTGAGTTGTTCTTCTGTCCCAGGCATAATATCCTGTAGCATGCCCCTCCATCGTAGTTCTTCTACAAAATTCTTCATCGATTCATATTTATGTACTTGTTACAATTCTGCACCAAGAATATTATACGTTCTGTGTCCCTTTATAATCAAGATTTGTCCATCCTTGAGAACCTTATGCATATCTGTATTCTCCACATTATCAACCACATCATCAATATCCGTCCAATTAGGCGGGAATATATTATACACCATTGTACACCCATAGCCGGAATAAGACTCGTCCGATGGTTTTAGGTTGTGAATTAGGTAATACCCGTTCATTGAGCCATCCCACCCCCAATTAACGTGATAATAATACACACCATCAATAGTCTTATATCCATCAATCACAAAGCAGTGACCAGATTTACCGGAAGATGGAAATCCTGCAAAAATAACGGGATGCCCCTTTTGACATTCTTCACGAATAACATACACTCCATCGTAATCAAGATAATCAGGATTCTGTGTATAATCCAAAAAACCCACACTCGAATCAAAAGCAAAGTTCTTTCTCAATACTTCGGGCACAAACTTTGTATTAATACCACTTCCATCTGCACTATATTGCATATTCAGAGCCGCACCACAAGCCAACATTAAAGATGCCACCGCATCACCTTGAACCTGGGTATATGATTGCTGACTATAATCATTTAGGATATTATTCCAATCAAACGGATAATCTGCCAGATTGATTGTTTTAGCACCACTATCTCCTCCGGTATAAGTCACATTGCCGGTACCAACTTTCGGATACGAATAGTATCGCATAATCTGCGCCATAGCTGTTGCCACACAACCTGTTACTGCACGAGCGTTATTGATAATTGGACATTTATTATTATAAGGGCTATTCTGTCCATAGTTAATATCCTTGAGCAACGGTGATACGGCGTCATCTGCTGTTTCTGATTCTATAATAAAGAAATCAGCAGCCTCCTGTCCGGCAGCAATTTGTTTCTCTGCCATATCATAGTACTCAAACAAATTTCTTTGTTCAGTTGTCATCTCCAAGCGTGAACGATAAGCATCCGCAGGATTATCCAAATACACAGCCTTAATCTGTGCGTCAATACTATTTGACATTGCCAATAACAATGGCAATACCAACATACATTTCTGAATCGTTTCCATAGACTATAGGTATTTTTTCAAATTAATAATATATTATTTCCCCTTTTGCAGATTTTCGAGTCATCCTATCCTTAAATAGTTTGAGCAGATATAAATTTGATGCTGTCATATTCTCTGTAGAGATAATGAATTGTGTAGTTCCATAGGGAATAGATTGTACATCAACCAATTGTCCCATAGCATTATATATATAAAGAAATGAGGTGCCATCAGCAGGTTCTGGTAGTATTGCCGTATACACGCCATTATCATCACGTTGAATATTCAATATCAAATCTCCGGTAAGAGCAGGCAACGTAGTAACATTATAGGGTGCTGACCAATATGAAAAATGTTCCTCACACCCTTTATCCTCATAGGCTTGTACTTGACAATAATACATTGTATTCGCTGTCAAACCGGAAAATATAACCCGATCTGCCGGAGCATACAATTCATAATCTGTACCTTGATATATGTAATTGACCGTTTGAGGCAAGTATGCCGTAAAATCATCTAATACCATTCCCCCCCCACCTGCTATATGATTATATGTCAGTCTGAATCGGACATAATTACTATCAACAGGTAATACATACTCTCTCTCTAAATTCTTAGTGGTACGCAATATATGCACTACGGCTATTGTATCCCATTTTCCCCCTTGCGCTGTTGCTTCTATTGTCAACTCCCCCTCTACCTTTTCCGAATCTACAGACACATACAGATTAGACAGCCAGAAATGTATTTTATCAGGCGATACCGCATATTCTTTACTAACGATTTGTTGTCCGCTCTTAGTAAAATAGAGCGCACGCCCACTTTTGGAAACCAATGTAGTTGTTTCTGTAAAATTAGCCCTCCAATTCTCTTGTTCTATTTTTTCTATCGATGTAAAATTCTCAAAACTCTGTATATCCACCGAGGGATTAGGAGACAATGAATACAACGTTGCATAATAAAATTCTGCATCATCCTGTTCTTCCCATAGGATTGTAAATGAGGAGGACGACACATCTTGCTCCTCTGTAATAATAGGTGTAGTGATGTAAGTAGGACGAGGGGCCTTTCCTTGTAATTGAATCTGATTGACAAATTGTTGATCGTTACTTTCCACGAACAGATAAGCCGTCTGTGCTGCACAATTCTGTCGTCGTGGCATATAACACACCACCACCTCTATATCATAGACGCTATCTCGTACAACTCTTAGTGTATCAGATTTAGTTCCCTCACTCCATGTACGTCCCCCATCTGTACTAAAAGAGAAGTTGCTATTTGAAACATAGAGAGAAATGCTATCAGTCGTCACATTTTTTACATTCAACATAATATGTGCCGTATCATACAATACCGGTTGATTATCAAATGTTGTCTCCAACACATCTATCGTCTGCGGTTCAAAAAACAATCCTTTATCGGTTTGCATTCCATACCGAAAGGAGATAGTGCCATCTGCTAATTGAATGATATTACTAATAGTCTGCTCCACCAATTGCGTACCATTGTTCTGCATCGGTTTCCACATACGGACATTACCGGTTCCCGGAAAAACATCTGCTGGCGAACTATACGTTTGTGAAGCAAACATTGCACTTTCTATTGCATAGCCTAATACAGAACCATTATTAAATGTATTAAAATTCCACGCACTATTAGAGAATGTGATATGCGATACTAATAACCCAGTTCCTACCAATGCATCTTTATTTGCATCCCAACCATCACGTTGACGATTTTCAATCAAAAAATACTCTATGGGGTCCGGAGACAAAGGGAGCATGTTATGAGTAGTATCTGCAATAAGATACGCCTTATTAGTTCGCTCCAAGGAAGGCAATAAATAATTGTTGTTATTTTGTAATTGTTGGGGAACAAGCCACCCCATTGCAAAACGTTCAAAAGCACTATATGTCGGTGGAGTGGAGCCATTATTATTATAGCTACCAGAAGCCATTATGTCCCACGTTCCGACAGTATAACGACTGCCATTCTGAGTGTCATACAAGTCCGGAAGCCCCAAAGCGTGTCCAAACTCATGACAATATGTACCTATTCCCGCTTGAACTTGCCCACCGCTGCTACGATATTCCGAAATCATCAGATACCCTTTGACTCTTTTCCCCGAAAAAGTAGTTGAAGAATACACTTCACTATAATGGGGCCAAATTGCGTCTTCAGGACCACCTTCTGCTTCATTATAGCCTGCTACTACTATGGAAAGGTTGTCTATATTACCATCCCTATCATTATCATACTTTGCAAAATCAATGCCATTCAGGCTTGCCAAATTAGCAGCTTCTACAACCAATTTGTCAGCATTTTTCATACTTGAAGTGGAAGTATTGCCCCCATAGTATGCCATCGTATTGCTAAGATCATACGGGCCGAACACATCAAATACCAAATCCAATGTGCTATCCGAAGATGCCACATAGTAATCGCGTACAGAACCGGTGGCATTAGGATTGCTTCCTCCAGTAGTATTAAAAAATTGATAGAATTGTTGCTGCGGGTCTGGCAGAGTAAACCGAACATCCGTAAAATTAACCAATACAACAGGTATATGTATTGTTCCAGTCGCAGGGACATATGCATTACGCATATAGCGCGAAGGAGCGTTTTGATGCAAATGGCCATTCGCGAGCAATGTGCTATCACCAACAACAGTATTGACTATACGTTTCCCCGACAAAGTAGTGAGATAGTGGAAATGTTCGTCGCCATATAAATAGACTTCTTGTTTACTACCATTCGGCAATGTACGCACAACAGGGTACGGTGTTGCCGGCACTGCAAAGACAGACGCTACTATGTTTGTACATAGTGCAAACAAACAAAGTATTTTTTGTTTAGTAGTTAGCATATTATGTATTTTCGCCGCAAAGTTACAAAAAAAATGATATATGCACAACATCTACCTCAACAAACAAACCGAAATACCGTCATTTGGCCGAGGTTATCTTAAAAACGCAGAGACGCTGCTGCCCACAATCGTGCAACAACGCCTCTGCTGTAAAGATAGAGCCTAAATCTTATTTCTTCTGCAACATCGTGTTGCCGTGATGCAACTGTTTCTGAATATTCTGATATACCTCAGGATAATCGATAGACAATACCGGAGCATTGATTTGAACCAAACCAGCTACCTTTTCGCTAGGAATCTCACCTGTTTGATAAGTAATCTCGTCTCCATAGTGCACATTCTTATCAACAAAGACAAACTGATTGTTCTCAATATTCAAACGACAACCCCAGTAATAATTAACAAAATCACTCAAGATAGGTTTAATCTTGATCACCGAATAATCCAATCCCATCATATACTTAGACGCAGAGTAACTACCATTGGCAGAAAATAATGCTTCAGTAGCGATAGCATCACTCACAAATTGCGAATAATAACCACCTTTTCCCGTTTCATCGGTGCCATAAGTATAAACTTTCAGTGTTGCACCGGATACCGCTGCCCCCGCTGCCTGCAGATAAGTCGAAAAAGTATTGTCATTATTATTGAGAGCATTAACGGCTTTCTCTACATTGCTAATAAGAACACTCTCATCAACACTACCAGGTGTACCTACGTGAGGTGCGTTTGCCTCTTGTCCGGAAAGGATACCCCATTGTCCCAATGAGAATACAATACCGCCCTTCCCACCATTATTATAATTGGAAACATAGTACATCGGGGCTGTGAATTCAACCATAGCACCTTTCGTCTCTCCATCCAAAGAACCGGTATTATTGATATAGAAGCCTTCCGAAAATACGCCTACATTGGCCTCTGCTAAATATGCCTTATAAGTTGTTCCATCACTTGCTTCTATCTCATGTATCCTTCCTCCATCTATTTTCAGTGTATCCAACGACATGTATGCAAATCCATTAAAACTCAATGTCTCAAGATATGATTTTACGGTAACCACGCAAGTATCGCTGTATTTGCCGCATGTTGCACTGATTTTAGTGGTACCAATAGCACCTGTAGGAGTCACATAACCTTTGTTGTTAACAGTAGCAATAGTAGTATCAGTAGAAGCCCATACAACCTCAGCATTTGCTCCTTTAGGAGAAAGGGTTGCCGTCAGACGAGCACCTTCATCATCAGTTGAAAATGTAAGTTCAGTAGGACTCACAGTAATACCAGTAATTGCACCTTCGCCTTCACCATTTCCTTTGTTGGGATCTTTACAACCAGGCAGGGTGATTAACAAGCCAAACAGCAAAATTGCTGTACCAAATAGATTCTTTTTCATAACCATCAAAATTAGTTAGTGAATATATTATTGTTTTTTATTTTAATTCTATCAATAAGTGTTTTTATTCCAGAGGAGTAGTTTCTCCCTTGAGGTTCGGATTGTATGAAGTCTCACTGCTAGGGATAGCAAAGGTAAACTTTGCAGCTGTAGCATCAATCTCAGATCCTGCTTCAGAAGCATGATTCGAACCACGGCGACGTTTGGTATCAGCCGCAGTTTCCGGACTTAGACGACGGAACGTTTGCAACCCGTATCCTTCCCCCCAAAGTTCTACGCGCCAGTTATACTCAATAGCCGACAACAAGTTGGTGTTATTAAGACCGGACATATAGGTCGCATATTCTGCTGCCGCCGTACTTGCCGTATCTACACGTTGATCCATTATTCCCTGCAAATAAGATTTTGCCTGATCGTATTCGCCTAAACGGTATTCCGCCTCTGCAGCAATAAGATACATAGCCTCAACACGCATAAATACATTATCCGATAGCCATTCACGATCAATATCATCTTGTTTCGTTGATGTGGGACATTTGGCTGAGAAGAATTTCTTATCCGGGCAATACTTAAATTTAGCCAAAGCCATACCATCATTAAACCAACGTTTACGCGCATCAAAATCAGGAATTGCATTGTACAGGTTCTCATCTATGGCTTTAGTATCGCCTGCCCATGCATACGAATAGGTATGAATATCCACCTGCCCAAAGAAAGAAGCCAAACCTGATGCTGTTTCCGTTGTAACATCCTGCCCCCAAATCCAGCACGTGCTATTTACATTGTTGAATCCATTTGTCCATATTTCCTTATTAGGAAGAACAGAATACGTGCCAGACTCAATCACATCTTTGGCATACTTAAGCGCATTGGTATAAGCTGTACGATATGCATCACTGGAGGATGAGGCATTCGGGTTTGCCTTATTGAGATAAGAATAAGCCAACAAGCCACGTGCAACATCTATATTGGCCTCCAACTTAGAAGCACGTGTCAGTGCTTGACCAAAGGCACCAAAATAATCAATTGCAGTAGTCAAATCACTTTCCAACTGTGTATAGACTTCTGACAATGCAGAATACCCCTGCGAGTTATCCATATTGCTCTCAGTATAAACAGGGAAAGCCTTGGTATTCTTCAGGTCTCCATTCAGTTGTGCAGTAGTATATGTATAAAGAGGAACCAATCTTTCCGTCCTCTCTTTTGTCATATAAGAAATCCAGGTTCAGACCCATG
>OQVT01000494.1_pt1 | contig 22032 bp, 16 predicted proteins | sample 1691561 | NCBI WGS metagenome assembly OQVT01 (sample SAMN03418260, study PRJEB22391) | human gut metagenome | biome: human-gut; feature: organic feature; material: feces | host: Homo sapiens | place: Tanzania | collected 2013-01 | reverse complement strand
CGCGTCTATCCGCGCAAGTTTCATGGCGCTGGACACGTCCAGCATGGAGTCGGTTCCGCCCGAGCAGTATGGCGGATACGAGGAAAAGAAGGCCATGATTGACAAGGTCAAGGCCCAGAGGGACGAGATTCACAGCCTATGGCAGGCAAACGGCGACTCAACCGCTGCGTATATGAAGTCGCTCATTCCCGATTGGGGCGAACGCGTGACCGGTTCGGCTCAGGTGGACACATGGCTTGCGGCCGACCTGACGAACAAGCAGCTTATCGACGCCTGCGGTTTCACGCTTGAACAGGTCGGCTCCGACGAGAACTTCACCATGGCCGATGAGGGCGTGCAGTACGTTTCGCTGTCGCAGTTCAACGCCGCGCGCCAACTTGCAGGCGAAAAGCCGATCGAGCTTGCCGCAGGCGAGTATCTGGTCGACAACACGGTCGATAAATCTGCCGACTACGCGAAAGCCCTTGGTCAGAAAGGGCGCACCATCACCGTCGACGGCCATGAGCTGACGGCATCAGGACAGGTGGTTTCGCAATCGCTCCAGGTTAGCAGCATGGGTTGCCTGATCGCTGTGCTGGTTGTTCCCGACGAGCTGGCGGCGGAAAGGCTTGCTGCAGGCGATCTGCCGTACCTAAGCGAATTGAACGTCAACTTAGCCAGCGACTCGAAAGAGCAGGCCATGAAAGACCTGATGGCTGAATACGGCAAGGCCGTTCCCCCGCGGGAGGAGCTTGCCGCGGCCGGCTGGACATACGATTCCCGACCGTGGCCGGTTTCTTACTACGACACGAGTGAGGGCGTTATCGCCGACAGCATGGGACTTAAACTTCTGTTGGTCTACCTGGCGCTCTACATCGGATTCGTCTTCCTGGTGACCACGGCGGCGGTTCTTTCCGTCCAGCAGCTTTCCGACTTCGTTCGCCGGTGTTTGTCCGTCATCATCAAGGCATACGATAACATCTCCTGTTACATAATGGAATCCTGCCATGAGTGCACTATGTTGTCCGAAGTTTTTCGCAAGGTTAATCCCCTTTACTGCAACAAGTCCTTTTTTCTCCGGCTTTGGCGCTTCCTTACACAATTGCTGAATCGTATCAAAAGTATGATCCGGGGAGCAGTCATTTATCATAATAATCTCGTAACAATACTCTGATAATTGTGCCATCGTTTCTTTAATTTCTTTTACCACGTGAGGCAATGTGCTTTCCGAACGATAACACGGAATTACAAAACTAACCTTTTTCATCCTGTTTTTCTCCATTGATAATTGCCATTAATATGACATCCTTATATTGATGTTCCAAATAAACTTCATCTTTGAGATATGCCTCCTGATGGAAGCCAGCTTTTTCATAGCTTCTTCTAGCAGCCGTATTTTCTGCCAATACCCGCAGCATAATTTTATGAAGATGAAGTGTATCAAATCCGTATGCAATCATCTTCCTGGCAGCCTCTGTTCCATAGCCTTTGCCCAAAGCATCCTTTTCGCCAATGAATATCCCATATTCTGCTTTATGATGTGTATCATTAATATCACGAAAATAGACACTTCCTACTGCTCTGCCGGTTTCTTCTTCACAAATCATGAACTGAATTGCTTTTCCGGTATCAATCATCGTTCTTATCCACTCATGATGTCCTTCTACCGTAAATGGTTTCTGATAAATAAAATTGCGTTTTACAAAATCAGAATTTCTCCAGCGGATAATGTTTTCCGTATCCTGTTCTTCCATTTTTCTCAGAAAAATTTTCACGGCACTCTCCTTATTTCATAAACTTCAAACCCGTCAATTTCTTTTATTAGTTTTTTATGAATGGTAACTCCATGGTCTTCATAATAAAGCGAAAGCCATGACATATCTTCCGAATCTTTTCTGACAAAATAAACATTCTCCATCGTAAGAAGTCCCTCCTCCATGGTCGTAATTCCAAATTTCTGAAGTTTCTTCCGATAGAGCGGGCTCTTATTTGCCCATCCACCCATAATATCATAATTATCCAGAGAATTATCTACCTGTGCAAACATTTTCTCGGAATAGCTGACAGACGAATACACATCTATAAAATAAAAGCAGTCCGGATGTTCATCAAAATATTCATACAATGCAAGATATGGAGCATTTGTCTGTTCCCGGCTTCGCTGATCACTCGTTACCAATCCAATTTTTTCCGGCAAAAGAAGTAATGAAAATACCCCAACGCAAACGAGCATCGTCAGGCACACCAGTTTTCCCCTCTCGCCCATTTCTCTTCTGCGAACAGTCATAAACAGAATGCCACCCAATACAACCAGCTCCATAAAATACAGGGAGTGGGTAATTCTTACCGGATCACGTTCGCCCATAAGAATAAACAGCCACAGCGCACTCCGTACGGCAAAAACAAATATCAGTCTCCATAAAATTCCGAAAAATGCACCTACCCGGCTTTTATAAATGGATTTTTCCGGCTCCTGCTTATCGTTCCATGCCTGTCCGAATATTAGCAGAAATACGGTAAAATATAGGAAAATGGTGATATAGTTCCATGGATAATCACTTCCAACAGCCCCTGCTCCATGCAAAAACCGGTATCGATAAAGCCCAAACTTTTCTTTCAGTTTTGGCCAGAACGGTTTTTCCTCTTTATTCAGGCTGGCAGCATATGTTGCCACCTGTCCCATAATCGTTTCATCAATTTCTTCATCAATTCCGAAATTATAATTTTCAAACAGTTTCTGTTCGCTTTCCGTAATTCCAATACTTTCATAAAATTCCCGGTTGGAACCATATTCCGGCGGCTTCTGATAATCATACAACTCCGTCCGCTGATTGAAAAGTTCATCAAACGCTTTCCACTCCTTAGAACTATATGCCAGCATATGGGTTATCTGACCAATTCCAAGTCCCAGAAGAATTGCTCCAAATACCACCAGATATTTTATAAAATTAGTTTTTGTAAATATTTTATCTTCAAAACTCCACTTAATCACTCCCGCAACACAAATCATCGGAAGTACCAGAAGAAGCATTTCGGAACGAATCAGAAATGCAAGAATCACCAGCAGTACTGCCGGAATATTTGCCTTAATAAACTGCTTTTCCGTAAGTCCTCCCGGTGTTGTAAGAAACAGGAATGCTGCAGCAGCAGCCAGCATGGTACAGGTAATCGTATATTGAACCGCTACCAGATGTTCCATCAGTAATGCTGCAAAAATGACGATTTCTACAATTCCCACTGAAATCTTTGATCTTATTCTGCGACAGCAATCCAGACTTCTCTTCATAATCAGGAACATCGCCCCAAACTGACATATCCACAAAAAGAGTCCATACCAGGGAAGCACACGCACAATGCGATAAAAGAGGCTGATAATCCCACTGATTATCCATAGCATCTGAATATTGTGACCTTCCGGCACTCCGGTATAATTTCCTGCAAGAATGTCCTTCATCAATACATCATCATTCAAATCATAATAATAATCGAACCGGATGCTCAGGAAAATGGCAAGTACCAAGAGGAACAGTCCTGACAATATAAAGTTTTGTCTTTTCTGTATCCAATTTTTAGCCTTCATAGAATTCCTTTACTTTATCCGCAATGTAATTCACCTGTTCGGTCGTCAAATCATAAAACATCGGTAAACGCACCAGCCGTTCGCTTTCTTTCGTTGTATAACGGTCTTCTCCATGGAATCTTCCAAATTTGAGTCCTGCCGGTGCGGAATGGAGAGGCACATAATGGAATACGGTCAGGATATCATTTTCTTTCATAAACTCAATAAATCTGGTACGTTCTTCCAAATCTTTACATTTTATATAAAACATATGACCATTTTGCGTACAGTTCTCCGGGATAAAAGGAAGTTCAATTTTCCCTGCTTCCCGTAAAGGTGTTAATGCCTCATAATATTGCTGCCATCTGGCAAGGCGTACATGATTGATTTTTTCCGCCTGCTCGAGCTGTGCATAAAGATATGCTGCATTCATATCACTCGGAAGATAAGAAGATCCATAATTTCTCCAGCAGTATTTGTCTACCTGTCCACGGTAATATTTGCTGCGATCCGTTCCCTTTTCACGGAGAATTTCGGCCTCTTCAATATATTTTTCATCACGAATTAATAATGCACCGCCTTCTCCCATGCTGTAATTCTTTGTTTCATGAAAGCTAAAGCAACCAAAATCTCCAAACGTGCCGAGTGCTTTTCCCTTATAGCTGCTCATCACACCCTGTGCTGCATCTTCCACTACCTGCAAATGATATTTATTTGCAATCTCCATGATTTTGTCCATTTCACAGGAAACACCTGCATAATGAACAACCGCAATTGCCTTTGTTTTATCGGTTATGGCATCTTCAATCAGGTTTTCATCAATATTCATCGTATCCGGCCGAATATCAACAAATACAATTTTTGCCCCGCGCAGAACAAATGCATCCGCGGTAGATACAAATGTATAAGAAGGCATAATGACTTCATCCCCTTCTTTGATGTTGCAAAGAAGTGCTGCCATTTCCAGTGCATGTGTGCAGGAAGTCGTCAATAAGCATTTTGTTGTTTTCGTCTGCTCCTCAATCCATGCATTGCATTTCTTTGTAAATTCGCCATCGCCGCAAATATGCATATTATCAATGGATTGTTTTACGTATTCCATTTCCTTTCCTACAAAAGGCGGTACATTAAACCGTATCATTTCAGGTTTCCTCCTTATTCAAAAATGACATATCTTTCATTTGAAAAAACTTCTGTATATTCATGCTGAGCCATGAATTTTTCAATCGTCGCACGTTTTTTCTGCTGCATTTCATTTTCATCTGCCAAATCCGTTGTACCGAATATTACAAGCGGTCGGTTTCCTTCATCTTGTTTTATATCTTCAGATATGGAATCCAAATCTTCTGCAAGGCGCTCATAACTGTTTGTATCCAGATCCGGCCAGGTCGTATAAATTGCAGGTGCCTTATCCAGATAGTAAGCAAGTCCCGGGATATTTCCATAAAGAATGACTTTTTTATCTGCATACTGTGTATTCTTTTCAAGTACAAATGTATTAATTTCTTCGAGCGTTTCTGCAGTAAAGGCATCTGTCTTCATGTTCCTTAAGATTTTGCTCCCCTCAATTTTTGTATCAAGAGACTCGCCACCTTCTCCATTCAGGAATACATATTGACACCCAACCCCCAATGACTGGATTAAAAATGCCAGTAAAACCGCCGTGCTCATTGCCTTAAAAGGAAATGTCGGCACTTTTCCGGAAGCATCAAGATGTTCTCTTCCCCATCTTGCAAACCGGTAAATCATCCAGAAAGTAACCGGCGCTACAAAAAACAGATTATTTAATACCGGCCAGATATAATTATTGCTGCCAAGCGGTGTAATCAATATCACAAGAAGTGAAATGGCGCCAATCAGTTTCCACTCCTTATCTACCATTTTTGTAATCTGCATCCAGATGCAGACACCGATTGAAAGCAGCAGGAAGACTGCTCCCCACTGCAAAGCCGATTCTTTCTGATAATATTTAAAGTTGAACATTCCCCATTTTCCGAGTACAAAAAACAGGAATGCAATACATACGCAATAAACAATCTTGCGAAGCAGCGGAAATTTTTCTTTCTGTATCATTAAAAATGGAATTCCAGGCAAAACACAGATCACCATATAAAGCATCCATTTTGCCCCATGAAGGTATGCATCCACGATTGCCCATACCATTTCGCCAAACGTATAATCGGAGGCACTTCCTGCCATTCCAAAAACTCCTGTAATCATGGTGTTTAACGTTTCTGTGCCATAAAGCAACGTCAGTATCAGGAGCATCATCAAAAATGCGGCACCATATCCTGCCACACAAATCCCTGTTTCCCCTGCAATCGTCTTAAGTTCCTTCTTTTTGATTCCACCATAATACCACAAAGCCAGAATCAGCACGACTTCAAGTCCATTATTCGGAAATCGTACAAAAGTATTTAAGCCAAGGCAGACCCCTGCCAGGAACAGACATATAGAACGTTTCCCTGCCAATCCGCGGAACAGAAAAATAATTCCGACCAGGAAAAAGAAATAAGTCAAATAATTATATAAAATCACAGAAGGACACCAGCACAGACCGATTGCTGCCATTTCTCCGAGAAAAGCAATCCAGCCTGGCATTTTCGTTCTAAAAAAACGGTATCCCAATAGTGCCATTGTGCTGATAATCAGGGAAGAATATACCTTCATTCCAAGCATGGTATCTCCAAACGGAAGTTTGGTAAAAATCCATCCTGTCACATTGGAAAGAAATGTAAGAAACGTCCAAAGAACTGTATTTTGTCCAAAAAACACGTAATTTCCAAGGCTATATGCACTGTCTGTCAAATCAATCCCACGATTTACCTTCAACAGTGGAAAAAGCAGTAACACCAACGGGAAAATCACAAGCCGTGCCCATTTCTGGAACCCTTTTGCACCATTAATTTCCTGTTCCATGATGTTCCCCCTCTCTTATTGTTTCGTGCGAAAAAACCTCATCCAATTCTACCATCGCTGCATGCAATTTTGTATTTTTGATTGCATTTGCAACAAATCTGAAAATGCATCTCCGCAGAAAATCAACAAAAATCCCTGCTACAAAAACAACTATCACACAAAAAATCAGTTCGATGAAAAAGTATAAGTATCCTGACTGGCTACCTTTGTTTATAATTCCTTTCAGCCAGCTATACCAGTTATCTCTGATATCAATATGTTCATGCAGAAGATATACCCCAAAACTCAATCCGCTTACTTTGCGAATTCCTTCTGCAAATTTTCCCTCTTTGATTACAATGGACTGGAACAGATAAAACAACCCGATTGAACCGGCAAATACGTTCATCGCATTATAATGATATGGCACTGTAAAATAATAATTACAGGTTCCTTCCAATGCAGGAACAAGCTGCCCTAAATCACGCATCAGGAACTGGATTACCATTCCCAGACCGGCACTCAGCAAAAACAACGCCGCTGCCTTTTTTCGATTTTCTTTCAATGTTGCAAGCACACCTTGTGAATCATATTTTCCGGCATATGCAGCAAACAGATAAACAAAAACAAACCACGGCAAATCATATCCATACTTATCAAATCCAAATGCTACCGGGCATATACTCTTAATTCCACTAAACAATACAAATACTCCGACAAGTGCAATCTGAAATTTCTTATGGGAAAGAAATTTTACTGCATGGTTCAAAAATGGAGAAAGCAACATCAGCATCAGGAAAGAGGTTGCAAACCAATAATGCTCCGTTTCAATCGGAAAGAGATAATAAATGACCCCATAAATGCCTTCCTGAAATTTTGTGTGCTGATGAAATAACATCAAAACAAGTGGAATCAACAGAGAATAAAACCAGATTTGACAGAGGAACCGGACTGTCTTGCTCGGTTTGTAATTTCTTCTGCTTCCATAATACCCACTGATAAAAACATACGCATTTACCGCACCAAGACAAAGGTTTTCCAGAATCGTCCCGGTTGCTGCCGACAAAGAAAAAGGAGTTCCCGGTTCCAAAAGATTTCCGGAATGAGACAGAAAATGCATCAGTACAATCATCAGCATTGCAACAATTCTAAGCAGTTCTATCCCGGTCTGCCGCTTTTCCGTACTCATCTCTCCACTCCTTTCTGTCATTGCTATCGAAATCAAACTTAACGTTCTCTGGTTACCTTACCGCCCTCTACACGGTAAACCATATCGCACTTTTCAATCGTCTGCAGACGATGCGCAATAATAATCAGTGTTTTACGGCCATGCAGGCGGTTAATGGAGTCCATAATTGCCGCCTCCGTATCATTATCAAGTGCAGAGGTTGCTTCATCCATAATCAGCACCTCCGGATCTTCAAACAGTGCCCGCGCAATGCTGATTCTCTGCCGTTGTCCACCGGAAATACGAATTCCACGCTCCCCGATTCCGGTATCCAGTCCTTCTGGGAGTCCCCGGACGAATTCATCCAATTGGGCCTCTTTTAATGCTGCCCAGACCTTTTCATCATCAATTTCGTCTTCCGCATATCCAAATGCTACATTTTTTCGGATGGAATCATCAATCATAAATATATTCTGTGGAATGTAACCTACATTTTTCAACCAGGACTGATAATGTTCCCGTACCTCAACACCGTCCGCCAGAATCTCGCCCTGCTGAAGCTGCAACAATCCTAAAAGAATGTCAACCACTGTTGATTTTCCGGCACCGGTAGTTCCTACAATTCCCACGGATTGTCCCACAGGTATTTCCATATCCGCATGGTCAAAAATAAGGGTTTCCGTATTAGGATACTTATAAACAATATCTTTTAACTCTATTTTGTCCTTTATTTCGAGCTTGGAAACAGAAACTTTCTTTCGATATGTTTCTTCATCATAATTCACATTTTTATCGCGGATATCTTCCTGCAGATGATCACTGACTCCCATAAAGAACGGTTCAAAATAGGAAATGGAGGTCAGGTGATTATTAATGCGGTTTGCGCATGGCACCAATCGCATTGCAACTACCGCCAGTGCACTAAGCTGCGTAATAACACTGCTTGCCTGTGCCCCATGCAAAAGCTGCAGCATCATAAAGATAATCATTCCGGCAACTGCCACAGTTTCAATCAGAAGCCTAGGCGTCGCGTTATATAAATTATAACGTTGTACGGCACTGACGTATCCGGCACCGCACTTGGAATATTCATTGATAAAATAATTTTCCTTATTGGCAATTTTAATTTCTTTAATTCCCATTACGGACTGGTCAATCCATTTGTAAAGCCCACTGTAATAATCCTGATTCTCAATTCCGGCCTTCTTCATAATCGGTTTCAAAACAAACATGATTACTAGCAACACGGCAACAAGTAATGTTGCAACGATAATTGTCATCTTAATACCACTGATAAAGGCTACTACAATTACCAGTCCGACAAAAATAACGCCTTCGCTGAAAAGCTGCAGCATGGCAAGAATAAGTCCATACATATTATTTACATCAGAAGTAATGCTTCTTTGAATCACGGAAGTATCGGCATTCAGGTAATACTCATAAGGACGTTGCATGAAATTAATCATCATTCTCCGTGATGTTGCAAACTGGTTGGTATATACAAATTTAAGCTGTGATTTCTGCTGGAAAAACAAAAATACATTTTTCAACGTAAACATCGCAATCAGCACAACCATGACAAATACCATAATGCCCATGGTGTTACTCTTATCCAAATGGAAAATGTCACAAAGTACCTGCAAATAATGATGCTTTTCAACTGCATTTTCCTCCAGTACCACCTGCATCACAGGAACCACCATGGAAATACCTGCCGTTTCCAAAACTGCCCCTATCAGCATCAATATTAGTTGAAGCACCATAATCCGCTTCTGTCGTGCATCTAAGAGCACCATCATTTTCTTGAATATTTTTCTCATAAATCAGTTCCTTATAGTTGTCCAAATTAACTACAATATTATATCACGAAGCAATCTGCCCGTCTACTTCTATGAATTTTGTTACATTTATGAATTTTGTCACATCCCCTACCACATTTTACGGATTTCGTGTATAATTTATGCCATAGTCCGGTGTGGATTGGGTATTTGCTTAATTAATTGACTTTTATACCCGCTCAATATTTGCGATAGGGGGTATATTATATAAGAATTGATTTCTATACCCAGACAAAACTGTCGCCAAGGGTATTTTAGCTGAGAAATTGCACCTATACCCAAGATTTTTCGGACAGGAGGGTATATTTTGTTGAAATTAATTTATATACCCAAACGAAATTGCCGGCGAGGGTGTTTTTAACAGAAAAGTAGCATCTATACCCAATCAGCGTAAGTGACGAGGGTATTTTTGCAAGAAAGCCTATGCTTATACCCAATTTCGAAGAAAATGCAGCGAATACGACGTATGCATCACAAATAATTGCAAACTTTAAGCTTTGAAGGCATCAAAAACAAAGCATCACGCAATCTAATGCTACAAACCAATATAAACCAAAATGAAACCCAGGAGGATAATCGCATGAATCTGGCGATGATTACTGCGCGGGGAGGCAGCAAACGTATTCCCCATAAGAATATCAAAGAATTTTGTGGAAAACCAATTCTCGCTTATTCCATTCAGGCAGCATTGCAGTCGAATGTCTTTGACGAGGTTATGGTTTCAACCGATGATAATGAAATTGCGGAAATCGCCATAAAGTATGGTGCCTCTGTTCCTTTTTTCCGTTCGGAGGCAACCTCAAATGACTTTGCTTCCACCGATGATGTAATTATGGAAGTCTTGAAAACTTATGAATCCATGGGCAGACACTTCGATGCTTTCTGCTGTATTTATCCTACCGCACCTTTCATTACCGGAAAGCGTCTGCGGGAAGCCATGGGACTTCTTCGAAAAGCTGTTTCGGTAATGCCCGTAGTGCCCTTTTCCTATCCTCCACAGAGAGGGCTTCTGATTAATAAATTCGGAACCATAGAGCGGCAGTTTCCGGAGTATGCTCTTACAAGGAGCCAGGATCTGCCGAAAATATATCATGACTGCGGTCAGTTCTATGCCTGTCGTACCGATGTATTCCTTGCCGAAGGAACCACTGATGTCAAAGGACAGGTTCCTTTAATTCTGAGTGAAATGGAAGTACAGGATATTGACACTTTGGAAGATTGGGCACTTGCTGAAATCAAGTTTCAGCGCATGGAGGAACACGAATGAATAAAGAAATCCGAATTGGAAAACGAATCATCAGTGAAACATCCCCGGCATTTATTGTAGCTGAATTATCTGCCAACCATAATCAGGATTTTCACCGGGCAGTCGAAATCCTTCATGCTGCTGCGGAAGCAGGTGCGGATGCCATCAAACTCCAGACCTACACGGCAGATTCCATGACAATTGATTCCAAAGAAGACTGCTTTATGAACAAGGGCGGTCTTTGGGATGGAATTTCTGAATATGACCTTTACAAAAAAGCCTATACTCCCTGGGAATGGCAGCCTTTGTTAATGGAAGAAGCCCAAAAACTTGGTATTGAATGTTTTTCCTCTCCCTTTGATTTTACCTCGGTTGACTTTCTCGAGGATTTAGATGTCCCCGCATATAAAATTGCGTCCTATGAAATCAATGACATTCCTTTAATTCGCAAAGTAGCAAGACTTCACAAGCCGGTTATTTTTGCAACAGGTATCGCATATCCGGAGGACATTGAGCGTGCACTTCAGGTATGTCACGAAGAAAATAACGAAGATGTCATTTTATTGAAATGTGTTTCTGCATATCCGACCCCTTATGAAGAGGTGAATCTGCGGGTTATTCCGACTCTTGCAAAAACTTATGACTGTTTAACTGGAATCTCTGACCACACAATGGGAACCGTTGTTTCCACCGGTGCAATTCCTCTTGGTGCAAAAATGGTAGAAAAACATCTGACCCTGCGCCGTGCAGATGGAGGTCCGGATGGTGCGTTCTCCATGGAACCGGAAGAATTCGAAAAGATGGTCAAAGACATCCGCATCCTGGAAAAAGCATTAGGTTCTCCCGAATATGTACTATCCGAAAAGCAGAAACAGGAGCACCGAGGTTCCCGTTCTCTCTTTGTTGTAAAAGATATTGCGGAGGGTGAATTACTTACTCCTGAAAATATCCGTTCTATCCGACCGGGAATCGGTCTTCATACCATGTACTATGAAGAAGTTTTAGGTAAAAGAGCAAAGCATTTCTTAAAGAAAGGAACACCTTTAGCATGGGAACTGATTCAGTAATATATATCCGCACCGACGGAAATTCCCAGATTGCCACCGGACATCTTGTGCGGTGTCTTTCGATTGCCCGTGCATTGCGTAAAGAAGCTGTAAACAAGCATTCCCTTTCAATTTGTTTTCTTCTCTCCGACGAAGAAAGCAGACACTTATTGGAGAGCTTTTTTGAGGTAGAAAATGAGTTTGAATGGCACATTTTATCCAACGCAGATTATCAGCATCCGGAACTGGAACTGGAAGAACTGCTTGCGCTCGGAAACCCTTCCCGCCCTATGCTTCTCATTGATTCCTATTTTGTAACGGAAAAATATCTGACCGATTTACACAACGTGTTTACATTAGTTTATTTAGATGATTTACGTGCATTTGATTACCCGGTTGATATCGTTATTAATTACGACCTTCTGACATCTGCTTCTCAAAAGGAATATGAACAATTTTATCATTCTGCCCATAAGAAATTATTAGGTGGCAGTTATGCTCCACTGCGTCCGCAGTTCTGGGAAAATCACCCCACACAAGAAAATGATTCCTGTCATATTCTAATTGCTTCCGGAGGTTCTGACCCGTATCATACGACACTTCATCTTGTCAGGGAATTGTCCCGGCAGTTTTCGGATAACTACTGTTTTGAACTGATTGTTGGTGCCTTCAATCCGGACAAAGAAGAATTGCAGAAGCTTGCAAAAACCGGCTCCATTGTTCTGCACGAAGGAGTCACACAAATGGCTGCCCTTATGGCTTCCTGTGACCTCGCTATTTCTGCTGCAGGCACGACACTTTATGAGCTTTGCGCCGTCGGCATTCCAACTGCCAGCTTTGTCCTTGCAGATAACCAGTTCGCTTCCGCCAAAGCATTTGAGGAATGTCATATTATTCCATATCTTGGTGATGTCCGCACTGATGAAAATGACGTCATAAAAAAAGCAACCACTTGGGTTGCTTCTAATTCACATTCTGTCCTTTCCAAAAGTAAAAATCAGGAAGTGGATGGAAAAGGTGCTCTGCGCATTGCAAAAGAGCTACTTTTCTATAACCATAATGTCTGAATATTTTAATACATAAACCTCATCATACTCTTCTTCCAAATGACTTTCATTTGGAATTCCCTGCACATTTCTGGCAAGATAATTTGGAGTGTCCATTCCGCATGCATAAGCGTGTGGAAAACCACCTCCAAATCTCGGATTAATTTCGGAAATATAATAAGTTCCGCCTTTTTGGAAAATATCCATATCCACAGGACCGGACAGCTTCATTTTCTCGATGACACGAAGCGCAAATGCCCGCAGTTCCTCTTTCTCACAAGTAATGGACTTTTCTGTTTCTCCGGCACGCATCCGTAACTTTTCTTTTGCAAAAAGTGCAACCGGTTCTCCGCTTATCATATCAATATAAGCATCCACACCAAATTCCTGTCCTTCGCAGAACTCCTGAATCAGTAAAGGTTCCTCACTATGAGCGCAAAGTACCTCCAGGACTTCCATACAGGTAACCTTCATGGCTCCTATACTTCCTGCTCCGCGAACCGGTTTAACAAAAACAGGAAAGTCTATTTTCCCCTGCTCATAGTCCTTTTGAAATTCTTTCAGTTCTTCATAGGATTTTAATACCGGAATTCCCTGACTCTCCATATATTTTAGAAAACGATACTTATCCCTGCAAAGTTCAATTGTTTCTGCCTCCGAAACAATCACCCGGATTCCCCGGTCTTCAAACTGCTTTCTGTTTTCAGCAATTAACTGCAATTCATCCTCCTGAAGCGGAAGCACTGCCCGGATTCCCTCTTTTTGGCAAATTTCAAAAACCGCATCAAAATATTGCGGATCACCCATTCTTGGAATGATATAGTATCTGTCTGCCTCATACAATGCAGGTGCAAGCTCGCTGCAATCGGCACCGATTACGTTATCAAAAGAAGATTTTCTGAAATAGCGCACCAGCAAATCCCTGGTACCACAGCTTAAAATCAACAAATTATTCAATGTGCTCTCCATCCTTTACCAGATACTTCCCTGTACGTATTCCTTAGCGGTCCACTTTTCACGGACCTTAGTAAACTGTTCCCCATTTTTCACATAAACTGCCGGAAAATACTGAATAAACAGAGGATTCAGGCTTATGGTATATCCTCCGACATTTTCATAAATAATCCGGTCTCCTGTTCGTAGTTCCGGAAGATTTTCCATCGTAAATAACCGGTCGCATTCCATGCAGGTATATCCTGTAACTTCCTGCTTTTTCATGACAGGAAGCAATGGTTTCTGTTGTTCCAGATGATACAGATAAGACGATTTAATCATAGTCGCATCAATATTAAAGCGGCTTCCATCCGTAATTAAATACCGTGTATCCCGGATATCACGTACATCAATAACACTTGTAACAAACGAGGAGCCCTTGGAAATTAAAGAAATTCCGGGTTCCACAATCAGCTTTGTCTGTTCTCGTGAAAACTCCTTTTCAAGTTCTTCGGCAATTGCCGGGAAATAGTCCGGATACTCCGGTCTTCCTTCCATGCCACCACAATAGCCGCCTCCCAAATCCACATAAGAAAGCTGCAAGTCAAATTCACGCTTCAATTTGCATGCCATCTGCGCAATGCTTCGGAAAATTGCCACACTACGGCTTTTACTGCTGGAGTGCAGGTGCAATCCGACCACCTCTACATTAGGCAGCTCCTGTATCTTGCGTAAAGCTCTTTCAAATTCCCCATTTTCATAGCAATAACCAAAACGGCCGCTTGTTTCTCCCATCGTCGTTTCCCCGGGACACATTTTCTCCAGATTAAAATTTACGCGTATTCCCACCTGAAGCATACGCTCATCCCGGAATTCCTCACTCAGCTGCTGTAACCATAACAACTCTGCTTTGGAATCCATATTCACAATGCCGCCAGCGAGAATGACATCCCGAAAAGAAGTTTCATCCTTATAAGGACCATTATAAACGATTTCGTCATCCCGAAATCCCAGATATTTTGCCAGTCCATACTCGTCCTTGGAAACCACCTCGGCAAAAACTCCCTGCTTTTTATAGAAGTTTACCAGCCAGGGCAGGGAATTGGTCTTGAAGGAATATCCAATCTGATAATTCGGCCAATTTGATGCAAGTGATGTGGTAAGCATATCAAAATATTGCTGTAAAACCTGTTGGTCCAGTAAAAAATACGGAGTCGGTATCATTTTTATCTCCTCAAAAATTTAGTAAATCTGTTCATTCTGTCTGTGAATCTCCGGTGCTTCGTAACGGTCCATAAAGTCCTCACCCAAAAACAGTTTTTCCTTTGTAAACTGAATGGCATCGGTTACGGTAAGAACTGAAATTACGCGGTCAAACACAAGGTCTTTCATATAATTTAAAATTTCCATCGGAAACTTTTTATCAAGAATAATATATTCTGAAAAGTCCTTTGTATAATCCAGCACATCTCTCGGATGAGGCTTCATCAGAATCTGTGCCGGTTTTCCGTCAATAGTTCCATATTCCCTGATGATATCCCGGAAAATCTGTTTTCTTGTTTCCAAATCACAAAGCGGCTCGGTCAGAATCAGCACTTTATGCTCATGGTTCATGCCTTCCCGCAAAGTTTTTTCAAGCTGCTCTTTATTTTCCACAAAAATGCCTACCAGAATGTCTTTTTCTTCATCGGTCAAATCGCCGGTAAGTTCTTTCCGGGGTTTTTCCAGATACTTTTTGCAGGGATAAGGCAGCACGGAAATATCATTCACTTCCATATCCAGACAGTACTTGTTGTATCCGTTCTGGATAAAAATCAGATTATGCGCAGACATCCATGCTTTCAGTCCGAAGTGTCCGCGATTGTCATAGCGCGCTGTATCATAATACAAAATGCAATTCAGACCATCCTCGACCGCATGATAATAAATCTTATGGGTGCTCAGATAATATCCAATCGGGTCCGAATCACAAAAAACATAAATGTCATCAAATGCTTTAAAATCAACTGGAATATATGGTTCCAGACATTTTCCGAATTTCTTTGTAAAACGGATTCTCTGAATCATATTTTTCACAAGATTTCCGGTATCCGTACGATATTTTGCAAGCTCCGGGAAAAAAGTTTCTTCTTTTTCATCAAACGGAAGCACCTGTTCAAAAAGTCCCGACTTTTCTGCGCGTTCCCTGAGATTTCCGAAATCATTCGACATACTGCTTAAAAGCAGAACGGCACCTGCTGCTTTTTTCTTTTCATCCCTCTGGATATGAAGTTCCTTCAGACATGAAATATAGGCATGATAAAACGTATGACAGACATAAACTCTTCTGCCGTCCGTATGCTGCTTTTTTCCTTCTGCCATTCTCTTACGGAAATTCCGATATGCCCAAAGCAGTTTATAATAAAGCATAAACAGCAACGTTGATTTCTGCTGCATACGAATCAGTTTCCGCTCCTCTGCATGCACCCGTTGCTCATAATATTTGTTTTTTTGAAAATCGGGAAATGTTTCCCTCATTTCTTTTCCAAGCTTTTTTACAAAAGCATATCCCTTCTTATGCACACCGGCCATATAGGAAAAAAGTGTATTCACATAAAACAAGGTCGTAAAGCTGCTTTCCAGTTCCGGATAATACTCTTCGAAAAAGCCAAACTCCCTGGCCTCCCGAATCATTACCCTTGCAGCCTCCATACGGTGTTCACACCGTTCTTTTGTAATCGTATGAACCGTAGAAGTATCATGCTGATAATAATAATAAAGCGGTTCGGGCAGGTACTCAAAATGTCTGGCACGAAGCATCCATGAATTACTGATGGCATTATCCTCATAAAAAATGCCTTCGGGAAAGCGGTTTGGATAATCTAAAATGATATGACGTTTGTATATTTTAACAACAAGGCTTCCCCCATCCAGAATCAGCGATGCATATTTTTCATGGTCCAGTTCTCCGCTCTGTTCCTTACGGTTATTCGGAACAACCTGTCCAACCTTCCAGCTATGCTCCGGTGTCAGGTGGTAATCACATCCGACCATATCCGCCCCGGTTTCCTGTGCCTTCTTTAAAAGCTTCTCATAAAAATCCGGTGTTACCCAGTCATCTGCATCAATAAAACCAATCCATTCCCCGGCAGCCTGCGCAAGACCAAGATTTTTGGCTCCACCCTGTTTCTTATTGACCGGCGAAGCAATCACTTTTACCTTCTGTGGATATTCTTTTTCATAATTCCGAAGAATATTTAAAGAATCATCTGTCGAGCAGTCATCAACTGCAATAATCTCATAATCTTCGATGGTCTGGTTTACAAGGGAATCCATGCACCAGTTCAGGCGGTGGTCTGCCGCCATATTATAAACCGGAACAATTATACTTAATTTCAATTCTGAAACCTCCAAATACTACTTCTATGTAACACCTTAGCGTCTTGCCTCATCTGCTAAAATTGCAATATATTCACTGTTGGTCGGTCGTGCCTGTCCTGTCGTCCGATTATATCCAAACAGCTTTTCAAACGTTGCTTCGTCTCCCTGCTCCCAGGATTTTTCCACCAGATAACGGATGGTTCGTTCCACATGTACCGGGGTCGAATGATATTCTTTTGCAAGGTCCGTATACAAAAGCTTTGTTACACTTCCAACCAGTTCAAAATTCTCGGCAGTCATATAAATTGCCTGGAACAGGCAGGAATATCCCACCTGTGTTTGTTCAATTCCCAATTCCTCCAATAACGTATGAATGGTATTTTCCATCTTTTGTATCTCTCCTGCTTACTGCAACGACATGCACTATAACAGTATACACCACATTGCATTATTTTTCCACATAGACCGGAAATGTGACCTTAATCTCCGTTCCCTGCATTTCCTCACTGTTCAGTTGTATTTCTCCATTCAGGGAAGGGAGAATGTGCTTAATGATTGCAAGTCCAAGTCCCGTTCCTCCGGTAGATTTACTCCGTCCCTTATCCACACGGTAAAACCGCTCAAATACACGCTCCTGATGAATCTCCGGAATTCCGATTCCGGTATCCCTCACCCAGAGAACTGCTTTGTCATCCTTCTGCTCTACGACAACATCCACACTGCCATTCTCTTTGTTGTAACGGATTGCATTGTCACACAAATTATATAAAATTTCTTCCACCATCTGTCGTGTCCCAAGGATTTCTACTTCTTCGCCACGATAACGCAGGGTAACATGGTGCTTTTCCGCACTGATCTGTAACATGCTGACACACGTCTGCGCTATGGATGACAACGATACAGGTTCCAGCATTTCTTCCACTGCACCACTGTCCAGCTCTGACAATCGTATGACATCATTGATTAAGGTAATCAATCGTTTGGCATTGCTATGAATCTCCCCTGCTACACGCTGGATTTCACTTTCCGGTGCAATCATATCGTTGGCAATCAGCTCTGCATATCCTGAAATCGCCGTCAGCGGTGTTTTTAATTCGTGGGAAACGTTCGCCGTGAATTCCTGACGCATCTTTGCATTATCCTCAACAGTCTCCAGTTTTCGCTTCTGGATTGCCTTCATCAGATTTTGTGTAAGCAGACCGGATATAATCGCACATAACAAAAAAACGCCTACAACAGAAAGCATCAGCAGCAACAATGTTTGTTCCCGCACTTCTCCTACGAGGCGATCAAATTTACAGATTTTATAGCAAATAGCCACCACAAGAAATAATGTCAAAATTATTCCCAGGGTAGCTACTCCTATAAAATATTGAAATATTCTTTTCCGCATCTCAAATTTCCTTTATGGTTCAAACAGGTATCCCACGTTCCGAACGGTTTTTATCATATTTGCACAACTGCCAAGTTTTTGTCTGAGCGTTTTAATATGCATATCAATTGTACGGGATTCTCCTTCATAATCAGTTTCCCATACCTTATTCAAAATCGTTTCTCTGGTTGTTACAATTCCTGCATTGTTCATCAAAAGTTTCAAGAGCTCATACTCCTTGAAAGTAAGCTCACACTTTTCACCATTTACGGTAACTTTTCTTCTGTCTTCATTCAGGCTGACTCCGCCAATCGTCATTGCGGTTTCTGTTTCTTCTTTTACCAGTGTACGGCGCAGCAATGCTTTTACTCTTGAAATCAATTCCATTACCCCAAACGGCTTTGTAATATAATCGTCCGCACCCAGATCAAGTCCCCGCACTTTATCAATTTCTGTCGTCTTTGCAGTAATCAGAATAACCGGAAGCATTTTTGTTTCCGGCATATCTCTAAGCTTTTCCATAATTTGAAGACCATCCGCATCCGGAAGCATCACATCCAACAACAAAAGGTCCGGCTTTTTTTCTTCGAGTTTTTTCCAGAAGCAAGAAGCCTCCTGAAAACATTCTACTTCATATCCTGAGTTCTTCAGCGCAATTTCTTCAATTTCACAGATGTTTTTATCATCCTCCAACACATAAATCAATGCCATACGTATCCCCTACCCACTTTTGATTTCTTTATGGTAACTCATAATGAGCACTTAGACGCTTGTACTCATTTTTAAATTCTTCATTGTCTGCACCGGAGATAGCCTCCTGATAAATATGTGTATCAAAATTATCTTCGTTCAATTGCAACAGGCATAACGCAATATTGGAACAATGATCGGAAACTCTTTCATAATTTGTTGTAATATCTGATAAAATGAATCCCATTTCAATCGTACATTTTCCCTTACGAAGTCGTTTGATATGACGTTTCTTAACCTCGACATTCAAATGATCGATGACTTCCTCTAACGGCTCTACGCGCATCGCAAGCTTCAAGTCTTCTTCCTGGAATACCAGAATGGAAGTATTTACAATATCCTTAATGGCACGGGTAAATATGGCAAGCTCTTCCTGAGCCTTCTTCGAAAATGATAATTCTTTTTCTCTCATTTCCTTTGCAGATTCCATGATATTAATTGCATGATCGGAAATCCGTTCAAAATCACCAATACAATGTAACAGCACTGACAACTCCTGGCTGTCTTTTTCTGTCAGATGGCGGCTGCTCAGTTTAATCAGATAGGAACCAAGCTCATCCTCATAATGGTCTACCAGCTGTTCCAGTTCAATGACCTGATTTGCCTTTTTCTTATCGTATTTATCAATCAAATCAATCGCCATAAACAATCCGTCTTTTGCGTAATTCGCCATATCAATGGCTGCATTTTTACACTGTTCCAACGCAAATCCGGGTGTTTCCAAAAATCGGGAATCCAGAATCTGAATATCCGATTGTGCCGGTATTTTTATAGTTTCTTCTTCCTCGGTCTTTGGCAATGTCCAATATGCCATCTTTTCAAGTATTGACGAAATCGGTGTCATAATGATTGCCGCAACAATATTAAACGTAGAATGAATAACCGCTATTCCAACCGCCGTAGCCGGTTCATTGGCAAATGCAAAATGAAAAATACTGTTCAACGAATAAAACAGCACCATAAATACAACCGTCTTTATAATATTAAAATAGAAATGAACCAATGCGGCACGTTTTGCATTACGGCTCGCACCAATACTGGAAAGCAGTGCTGTTGTCGTTGCTCCGACATTCGCACCCATAATTAACGGAATTGCTGTCAGATTGGTAATTGCTCCGGAAGAAGACAATGCCTGTAAAATACCAACGGAGGCAGAAGAAGACTGGATAATCACAGTAAGTCCCCAGCCTACCAGCATTCCAAGCACCGGATTGGCAAACATCAGCAATACGTTTTTAAACTCTTCCATTTCAGAAAGAGGTTCCACCGCATACGCAAGACCTTTCCGCTGATGATGCGCAAAGCAAACGCGCCGCGCATTCCAAATCGTTGATTCGGCTCCCAAAACTATGCGTTTTTTGATTTTCCTACCTCTAAAAGTTAAAAATCCAGCGGAAAAACGCTTCAGATGGTTCAAAAACCGATTTGGATGTGCTATACTAGGTGTTAAGGTGCCTGTATGGACGGGAAACCGGCGGGCATGACTGCGAATGTTCCACATGGAACAATTAAATTTTCCCGGAAGGAAGAATTGTGCGTGGCAAAAATTGTAGCAATTGCGAACCAGAAGGGCGGCGTTGGCAAAACCACCACCGCCGTCAACCTGTCGTCCTGCGTTGCGGCGCTGGGCAAGCGGGTGCTCATCGTAGACCTTGATCCGCAGGGCAATACCACCACCGGCTACGGCATCCCGAAGCGCAGCGTGGAAAAGGGAACCTACGAGATCCTGATCGGTGAGGCACGGGCCTCCGAGGCCATCCGTAAGACCGAGTACCGCACCGATGTCATCGGCTCCAACACCCGTCTGGCCGGTGCCAGTCTGGAAATGATCGACCTGCCCGCTCGTGAGAGCCGCCTGCGCAAGGCGCTGGCTGAGGTGCAGAAGGACTATGACTTCATCTTTATCGATTGTCCGCCCAGTCTGGATCTGCTCACACTGAACGGTCTGAGTGCCTGCGACAGCGTTCTCATTCCGGTGCAGTGCGAGTATTACGCGCTGGAGGGCCTTTCGGAGCTGATCAGCACCTTGAAGACCATCCGCAAAAAGTACAATCCGTATCTGGATATCGAGGGCGTGGTGTTCACCATGTTCTCGCTGCGGTATAACCTGACCGTGCAGGTGGTGGAGCAGGTGCAGAAGTATTTCGGCTCCAAGGTGTACAAGACCACCATCCCGCGCTCCATCCGCATTTCGGAGGCACCCAGCTACGGCCAGCCCATCAATTTCTATGAGCCCAAGGGCAAGGGCAGCGAAGCGTACATGGATCTGGCAATCGAATTTGTCAAGAACAACCGCCCGCACGAGCCCAAAAAGGCCCGCAGCAAAAGTGCACCCGTCGCAGAGCAGACGAAAAATGCTCTGGAAGATTAAACCTCAGGGGGAACATGAATGGCAAGAGGAAAAGGAGGACTTGGCCGCGGGCTGGACAGTCTGTTTGAAGATGCCGCCCCGGTTTTTGAGTCCGGCGCAAAGGTAGACACCTTGCCCCTGCGTGAGATCGAACCGGACCCGGACCAGCCGCGCAAGACCTTTGACGAGGAAACGCTGGGCGAGCTGGCCGCAAGCATTGCAGAGCACGGCCTGCTGCAGCCCATTGCGGTGCGTCCGCGTCCGCGGGGCGGCTACAGCATCGTGGCGGGTGAGCGCCGCTGGCGTGCCTGCCGCATGGCAGGGCTGAACGATGTGCCGGTGGTCATCAAGGAGGTCAGCGACGAGCAGGCCATGGAGCTGGCTCTGGTGGAAAACCTGCAGCGCGAGGATCTGGACCCGGTGGAAGAAGCCGCCGGCATCCGGGAGCTGATGACCCGCTGCGGCCTGACGCAGGAGCAGGCGGCAC
>OQVT01000490.1_pt1 | contig 22091 bp, 18 predicted proteins | sample 1691561 | NCBI WGS metagenome assembly OQVT01 (sample SAMN03418260, study PRJEB22391) | human gut metagenome | biome: human-gut; feature: organic feature; material: feces | host: Homo sapiens | place: Tanzania | collected 2013-01 | reverse complement strand
AGATTGCTTCAATCTCTTCCTCGCTTGCCGGAACATACATGACATATTCCAGTGCGTGGTCGGATGCACGGCAGCCCATGGAGTCAAAGAATGCCATGCGCTTGCGCAGTGCTTCCTTCAAATCCGCAAACGAAGCAATCTTCATTTCAGCAGCTTCACCCAGCGTTGCCAGATAATCGAGATATTCCGGCTTTTCCAGATTCATTGCCTTGTCCGGACGCCATGCCGGCAGAACCTTTACGTCAAAGCTGTCATCTGCTGCGATAACCTTGTGCCACTTGAGATCATCCGCCGGATCATCTGTCGTGCAAATCAGCGTAACGCCGGACTGACGAATCAGATTGCGCACGCTCATCTCCGGCTGCTTCAGCTTCTCATTGCACAGATTCCAAACTTCTTCTGCCGTATCTGCGCCGAGCACACCGTGATAGCCAAAGTAACGCTGCAGCTCCAGATGGCTCCAATGGAACAGCGGATTGCCGATTGCCTTGTCCAGAGTTTCTGCCCACTTCTGGAACTTCTCTCTGTCAGAAGCGCCGCCGGTGATGTAGTATTCGTCTACGCCGTTGGAACGCATCTGACGCCACTTGTAGTGGTCACCACCCAGCCAAACCTGGGTGATGTTTTCAAACTGTCTGTCCTCCGCAATTTCCTGCGGGTTGATATGGCAGTGATAGTCCAAAATCGGTGTGTTCTCCGCATAAGTATGAAACAGTTCCTGCGCCGTTTCCGTGCTCAGCAGAAATTCAGAGTCCATAAATGCTTTCATTGTGTATAATCGTCCTTTCTTTTATACGTAACCCATCAAGCTCGGCAGCCACAGAGACAGCTGCGGGATGTAGGTAACAAGCAGAAGTACAATAAAGATTGCTGCGAAATAAACCAGCAGCTGACGGATGACCGTCTCGATTTTGACGCCGCCGACCTTTACGCCAACGAACAGCGTCGTGCCAACCGGCGGGGTGATGGTGCCGATGCACAGGTTGAAGATCATCATGATGCCGAAGTGGATCATGTTCATGCCCAGTGCTTCGCAAATCGGCAGGAAGATCGGGGTGAAGATCAGAACTGCCGGAGTCATATCCATAAAGGTACCAACAACCAGCAGAATGATGTTGATAAGCAGGAGGATGACAATTTTGCTGCTGCTGATTGCCAGCATGCCAGCGGAAACTGCTTCCGGAATGTTGGTGAACGCCATAACCCAAGACATGATGCCGGATACGCCAATCAGGAAGATGATGATACCGGTCATTTCTGCACTCTCGATGAAAATCTTCGGCAGATCCTTGAGCTTAATCGACTTGTAGAATACCAGAGAGAGAATCAGGCTGTATACCACGGCAACGACAGAACCTTCGGTTGCGGTGAATACGCCGGCGATGATACCGCCGATTACGATGATAATCAGCAGCAGGCACGGGAGCGCCTGGAAGAAGATCTTGAGTGCTTCGCCAGCGGTATACTTAGCGGTGCTGCGATAGCCGCGCTTCTTTGCCATGAAGTATACCACTGCCATACAAGCGAGACCCCACAGAATGCCCGGGATGTAACCTGCCATGAACAGTGCTGCAACCGATGCGCCGCCGGATACCAGAGAGAAGGTAATCATAACGTTGCTCGGCGGAATCAGCAGGCCAGTCGGAGCGGTTGCTACGTTTACTGCTGCGGAGAAGCTCGGGTCGTAACCCTCTTCCTTCTCGATCGGGCCGATGATAGAGCCCATTGCGGATGCTGCGGCAGTACCGGAACCGGAGATTGCGCCGAACAGCATGTTTGCCAGAACATTGGTCTGTGCCAAAGCGCCCGGCGTGCGGCCGGTGATAACCTTAGCGAGATTGATAATACGGATGGCGATGCCGCCCTTGTTCATGATGTTGCCCGCTAGAATAAAGAATGGAATCGCAAGCAGGCTAAAGACGGAAATGCCGGAAAAGATTCGCTGTGCACCGGTCAAAACTGCAACATCAAAGTCCATGATAGGCAGGATGGCACATACGGAGGAAACGCCAAGTGCAACGGCGATCGGTACGCCGGCAATCAGCATGATAATCAGCGTGATTAAAATAATCAGGCCGCATAAAATAGCAGTACTCATTGTTTATTTCTCCTTTCTATGTGTCACTCTTTGACTTCGCGGGTTTCCCGCTCCGTGCCGTGCCACAGGTCAATGATATTGAGAATACCATAGACGAAAATCAGGACGCCGGAAATCGGCAGAATCGCATAAACGATACCCATCGGGATGCCCAGAGAAGCTGTGCTCTGGGTCATGGTCAGCTTCATGATGGATACGCCGCCGAAAATCATGATGCAGCCAACCATTACCATGACAAGCAGTTCAATGACGATTTCCAGTACTTTTTTCGGTGTTCCCTCAATCTTGTCTGCGAGGAAGCCCATGCGCATGTGGTCGCGCTTGCCGAATACATAGGCAGCTGCAAGCAGTGCCATCCAAGTGAAGCTGTATGTCAGCAGTTCTTCGGAAACGGTACTCGGGCTGTTAAAAAAGTAGCGTGTTACGATCTGGTAAGTGCCAACGCATACCATGAAGGCGAAAACAATACCACACGCATAGCTCAGGACGGTATCAATGCCCTTTCGAATTGATGTAAGCGCTTTCATTTAGTTGTCACCTTTCCCCTCATATTTTGCGTTGAACGTCTGGATGTGCTCATACAGATCCTTGATGTCCGGATTGTCTGCCAGCATTTCCTTCTGTACGTCCTTGACAGCTTCCTTGAACGGCTGTACATCAACGTCTACAAAGGTAACGCCCATATCTTCCTGTGCAATCTTCTTTGCCTGCTCTACCTGCTTGCTCCACTCTTCGCGCTCTACCTCGGTAGACAGTGCAGCAGCTTCCTTGAATACCTTCATCTCGTCGTCGGACAGAGAATTCAGGAACTTCAGGTTGCCAACCAGTACGTCCGGTACCATCTGATGACGGTTGTAGGAGTAGTACTTGGCTACTTCGCCGTGCTTGTTGTTGGTCAGTGCCAGCTCGTTGTTCTCTGCGCCGTCGATAACGCCCTGTTGAATGGCGGTGTATACTTCGCCAAAGCTCATCGGAGAAGCAGCTGCGCCGAAGGCATTTGCCATCTTGATGCTTGCCGGGCTTTCCTGTACGCGGATCTTCAGGCCCTTCAGGTCTGCCGGTGTCTCGATCTTCTTCTTTGCGTAGAAGCTGCGGGAACCAACATCGTACCAGGTCAGGACACGGAAGCCGGCCTCATCGGTGGATTCATATATCTTGTCCATATAATCGGTATCCATCATCGCTGCATGATACGCTTCCTCGGAAGTGAACAGATACGGCATGCTGAATACTTCATATACATCAGCGAAATTTTCAAGGTTTGGGGTGCCAACCAGTGTAAAATCAATGGCACCGGTCTGTGTCAGCTCGATTGCCTTTTTCTGCGAACCGAGCAGTTCGTTCGGATAAATCTGAACCTCATATTTGTCTCCGAGGTTCTCTTCTACATACTCTTTAAACTTCAGAAGTCCCAGATGCTCCGGATGTGTTTCTGACTGAGAGTGTGCAATTCGAATAATCTTTTTTCCATCTCCTACGGAGCTGCAGCCTGTGAGTGAAAGACAGCTTACGCTGAACATGCACAGGCACAGCACGAGGGCAATCCATTTTCTCATATGTCTCATTTGGCGGATTTCTCCTTCCCGTTTTTACAAAAGCTTAAAAATCTGTGGTTTCCCGTCGAACCAGAAATCCATTGGCATAGACTTTGCTGCGTATCTCTCGATTTTTTAAGCGAAGCATCATAGAATCAATGATAATCTTGCAAAGGCGTTCGCCACGGCTGTCGACAGTGGATAATTCTGGGTCACAGCAGACAGAGAGCTCAGAATTGTTGTATCCAATGATACTGATGTCGCGCGGCACGGACAAGTTGCGCTTTTTTGCGTACTTGAGTGCGCCGACTGCCAGACCGTCTTCTGTTGCAAAGACTGCGTCAAACATCAAATCATTTCGCGAAAGAAGCAAATCACGGACGCGATCAATCCGGTTTTCTACATATACGCACAGCTTTTCGTTTACCGGCATGCCGGCATCCTTCAGTGCTTGTGTGTATCCACGCAGCTTCTGATTGGCACTGTACGAATGCGAATCACTCAGAAACAGAATGTCTTCTTTTCCTGTTTGAATCAGCTCCGTCACTGCCATGTGTGCCGCTTGGAAATCATTGCACAAGGCGCAGTAGATATTTTCTCCGCGGATACAGCCATTCATCATAAAGACCGGCACCTGCTTTGCCGCTTCCCGAATGTACTCTACCTTCTCGGAATCCTCATCATCCTCTGCATAGCTGGAACCGATGAGCACCAGCGCGTCAATTCTCTTCTGAAGAATGGAATTGACGGCGACTCGCCGCTCTTCGTCATCATAGCCGCTGCAGTACAGGATACAGTCATAACCATACTCCTTGAGGTTTTGCTCCAAATATGCGACCGCCCTCGCCATATATGCATCTGCCACGTTCGGGCACATGAGTCCGACCGTTTTCATAGAGTCCAAACCCAAGCCCCGCGCGAATACATTTGGTGTGTAGTTGTTTTCCTCCATCACCTTGCGTACACGCTGCTTGGTCTTTTCACTGACCATTGGACTGTCGTTTACCACTCTTGATACAGTAGCGATAGAAACGCCTGCGAGTTCTGCGATATCGTAAATATTCATTGTCGAAACCTCCGGAAATCGTTATGTAAGCTCTTACAACATCAAGTTTACACGGTTTTGTCACACATAGCAATGCACTTTTTTGCCAATAACATTGCGATTTTTTTGTATGTATTTTACAAAAAGCATGTTCCAAAAGAGAAATTTTCAAAAATGGGTTGACATTTTCCGGCAGCAGGCGTATCTTGAATGTAAGCTCTTACAAAACCGGAATTCGCAGACAAACAACCCACATTTTCGAAGAAACCGTAACTTTTCTAAAACATTTATATACTATACATATATATACTGTTTTTGCGGTCTACGGCTTTCTCAGCAAAGAGGAGAGATACTCATCTTGAAAACATATTTAAAAATCCATCCGGATGACCTCGTTGCCGTCGCGCTGGCTCCGCTTTCTGCCGGAACCGTCGTCGAGATTCAAGATCAGACGGTAACATTAAAAGAGGACATCCCGCAGGGACACAAATTCGCACTTGCCGATATCCGTGCCGGAAAGCCTGTTATCAAGTATGGTTCTCCAATCGGAGTTGCAAAAGAGTACATCCCATGCGGCGCATGGGTACACACACACAATATAAAGACAGGTCTGGGGGATCTTCTTACGTACACTTACGAGCCCAACGGCATGCCGGTGACCCCGACGAATGAACTGTATTTTCAGGGCTATCGCCGCAAGGACGGCAAGGTTGGTGTTCGCAACGAAATCTGGATTATTCCAACGGTCGGCTGCGTGAACAATGTCGCCGGTGCCATCGAGCGCCGCGCACAGGCACTCAAGACCGACAACATCGACAGCATCGCTGCCTTCCCGCATCCGTATGGTTGCTCTCAGATGGGCGACGATCAGGAAAACACCAGAAAGATTCTCGCAGATTTGATTCAGCATCCGAACGCCGGCGGCGTACTTGTCTTGGGTCTCGGCTGTGAAAACAGCAACATCGACGTACTCAAGCCGTACATCGGCGACTATGATGAAAAGCGCGTCAAGTTCCTCGTCTGTCAGGAGTCTGAGGACGAAGTGGAAGATGCACTCCAGCTCATCGAAGAGTTGGTTCAGTATGCAGACGGCTTCACGCGTGAACCGATCAGCTGCAGCGAACTGGTAATCGGCATGAAGTGCGGCGGTTCGGACGGTCTGTCCGGCATCACTGCCAATCCGACTGTCGGCGGCTTTTCCGACCTGCTCATCTCCAAGGGCGGCACCACCATCCTGACCGAAGTGCCGGAAATGTTCGGCGCAGAGACCATTCTGATGAATCGCTGTGAAAACGAAAAGATTTTTTCCGAAACTGTCGATCTCATCAACGATTTCAAGAACTATTTCAAGCGTCACGACCAGACAATCTACGAGAATCCATCTCCTGGCAACAAAAAGGGCGGCATCTCCACACTGGAGGACAAGTCCTTGGGCTGCACACAGAAGTCTGGCAGTGCACCGGTTGTAGACGTTCTGTCGTATGGTGAGCGGGTAAAGACGCACGGTCTCAACCTGCTCAGCGCACCTGGCAATGACTTGGTTGCTTCTACTGCACTGGCTGCTGCCGGCGCGCACATCGTATTGTTCACCACGGGCCGCGGCACCCCATTCGCCTCCCCTGTTCCGACCATGAAAATCTCCAGCAACTCCGCGCTGGCATCCAAGAAAAACAACTGGATCGACTTTAACTGCGGCGTGCTGACAGAGGACACAACGTTGGAGCAGCTCAGTGAACAGCTGTTTGACTATGTATTGGAAGTCGCTTCCGGCAGTCCGGTGAAATCCGAACAGGCTGGATTCCACGACATGGCAATCTTTAAGCAGGGCGTTACTCTGTAAAAAAAGTAGTAAGAAAAATAGAAAGAGAGGAAATTATTATGAACCATCTGTCTTATGAGACTTTGAAGCAGTCCGGCTATGACGGATATGTGCTGAAAGATGCACCGGAACGCATTTTGCAGTTCGGCGAAGGCAATTTCATGCGTGCATTCGTAGATTACTTCATTGATATGATGAACGAACACGCAGGCTTCAACTCCAAGGTTGTTCTGGTGCAGCCGATTGCTACCCCGCCGGGAGCATTTGATCTGGCAAAGGTCATCAACGAGCAGGACGGTCTGTACACACTGTATCTCCGCGGTTTTGAGAACGGCGAAGAAATCAACCAGAAGCGTGTCATTTCCTGTGTAAGCCGCTGCCTGAACAGCTATGCGGATTATGAGGCTGTTATGGCATGTGCAGATAATCCGGAGCTGCGTTTCATCACCTGCAACACCACGGAAGCTGGTATCGCTTATGATGAGTCCTGCCAGTTCACCGAAACACCGCCGTCCACCTATCCGGCAAAGCTGACACAGTTCCTGTATCGCCGCTTCCAGAAGTTCGGCACGCAGCCGGGCAAGGGCTTTATCATTCTCGCTTGCGAGCTGATTGACGACAACGGCAAGGAGCTGGAGAAGTGCGTTCTGCGCTATGCTCGTCAGTGGAATCTGGGCGACGATTTCATCGCATGGATTGAAAAGGAAAACACCTTCTGCTCTACGCTGGTAGACCGCATCGTAACCGGTTATCCGCGTGCAGAAGCTGACAAGATTAACGAAGAAAACGGTTACATTGATCAGGTTCTGGACACCGGCGAAATCTTTGGTTTCTGGGTCATCGAGGGTCCGCAGTCCATTCATGACGAAATTCCGTTTGCAAAGGCTGGTCTGCCGGTTCTGATTACCGACAACCACAAGCCGTACAAGCAGCGCAAGGTTCGCATTCTCAACGGCGCACATACTTCTATGGTACTCGGCGCGTACTTGGCTGGTCAGGACATTGTCCGCGACTGCATGCACGATGACGTCATTTGTGGTTTTATGAACAAGACCATCTATGATGAAATCATTCCGACGCTGACTCTGCCGGAAGATGAGCTGAAGGACTTTGCACACGCTGTTACCGAGCGTTTCAAGAACCCGTTCATTGACCACGCTCTGCTGGCAATCTCGCTGAATTCCACATCCAAGTGGAAGGCTCGCGTTATGCCGTCCTTCCTCGGTTATGTAAAGAACACAGGTACCCTGCCGAAGTGCATCACCGCTTCGTTTGCCTTCTACATTGCATTCTATCATGGCTCCCGCCTCGAAAACGAGGGTCTGATCGGCAAGCGTGCCAAGGGCAACGAGTATACCATCAAGGATGACCAGAGCATTCTGGAATTCTATGAGGCACACAAGGATGACGACAACGCAGCACTGGCACACGCTGTCATGACCAACACCGATTTCTGGGGTCAGGATCTGACGGAAGTTCCGGGCTTCGAGCAGGCTGTTGTTGCTTACCTTGACGAGATTGATGCCAAGGGAACCTACGAAGTGATGAAGGAACTGCTGTAATTATCAGTTTTCCGACCGTCACACTCCTCACAATTTCACTTAATTTTACTAATACCTACCTTATTTTTTAACTCTCCTCATTGAACCCCATGCGGTCGACTTTCTTTCCTCCGGCCGCATGGGGAACACATCAAACCGGTATCATTCATATCTTACAGATACCATTTATTTTTCATTTTCCTTATTGTATTTCTACCGTGCGAGCGGATTCCTTTCCCCGTTCGCACGGCGGAAATACCACAAGGTATGCACCCAATTTCACTATACCTACCTTATTTTTTAACTCTCCTTATTGAACCCCATGCGACCGACTTCCTTTCTCCGGCCGCATGGGGAACACACCAAACTGTTATCATTCATATCTTACAGATACCATCTATTTTTCATTTTCCTTATTGTATTTCTACCGTGTGAGCGAATTCCTTTCCTCGTTCGCACGGCGGAAATACCACAAGGTATAAACCTAATTTCACCTATACCTACCTTATTTTTTAACTCTCCCTATTTATCCCCCATGCGGCTGACTTCCTTTCTCCGGCCGCATGGGGAACACATCAAATTGCTAACATCCATATCTAATTCTCTTATTCAAAAGTCCGCAGCCAAGTTTTCCTTTGGCTGCGGACTTTGTTATATACTATTTTATTGTTCTTCCGGTTCAAGCAAATCTGCTTCCCACTCCGTGCGAATGCGCTGATATAAATTGTTCCAGCTTTGGGACTCGCGAATATTGGATATTTTAATTTTGTCCTGTTTATCGGTAATCGTCCATGCGCGGAATACTTTTGGCGGTTTGAGGTACAGAGCGGTTTCTTTGGTACGTTTTGATGTAATTGGCAGCGTTTTCACGGAGGTTTTATGCGCATATGGATAAAACACAATGCCATCCGCTTGATATTGTTCCGACTCCATGCCGCAAAAGGCAACTGCATGCGGTTCCAATGCAGCTTTATTTTCTTCCACACACAGATCTACCGCCTGCATCAAAGCGTTCTCTTGCTGATGCGCCCCGCGTAGAATCTCCTGTGTCTGTTCCCCTTCCAAATTCCAAGAAAAGGATTTTTCCGAGGCGAAATAAGCTGCATAATCCGAAGTCTGGAACATCTTGACAATCACTGCAATCAGCTCGGGCAGATAATACCAAATGTGTCGCTGTGCGGCATCAAACGCCATACCCAGAAAATGCAGTTTTTTTGTCTTTTCATCCCGTTCCACGCGTGCCAAAATATTTTTTTCTTTCAAGCACAGAAAAAATATATCGTTTTCTCCGCCGTGGCAATCTGCCCGCGTCAGCAGCTCGCGCAGTCCTGCACGCTCTTTATCCTGCATCCAAGTAATTTCAGATTTGGAATCAAAGCGGAAGAAGCTTCCTTCTGCTTGATTGGTCATGGTGCTTCCCTCCATCCTTGTTCTTGCATGTAATCGCGCAGCGTCTGCGCAGCCTGCTGCATTTTTTTGACCGGATATCCGTTTTGCGTCATCGCAATGTATTCACTGCGCACCATGCTCTGCTTTCCATGCTTGCAGTCTACTGCTTCCATCCACGCCTGTCTTTCTGCCTTTTCGATATGACAGATAATCTTATATTCCTGCTGCTTCTGCGCCGGCTGCCAAACCGTTCTTCCGTGATATGTCAGCGGCTGTGTGAGCTGGATGCCGTTTTGTCCAATTGTAAAGCAGCAAATGGTATCTGATTTTGCAATCATATCGCGCGGCGATACGGTTCCGGACAAGGTATCCGGCACAAAATTCATGACAGACTGTATCGCTTGTTCCGGTGTCAGCATGGCAACGTGTTCATCCTGTACAACCTGTGTGTACCAGCTGTCCGGCTTATTCCACAGTCCTGTTGCAAGCGTGACAACAGTTTCCCACTCTCTGCGCATGTCGTCACACGAGCCGTACAAGCCCTCTGCGCACCGAATATCTCTGCCGTACTGATCCTGCTGTCCTGTCAGCAAAATGCGGAACAGCAGCACATCCTTTGCCGTCACGACAGCATAGACGGTTGGATTGATGCTGCCATTTTGCGCCTCCAATCGCTTTTGGCGAAAACACTGCATGGCCTGCTCTGACATCTGCGGAAGCGGCGCCATATTTCGGTAGTCTGAAAACTTTGTTCGGCTGTTAAACACCGTATACCATTTCATAGATTCGCGTCCCTTCTCTCACAAGTGAAACCATGATTTGACCTTGGATTTGACATCACGCATCGTGGTAATCAAATCGTCTTGATTGCGCAACTCTGGCGCGTTTTCATATGAACGCTCAAAAAACGGATTGGAGCGTTCGTGCAGAATATAGCTGCCATTGGGTGCATTGAGCAGGTGTTCGAGATGATCCTGTAAATACTGCGCCGTTTCCCGATACAGCTTCCATTTGGCTTCCTGTTCCTTGCGGCTGATTTTGTCCACAGCGGCACGCTGTTCCCGATTGAGCTCCTCTGTTCTGTGCGTCTCTGCGCTGTCATCTATTTTATTCGCCGCGCGGTACTGTAATTCAGACATCAAGCCGTACAAAAACGCCAAATCAAATCCATACGGCTGCATGCCGCAATTGGGATCAAGCGCGGACTCGTATCTGCCAAAATCCTCCCGCCGGGTATAGGAATTTCCATTGCCGCAGGCAGATGTCGGCACAATGGCAAACGGCCAGTTGTTTTGCTCACACACGCGCACAATGGGGCTAAATACCGTTGCGGCACGCGCCATCAATCCTTGGAAATCATCCGCTGCCAGTTGTTCCGGTATCAAATTGGAATCACATTTTGTCAGCATCAGAATGACCGTGCGCTGCCGCCGCGTAAATTCGCTGTCTTCGGTTTCCACATAGCTCATGAAAATATCGTCAATATCTCTGGCAAGTGCTTCTTCAATCTTGTCCAACGAGCCATTCGGCCCAGCCTGTTCGGAAAGAATGTTGGCATCTGCCAGCAGCATCAAGACATCCGAGCTCAAAATTGCGTTCATGAGATTTTCTGCATTCATTCTGCGCTCATAATCGACATCATCGCGCATACCGCTCGCGATGGTCTTTACAATGCCGCCCGCATAGTCGCGGATGGGCGCGTTTAAAATCGGCCATGTGGGCAGTCCCTGCCGATAGCCGACACACAGCGCAAGCGGCAGCTCCCATACGCCTTCTGTGCCGGAGCAGGTAAACTGATCCCGCGTTTCCGGCGCATAATTGCGAATGAAATGTGTGTTTTGCAGCTTTTCCTGTACGGTTTTTCCGGTTGCTGTCAAGTAGACCTTGTGATCGGATTTATCTCGCTCCATCATATAAAAAAGCGATTTGCATGCATGCGTCTTACCTGTACCGGACAGACCCAGCATCGTAAATGTAATACTGCTCATTGTTTATCCCCTTTGCGTTGTCACGTTCTGTGCTGTGCGAGAAAATTCACGTTATATTTCTCCACGTCAGAAAAGTTTGCCTGTGCCTCCTCCGCAGTCGATACGGTAGGATGATACCAGCTTTTTTGCAGGAAATATTCCTGTATCGAAGGCTTGGAGGCAAAATCATAGCCATTCTTCGCATAAATTTCATTGATTGCCAGCTGAATGGTTTCCTGATCCATTCCCGCAATATCTTTTTCTGTCAGCCTGCGAACGCCGGATGCAGGCAAAACATACCGTTTGCTTCCCAATTGCAGACTGGGCAATTCCGGCAGTTCCGGCAAATCCGGCATCAGTTCTTTCCAATAGGCTTGTACGCCGGGCAGCCCGTTGGAAACATCGTATCCATAGGAAAGCTGTGCTGCGCCGAGTTTCTGATTCCAATTGCTGATGCGCGGCACAGCCTGTAATCCAATCGACAGCGCTGCCGCCGCAATGACGCACAACAAAACATGCAGATTGCGCCGATTTTTCTGTTTGCGCAGCGGCACGTCATATGTTGTGACAATCAAATCGCCGCTGACAAGATTGCGATAGGTTCTAACCTTCTTCTCTCGGTCATCCCGCACCAGCATGACATTTTCTGCGTCATCCAGCAGCATCTGCGGAAAATTTTCCGGCGCAACGGCAAAGCGTTCCCACAGAATATCTTTGCGTTTCCAGCTTCCAAAATTCTGATATGCCTTGTACAGCATCAGATACAGCAGGATAATAAACAGCCACGAGCTATACGTTTGCACCAGAACATAGATCCAGTGATATTTGATTCCCAGCCAAGCAATGCCGTCAAAGCAAAGCGCCGCAATTCCCAAAGAGGCACACAGGCGCACCGCATGCGCCAGCAGTTTTTTTATATATGTTGACCTCACGGAATACCAATTTCTCCTTTCCGCTTCTTTTTACCCAAGTTTTATTTAAGAATTGTCGTTTTTATTGTATCACGGCACTATAGCGTTGTCTATGGTTCTAATTCTGAAAAAAACGTGAACTTTCTGTCACCAAATCGTAAGATACAACGATTCCTGTTTCCATCGTGTGCATTTTTTAATCTTTTCGGTTTTTCCGCTGCGCATATATCTATTGCGCGGATTGTGTGCTATAATAAACGAATGTTCGATTTGATTGTACGAAAGGAGCGCCGTTTTATGAAGGAGCGTCAACGATTGTTCGGCCGCATCAACGGCATTTTTGTGATGCTGTGCGTCCCGCTCAGCATCGCGCTTGCTGTATATTATTTATTTACTGTCAATCTGCCGCACTGTCTGCTGTCTCTGCTGACTGTATTTTGGCTGACAGTTCCCTATTTGATTGGGCGCATCCATCCGTTTCGCCCGAGTCATTTGATGCTGTTCGCGTATTACGTTTTCATTCTGACTGCTTATATTTTGGGTCAGGTATTGTCCTGCAATATCCGTTATCCAATCTACAACCTTCTTGTGCACGGCTACGGCGGCTTGTTTTTCTGTCTGCTGGCGACTGCTATTTTCTGTTTTCACACCCAGACACGACACGGCGCAGTCAATTATTTCTTTTGTTTGACGTTTTGTATCTGCTTTTCCCTTGCTGTCTTTGTTCTCTTGGAGCTTGGACAAATTTTCTACTGTGCGCATATCGCGCACACGCAGTATGTTTTGCAGACCTTTTTGCTGCACGTCTTATTTTGGCTTCTCGGCATTGTCGGATTCGTTATCCTGACGGCATGCAAGCGATTCAAACAAATTCATACCTATCCATTGTATACATACGAAGATTTTTGCGTGCTCAACATCAAATCCTCCGTGGAAATTATTTCGCGGCGCTGACAGCACAAAGCCCAACCATTGACAGAAAATGGTTGGGCTTTTTTGTTTACCACTGTTCCTCTGGATACCGCATCTTCCAATCTTTTCGCAGTTTGGTCATGATGTCCATGACGTCCTTGGAATACGGCAGCTGCATCGCGGAAGCATCTGCGTTTTGCACGGCGTCCTCCATATCCGTCATTTCATAATAGAGCGCCTGTTTGCTTTCTCCGCAGGTGATTTCTGTTCGCTCTCCGGTCACGGCATCAACAAATACCGCCCGATCTGCTCTTGGAAATTCCATGATTTCAATATAGCCTGTTTCACAGCTAATCATGGCGCGTTTGGGCTGTTTGGAATGCATCGACAGCGCAACCGTTGCCATTTGACCGGATGGATTTTGCAGCAAAATCGTTGCCTGTTCGTCAGAGCCGGTCGGAGACGGTTTCCACTGACTCATGATTTGATTTGGCTGTTCGTCCATAAAGCTGCGCACGACAGACAGCGCATACACGCCGATGTCCAGCATCGCACCGCCAGCCAGATTCAAATTGAAAAAACGATTTTCCATGTTGTATTCTTTGAAGCTGCCAAAGTTTACGGTAATCATTTGGACTTTTCCAAATTCTCCGCCGCGAACCATATCCCACAGCTTTTTGTACAGCGGCATATGCCAAATGGTCATCGCTTCTGCCAAAATCAAATGATTTTGCTCGGCAAGCTGTATCATTTCATCCAGTTCGCGGCTGTTCAGCGTGATAGACTTTTCCACAAGCAGATGCTTGCCATGTTCCAGTGCCTGTTTCATAAACGCATAATGTGTGTTGTGCGGGCTGGTGATATAAATAATGTCTACCTGTTCATCCGTGAACATGTCATCTATGCAGTCGTAAACCTTGTGTACACCGTATGTTTCAGCGAATTTCACGGCTTTTTCATGCGTGCGATTGCCGACGGCATACAGGGATTTTCCCATTTTTTGCGCCATCTCATTGGCAATGACGCCTGTTCCGAGAACAGCCCAATTGAGCGAACGATTCATAGAAACCTCCTAATTGTTATTACAATGCTTTTTTCGGACAGGCTTTGACGCATTCCATGCAGAGAATACATTCTGTTCCGTTTTTTCGTTTTCTTGTATTGTCTGTGACATCCACATCCATCGGGCAGACCTGTTTGCATTTTCCGCAGGATACGCATTTTTCCTTGTCGCATGTCACGCGAATCAACGAAAAATAACTCATCGGTTTGAGAAATACGGTAATCGGACAAATATATTTGCAAAACGCCCGATTATCGTGCAGCGCAAACGCCAGCGCGATGCCGACAGCATAATATGCGATATTTCCGGCGATAAACAGCCAAAACATGATGCGTTCGAGATTCCCGACATGACAGAGAAACAGACCCGCGACCAAAAGCAGCGAGGCAACAAACGTCAGATAGCGAACAAACCCGAGCTTTTTTCGCGGTGCTTTCGGCTGCCGAAACGGCAAAAAATCCAGCACCATCGCCGTCCAGCAGGCATAGCCGCACCAGCCTCTGCCGAAAAGCAACGGCCCGAAAATTTTGGCAACGGCATAGTGAATGGTTGCGGCTTCAAAGACACCGGTAAACAAATAATACCAGAAGCCTTCTATTTGCATGTTTTCCTGACAAATCAGCCCCAGATATACCAGCATATACGTACCAATGAGCAGCTGCGAAACGCGCCGCGCGTGGGGATGCCGCCGCGCAAACAAAAGCAGGGCAATCGCCAGCGATGTGCCGATGTAGCTGAAATTCAAAAGATAAAATAAATTGTCCTTGGCTTGCCAGAGCACCACCGCGACGGTCTCAAAGGCGAGCCAAAGTAAAATAGGAAAAACTGTCTTTTTCATGGAAAAACCTCAGGTGCAGCATCACATATATTCCCGCACGGGAAAACCGGACTTTCCGCAAGGCTTTCCTGATGATGTCAGCCTCGCAAAAAGTCCGGAAATACGCCGCTTTTTGACATTTATTTTTTTGACAGCAGACAGACCGCCTCAGCGCGGGTCAGGGAGCTGTCAGTCGTTACTTCTGTGTCACCTTGCCATTCTCATACAGCCAATTGGTGACATTGCCCTTGGAATCCGTCACGCGGATATAGAACTTGGTAATTTCCGTGTCGCTGGTAAAGCTCGTGCCGGTGAGATAATGTTTCCCATCGTCGGAATACTCCACCTTATCAATATCCACGCCGGTACCGGTTGCGGTGATGCGTGCCTCCCACGTTGTGGTTGTCGGGCGGTTCCACCACCACCAGCCGCCACCGCCGGAGGTGCGCTTGGTTACGGTCGCGCTGACCGAAACGCTGGCATTGTCCGGATCCAGTGCGCCGCAAACCGTGCACGCACCGTTTTCATAGGTGCAGTCGCCGGTCTCGGTCGCGCCGCAGATCGTGCAGGTTCTTGTGTGCTTGCCATCTCCCGCAGGCGTCCACTTGCCGAAGCTGTGCTCCGTGGATTCCATTGCGTCATACAGCTTCACATCCGCGTTCGTGTCCGACTTGGAAATCGACAGGTCTGTTCCGTCACCGACGAGATACCAGTTGGTCACCTTGGTGCTCGGACGGCCCCACCAGCCCCAGCCGAAGCTTGTCTTTTCTTCCGTCGTCGTGTAGAACTTCGCGTCATACTTCCAAACATACGCCGTGTCACGCAGAACCAGCTTGCCGTTGTCAAAGGACAGGTACTTGCCGTCGGCATTCTGAATCGACCAGCCCGCCTTGTCATTTACCCACGCGAAGGTAAATGTGCCGTAGCTCTTGCCGTGGATGCGCATTTCGTGCGCGCCGTCGGAAATCTTCACTTCCTTGCCGCCCTTGCAGATCTTCGGCTTTTCCTTGCAGATGATATTTGCGCTCAGCAGCGGGGTATTATTATCGCCAATGTTCTTCTTCAGCGCATCCCAATCCTCCTGTGTGCCGCCGTAATATACGGTTGCCAAAGCTCCACAATCGCGAAAAGCCCACTTTCCAATGCTCGTCACACTCTTTGGAATCGTTACTTCCGTCAGGCTGCTGCAAAAACCAAAAGCACCCTCTCCAATGCTCGTCACACCTTCCGGAATCGTTGCTTCCGTCAGGCTGCTGCAATGCACAAAAGCAAACCATCCAATGCTCGTTACCGGCTTTCCACCCAGCTCGGCGGGAATGTCCACCTTGCTGTCCGAACCCAAGTAACGAACAAGGGTTGCCGCGTCATCCGAAGCCTGATAAACCATATCGCCGGACAGATTGCATTCGTATAGCCTAGCCGTAAGAGGATCACCCTCAAAATACTTTGGGTCTAACTCCTCATTACCTTTTTGGATAGCGATATTCGCCCATTCGTTCTCTGTGCCTTCATAACATATAAATCGAAAATCATCCGAACTAACTGTTCTCCGGAAAGCATCCTCTCCAATTTTCTTGATGGTTTTCGGGATATAGATATTCGGCGTTTTATATCCGTAAAACGCCTTATCCGCAATCGCCGTGACCGGCTTGCCGCCCAGCTCCGACGGGATGACAATGTTCTTCGCCGAACCCGTGTAGCCGGTAATCGTCGCTTCGTCGCCCGTTACGGTGTATGCAAAGCCGTCGGACTCCTGAATGGCAAAAATGATGTTCGGTGCGTTCTTCAGTGGGTCGTTTTCACTGCTAATCGAAATCTTACCCCAGTCTGTCTGCGAGCCGCCGTAATATACGGTTTTCAGAGCATCACAGTCGTCAAAAGCCTGTTTTCCAATGCTCTCTACACTCTTTGGAATCGTCACTTCCGTCAGGCCGCTGCAACCCGCAAAAGCAGTATCTCCAATGCTCGTCACACCTTCCGGAATCGTTACTTTCGTCAGGCTGCTGCAACCCGCAAAAGCGGATATTCCAATGGTCTCTACACTCTTTGGAATCGTTACTTCCGTCAGGCTGTCGCAATACAAAAAAGTACCAACGCCGATGCTCGTCACACCTTCCGGAATCGTTACTTTTGTCAGGCTGCTGCAACCCGTAAAAGCATTATCTCCAATGCTCGTCACACTCTTTGGAATCGTCACTTCCGTCAGGCTGCCGCAACTCTGAAAAGCACTGTCTTTAATGCTCGTCACACCTTCCGGAATCGTTACTTCCGTCAGGCTGCTGCAAAAACCAAAAGCACCATTTCCAATGGTCTCTACACTCTTTGGAATCGTTACTTCTGTCAGGCTGCCGCAACTCTGAAAAGCACCAGCGCCGATGCTCGTCACACCTTCCGGAATCGTTACTTTCGTCAGGCCGCTGCAATTTGTAAAAGCAAATTCCCCAATCTCCGTTACTGGTTTACCGCCCAGCTCGGCGGGAATGTTCACCTTGCTATCCGAGCCGAAATAATGAACAAGGGTCGCCGCGTCATCCGAAGCCTGATAAACCATATCGCCGGACAGATTGCACTCATATTTTGGAAGCAATATTCTGCCATCCTCAGTTACGCTATTGTCAGGTAGATCAATCTCATCGTTACCTTTTTGGATTTCGATCTCTCCCCATTCGTTCTTTGTCCTCTGATAACATACAAATAGATTACTACGGTTCCTGTCAAATACATCTAGGAAAGCATCCTCTCCAATTGCCTTGATGGTTTTCGGGATATAGATATTAACTATATTTTTATATCCTTCAAACGCCTTCTCGCCAATTGCCGTTACCGGCTTGCCGCCCAGCTCCGACGGGATGACAAGGCTCTTCGCCGAACCGGTGTAGCCGGTAATCGTCGCTTCGTCGCCCGTTACGGTGTATTCAAAGCCGTTTTCCGCGTTGGCTGTCTGCTGTTCGTTGTTCGTGTCGTCCTGTGCGTTGACCTGTGCGCAGTCCGTCAGCGGTGCTCCCTCTGCGCCGCACACGGCACAATCCATGTTGCGGGTGTCCTCCGTACACGCCGCGGTGCAGGTACACGCGGCAGACTGCACGTTGTTCTCTGTCTCTGCCGCCAGCGCCGGTGTCACCGTGCCCAGCGTCATGGTCAGCGCAAGTAAACTACTGCATACTTGTTTTTTCATAACCTTCCTCCCAATTGTTTTGTCGTGGATAGCGGCTGTACGTCACCGCCACCTGTGTCCCCTAGCTGCTTTTGGCTGTGTCAATCACCTCCTGCTGATTTGAAAATCATAACTTGAAACATCTGCCGCTCTGGCGTCCTTGCGCAAAGAGAGCGGAATTTGCTTCGCAAATTCTGAAGGGCGGGATTGTACGCTTGCGTCAACAATTTACATGATTCAATTATACATTATTTTGGTCGGAATGTACAGAAAATATTTCCTCGGTGCGTAATTTTTTAACACTATATATAACTAGCGCAAATTAAAATTTCTATTTCTGCTGCCATACCATGACATAATCTTTTTCCCCTGTAGCTTCATCCATGCCGCTATACTGAATCTCAAATCCTTCTCTCTGATAAAAAGATATGGCCGGTATATTTTTTTGATATACATGCAAAAGCAGTTTGCTCCTTATATCCTTTACATAATTCAGCAGAATTTTGCCAATGCCCTGCGACTGCATTGCCTCAGAAACAAAAATGCCTTCTATATATTCACCATTCATTCCGATAAAGCCCTGTATCTCATAATTATCTTCATAAACATAGACGGTTGCCTGCAACAGCAGTTCTTTCACAAGCTCCAAATTTCTTTTCCAATATTGAGCAGGAATAAAATCATGAGCCTTTATATTGGTATCCAACCATATATCTGCAACTATATTGACATCTGCTTTTCGTAATTCTCTGATCACAGCGAGATACTCTCCTTCAACTTCCGATCTCCTTCACATCTATTCCACTGCCTGCAACCACCCAAAGCAGTCTAATATTCGTCACAGTAAAACACATTTTTAAACATGGTCAACCTTTCTTCAAGGTCGTTATGATCCAGAATCCAGTCTAATGCTTCTGCAAATATCCAAAATCGCCTCATTATTTCTCGCCTGTTTCTATAATCAGAAACCACATTCATTCCGCAGACCTGATACTCCGTAAAATCTATCTCGCGGATGGATTCCAACGATTGCTCTGTTAAAAGCAAGTGACATACTTTGTCGTTTCTCTGGTAGTTACACCCGGTAATCATCGGAATTGAGATAATGGTTCCCTGACAAGATTGATAAATGCGAACCACATCAGGATAATCCAATTGCTCACATGCGGAGAAAGCACGTTCTTCGATACAATGTAAGCTGTCCGGAAACTTGATTGTTTGCAGGTGCTCAACATTCAAAAATGCTTCTTGCCCAATCGACTCTACACCTTCCGGGATATAATAAATTTTGTCGAATTTACCGCACGGATAACAGAGAAGCTTCTTCATATCCTTACTAAACAGTATACCATCCTGCGAACAGAATTTTTTATTTTCCCTATCAACAACGATCTGACAGAAAGGATTATTTGCGTAACCATATGGCCCCTGACTACAGTCACCACGCATCGTAGCAATATGCTCCACTGTTTTGGGAATTGCTACTGTGTGAACCTTTGGTAAGTCTTCACGTACAACAAAATAAGCAAAATCAGCATCAAGGTCGGTAAATCCTTCCGGTATCTCAAGCATTCCATCTTTCGTGTATTTCATTGCGTCTGCTCTGGAAAAGATTTTCATAAACTGACCTCCAATAAACAACTCTTTTATCCTTCGTAAGGATTCCACTGTCTAACAACTTTTCCAGTTTCCAGCTCTTGAACACAACTGAATAGTGCTGTTTGGTTTCTCCATAGTTCCAGGTCAACATGGAAATGTCCAAAGTACCAATGTTTGTATGTGACCTTCCGTTGGATCTCATCGAGAAAAATCGTCAGCTGCTGCTCTTGAACAACATCATTCTTGATGCCTAAACTGCGAAGTGTTGAGAGATAATATACTGTTTCGGATGGGGCTGTGTGTGTAATTATGTAATCGACCTTATAGTTTATCCTCTTAAGATTCTCAAGCGCATTATTGTATTCTTCCTCTGAGGGCATCTCCTGAGGCCACCAGGAAACCCCTTCTGTGCGGCAATACTTATCAATGGAATAACCGCCACCCATAACAAAAATGGAGATATCTTCCATGCAATATACTTCACCACGCATAAGGTGAATTACATTTTGACGAATCTTATGAACTCGACCGCCACACCATGTTTCAGTCGGATAGCTGTACAGTTTATCAAAATTTTCGTGATTCCCATCGATGAACAGCACAGTATATTTCTGTTCGCTAAGGAAATCATAAAATGTCTCTTCCGACCAGTATCTTCCGTTCCAGAAACCCACACCGAAATCACCGCACACGATTATGATATCGGCAGGGGATATAACCGATTCGATTTGCTCAACCCATTTATATTGATTTCCGTGGGTGTCCCCGGTAATGTATATCATTTTATATTCCTTGCTTAACATATGTTATTTCTTATATTTCGGATTTCTATTTCCATCCTTTGATAGCAAACAGACGGTCTCAACTTGCTGTTCATTAGTTCTGACAAATAACGCTCCGCTTTCACCATCGTAGGTAACAGGGAAGGTAAAATGGATCGTCTTTATCAGATGCTTGTCATCCCGCTTTTCCGGATACAGCTCTATGAATGAAACCATAGCCTGCAACAATGCCTTTTTATCCTCTGGTGACATGACATCGTAGTACTTGCTGAAGCCTTCCAGCATTTCAAAGATGGATTTCTTCGTCATGGCAGATTTTTCAACCATAGTGATTTCCTGATTTACTTCATCAAGTCTTGTCTGTGCATCCTCGATCTTTTCATACAGGTCATCCAGGATACGGTTCAGACTGTCTAACTTATTTTGATAGTGCCTATCCGCAATGTCAAGCTCCGTCAGTCTCTTTTCGGTCTGGAGCAGATTGCCGTTATATTTCGTGATCTCATTTTGAATGGCTGTCCGCTTCTTTCGCAGAGAATTTACATCTGTTTGGATATCAATCTTTTGAGAAATAAGCTCTACAAACTCCGGGATTGCCACCATGGAGGATATAACCTCCTTCACCTCGGTTTCCAGTTTGGTGCCGCTGTAATACTTGTTGGCAAGAGAACAGCTGATCCCGTTTCTATCTCTACCGGATATACACCGATAGGAAATATATCTCGGATAATAACCTTCTTTTCCGTTTTTCTTTTTATTAACTCTTTCTTTTGTTTCGTTTTCCGTTTTGCAAAGTTCGGTTGAAACAAAGGTCTGCACAATACCCGAAAATGGGTATTTTACGGAATGCGTTCGACAATCCTCTTTTATATATGTATCGATACACGGTATGAAATAAAACTTGCGGGGAAACGTTCCATACAATGCCAAGAGCGTGAAAAAGAGAGAAACAGATGAAAGAGCAGTTGCAAGAAAAGAAACGGGTGATGGTGCTGACGCAACCCTTATGGAATAATTACGGTTGCCTTTTGCAGGCTTATGCTTTGCAAATAACTATTAAGTGTTTGGGATTTGATGTGTTTACAGACCGTCGTGAGAGACGTTTTTCTTCATTCGCCGGGAATGCAAAGGACGATTTGAAACGCTTTGTTGCTCATTTCCTCTTGCAAAGAAAGAGTGTGAAGCTGTTTCCATACCGTTTTAATGCGGAGCTTTGGCAAAAGGTGTCTGCGAATACGCAAAGATTTGTCAATCAAAGACTGTCAACGGTGGATTTCTTCGATGAAAAGGGAAGACCGAGAGAGGATATAAACAAAAGAGACGTCTTTGTGTTCGGTTCAGACCAGATTTGGCGGGACTCTTATGGCAGAGTGGAGACTTATTTCGGTGATTTTTTGGAGGGAAAATTATGCTTGACAAGATGGGGAGATCGGAAGAGCACACGTCTGAATCCAGTCAC